>Ga0100379_10001431_pt1 | contig 24091 bp, 26 predicted proteins | sample CryGeymeta201503_FD_80418 | JGI IMG/M metagenome (GOLD analysis project Ga0100379, IMG submission 80418) | Groundwater microbial communities from Crystal Geyser aquifers in Utah, USA - Crystal Geyser metaG 2015-03 | ecosystem: Environmental > Aquatic > Deep subsurface > Groundwater | place...
AATGGGGAATTCCAGAAAAATTACCATATTTGGGATTGTCAGAAAATAAATTCCAGGAATTATACTGGCAATTCCTGGAAAGGGACTCCCATTTTCCCGCTTTTTTTTCAAAAAAAACCACGCCAAAATCTAAGGACGTATTGGCGGACATGGCCAAGATTTCTATTTATAGAAACATAAATATTCTTTTGATGCACATGTAATTTTGATTAGACATTCTCAGTGGGCACATTCGCCTGGAGGAACCAGAAGAGCCACGGCAACACGGTAATCCTTCAGTGGCCAAACCACATGACGAGGCAATCGATCGAAACCCTTGTCCTCGCATTGTTCCTTTGGTGAATCACGAAAGTAGACAATGCACTCCATCTCATAGTTAATCTGCAGGTGTTCGCTCTGTTCCCACCCAACGCGCCTAAAGTCGACATGAACCTGGCTACTTCCGCGACGGTCCGACCAGGCATCAATCTCTGAACATAGCTCAAGACCACTCAGAAACATAGTCGTGGCCTCCGAAAAGTCTTCCTCAAGCTGCTCCATGTCGGGAGGCACCGTTCCCCTCGATATCCGATAGTCGTCGTTTGCATCCATCATATCGCCGCTATTATTATCTGTCATAGAAAAAAAGACCTTGCTGATTTGTAGAAAAGAAAAATGATTGTCAGACCCAAGAAAAATCAAGGTGGACCGGCAATGCTGACTCTCTACCCGCCCCCCCCCCGCCCTCTCCTGCATACCACTCTTCATCATTGAGGTGGAGGGGGGGGGGGTGTGACAAGGGAAGGGGGGGGGGGAAGTAGAGCCGTGGGATGTGTGGCACGATAGATTTCAGACCGTCTGGGGGTCGTGGTCACGACGCCTCTCACGTCGCCCAAACTCGGCCGCGAGCACCTGGCCGACGAGCAGCAGCGATTGCAGGTACCAGACATATACGAGACTGTCGAGCCACAGTTGTGCGGCAACGCTCTGCACGACGAATCGCGTGGCAGAAGCTGCACCAATGGCTGCAATAATCGAGTCGTGCAAACAAAGCCAGAAGAGCAAGAAATGATTGCTCTCGCCACTACTCCCGCTCCCATTTTCAATAAGACGTTCCGCAAGGCCGCTCCACGAACCAGAATCGAGCAGGTAAATCGCCCAATGTGTCATGGCGGCCGCCAAAAAGAAGAAACATTGCAAGGTGAGGAAAGTCTCGGCCTGCAGAAGCCGCTGCTGTTCGTCGCCGGGCTCGCGCGGTTCCTCGCTCAGCTCGGGCTCGAGAAAGAAGCGCGCAAGGCGAAACATGCGCCACCACGTATCTCCGGTCAACAAGAGCGCGGCGAGCAGCACGGGAATGCCAAGGGCCAAATTGTCCCGTGTCGTGATTCCAGTGGCCGTCAGTACGAGTAGTACGGCGAGCAGTAAGAGAACAGTGAGCACAAGACGCCACATGAGACGGTTCGGGGTATTGTCAACCATTGATGTGTTCAATGGGGTCCTCGTCGTCGTTGTGCTTTTATTAGTGTTCTTGGTCATCGTATGAGGCATTATTGTTCCGGTAATGATTGCTCTCGGTGTACGTTTTGTACCAGCGCCCGACATGCGCAAGTTGAGACACAATTTGGTCGAACAAGACTTATACCGACGGATCATCACCACCTACTCCATAAGTACAAGCACAGAGCGTTTATTTTTTGATAACAAACAAAAATAGGCAGTACATTTGATTTAGGAAGAAAAAAAGAAAAAAAGAACTAGTATTTGAGAAAGGCGTATGGGAGACCATGACGCTCCTTCTTGATGACGATGACGAAATTTGGGCAGCGTGTGATGGATTGCCCGCGATCGAGGATGCTTGGAAAGTAAGGCATGCCCGTCTGTGACATATACAGAGGAGATCGAAGAATGATAGGAGCGTCTTCGGAAGCGCTCGATGGCGTCCAGTCACTATTGTTAACATCCTGCTGTTCTCTATATGCATCCATCTCCATCTCCATATGCTGATCCATGTTCATGTCCACGTCCATGTCATGTGATCCAGACAGGGAAAGCGACGACAAGGACGACCCCTCGACGTAATCGTCCTCTTCTTCATCATCATCTTGTTCCGACCACAATGAAACCTCCTGATCGTTTTTGTGGTTCTGACGAAACGAAATCATCTCCTGCTCAAAGGGAAGCAGCAGATCGCCCAATGCAGGCCGCCAATCCAGTACTTGTACTGGCACCGGAGGTGGTGGTCGTCTTGTCGTCCTGTGCGCCACATGCTGGGCTGAAGGGACCGATAGCTTCTGCGTGTTCATTTTTGTCGCTGTAAAATAGCCTTGCCACGAGTCGTAAAAGAAGAATGAATGGACAAGGATAGATAGGGAAAATCACAATTCAGAATAAAGACCATATAGACCACGCCCCACTGCCTACATAGGACTGTTGCTTGCACGAAATAGCGTTACCAAAAAAGAGAACCGAGAAATGTGTTAACAAAAAAATATTAGGTTTATAATTACTAGGACCTCATGTGTTTTTTTACTAAAGCAGCTAGCGATCGGTCATCATCATCAACGCGAGTGGTAGGTTGCGCTCCCGATTGATTATACCGCGAAGATAATTGCTCGGTCTAAAGTGTTTCCGCGGAGTCTCCATCTTCCCTGCACGCTTACTATTATTGCAAGCATTGAGAAAGATGGACATCGTCCTTTGAAAGTGGATATGGATAGGTTGTTGGAGGTAACGCCAGAGGGCATCGTTGTAGCAATGATTGGATCCACCAGGATTCTCATCAAGCTCCACCAGGTGATGCCAGGGCTCCCAGGTCTCTCCAGTGTTCGTCTTGCTATCCTGGTACATCCAATCGACACGGAAGAAGATCTGTAGCTGGTGCACGTTGTTCGACGTGAGCGCAGCCATACCACGGGGACGTGTAACACGATGCTCCAAGATACGGCTTGGAATCTCCACCCCGCCACGCTGTGTTTCTTCCACCTGCTTCTTCTCTCCTTCAACATGTGGAACGGATGGAATAACGAGACGACGGCGCTTCTTGGGAGGCATATCACCGGCGGGTTCCTCTCCGTTCTGCATCTGCTCGTAGGCACGCTTCTCTACTCTTTTCTTTTGCTTCGCTTTATCCCGCTTCTGCTCCTCCTGCTTTTTCTTCTCCTTCCCCTTTTCCTTTCCCTTTCCCTTATCCTTTCCCTTCTCCTTATCCTTTCCCTTCTCCTTATCCTTCCCCTTACCCTTCTCCTTCTCCTCCTCTTGGGATCTCTGCTTGTGGCTCATGCTCTGCTGCTTGGCCTTTCCATTGCTAATGGGTCTGCCTGCAACAACAAGTTCTTCTCCTACTCCGATCGCCGCTGTTGTGTAGTAGATGACACGCGGTGCGTTCTTCCACCAGATACGGACGCAGTCGACATTGGCATGGATGCGTTTGCCGCTGCTCATTGACTTCAGCGCGTTGGGAACGCGCATGTGGGCGAGCAGGTTGCCACCATGTCCGCCAGACAAGTGAATCACGCCGAGCGACATGCGGGCTTTAAAAGCCACGCTGCGTGCGTCCTTCTTCTCCTCTGGTATCTGCTCCATGATGGCATCGAGACCGACACGCGAGGGTGTGGTGCTGGGCATGAGTTGCCAAGTAAAGTGTTCGCAGGGAACGCTGCTGCTTCTACTGCTGCTGCTGTTGTTGTTGTTGTTGTTGTTGTTGTTGTTGTTGTTGCCTTGGTGTTCATGGATGCGGAAGGCGCAGTGCGCCGCGTGCTGTGTCTCGTCACCACCAAGCACGCCAGCGTAGAAACCTAGCACGGTGTGGCGTGGCAACGGTTTGGCAGCCATGAGCTTGAGCTCGGGTACGAAAGCCGGTGGTCTAACGCGGGAGTGGTTCACATGTGTTTCGAGGTAGGCGTCCATGGGCGCACGGCGCCAGTGCTCCTGCTCGAGGGCAGGCCCAAAGAGGTAGTCAAGGACGGCCTCACGAACCTCCCTGCTGTTGTAGGCCTTGGAATCCGTGGGGGCATAGAAGAAAGGACGCAGGCCAGCATAGTCCTCTGGGCGCGCAATACCGAGTGCTGGGATGGGCAAGAGGGGGTTCGTGTCAGCGATATAGACGCGCGCGTCGGCCATGTCCCTGCTTTCATCGACCTCCAGACTGTAGAGGAAGGCAGTGGTTGAAGCATTGGTGGTAGTCATGTTTTTTGATGTCCGCGATTAATATGATGGCAGCGCGGGAGGAGGGTGGTGGTATGCTCGTGGTCTCGAGAGAAGAGAGGAATGAAGACTAATCGATCGATTGGTTAATTGACCGGATCCCCTGGCCCCGCCGCCCCCATTCCACGTCATCAGGATGGTTTGTACTATTTTTTCAATCCTTACGAAAAGCAATCCTGATATGTCTACTTAGAGCGGTTTTGTCGCACGTTCATGGGACATTGCTGGTTTTGAGAGGAGCAGAATTGATAGTAATTTCCAGCACTATTAGCAAAGAAGAAGATCAAAAAAAGATCAAGAAGAGGAAATAAGAACAAAAAAAGCAAACCAACCAACCAACCAACTAACCAAGCATGCTAGGTCAGCAGCTGGATCTTGGTCTCATAAAACGGACGCGCGACTTTGTGCCTCTGACAACGGCCGGCATCATCGTGAGTGCAATTTATGGCATTGTGTACATTATCTTCCTCATTCAGGTTGTTGCACAGCTCGACTTTGCACATGGTTATTTGCGACCAGATTTGAGGCCAGGCCCTTTCACTTCGGACCGCTACTCGATCGAGTGGATCATCGTGCTCGTCGCGGTGGCGAGTCTCGTTCCTCTCGTTCTATTTGCATGGATGTTCTACGATCCTACGGCATCACTGCGGCGAACCGTGCATCTCTTTCTGACAGGATTTCTGCTCTTCTTTGATCTGCTGGCACTTGTTGGTCTTATTATAATTGGATGCTTCTTCTGCAACGGCCCGATAAACGGCGGTTCTATCTGTAATGATCCTAATAACTTTTGTCGTGCTTATGCAGATACGTTCCCGAATCGCTGCGTGCCAACCAACAACACAGTGCCTGCAAACACACTCGTTGCCAATCCGGCCTTTTCGTGGCTCGGCATCTGGCTCGCCGTCATGACCGTTCTTAATGCTCTAACTCTTATTATCAACAGCAGCTTGGCACAAACGGCACGAAGATATACGTACAGAACGCTCGGTCGCGGTCGCTTTCGCATCTAAAATGATTACTCACAAAAAATTATACAGATCATGGAACCCCATAGACACTGCTACTACTACTACCACTACCACTGCCACTACCACTACTACTTACTCAAATTGATATCACCCACATCGTGACTCTTTAATCGTTTTCGGGCTGTATTTTGTGGGACTTGATAAAGCAATAAAACTAGAAAGAAAGAAGAGAAAAAAAGAATCGTCGTTGCCACTCCTAATTCTCTCCCCCCCCCCAGCTCTTACTTCTCCTCGATTTTTTACTTTTTGCGTGCTTTTTTGCTGGCAGGACGAGGGGAGGTCTTGACGGCGGCGGTGGTGGTGGCAGGAGGACGCCCGCGTTTCTTGTTGGACGGCGGGTTGATCACCTTGGCACTCTTCTTTGTTTTCTTGAGTTTGTTGTTGCTGCTTCCAAATGTGATAAGATCTTCCTCCATGGATGCTAATGCAGAATCGTCTTCGTCGGAGGAGGAACTCGAGAAAGAAGAATATCTCTCTTCCTCCTCCTTCTCTGCATCTTGCTCTTGATAATCTAATGAACGGCGTGCCATGGGCAGACGGACAGGCGTGGAAAGGATACTCTGCAGAGAATGGCGGCTTGTTCCGGTGGTATGACCATGTGCCTGGTGCTCTTCATCTACAACGTCTTTTTGCAGATCTTCCTCATTATCGGAGCCAAATAAAAATTCCATGCGCTCTTCGTCTGATGAGGTCAGCAAGCCATAGGCATTTCTTGCGTTCTTTTTCTTTTCCTTCTTCTCCTTCTCTTTCTTCTTCTCCTTCTCTTTTTCGTTCTTCTTAGTAATCTTGATTTTGCTCTCCTTCATAGTATTCTTGCTCTCCTCCATCTTGGTCTTCTTGCGTCTTGGTGTTCTGGATAAATCATCTTCGTCGTCGTCCGCATTTCCGGCCCCCCTATGAGTACCGTAGAGGGTCACATTAAGGGCAGCGGCCACGTTGGGCTGCTCGAGGAAGCCATCAAAACAGCCGTGACTGTTGGTGTAGATTTTGCGGCGAGCCCTCTGAAGGGGTGCACTATTCTCGTCATCGTTGGGATGTCCAGCCACCACGATGAGCAAAACATGGCAGCCCGTGTTTGCGTGGAGACGTTCAATTCCTTCCTGAAGGGTGCGGCGGCGCTTAGAGAAAGACGAGGCCCGGGAGGAAGGATTTTCCATGTACTGGTAGTGATTCTTCTGGCGACCAGTAAGGGCGCGCTTTTTACTTTGCTTTGGTTGTTGTTGCTGCTGCTCTTCAGAGAGGTCATCGCCCTTCTCCTCCTGCTGATGCTTCGTTTTGGACGCGCTGGTAGCACGCTCGTTGTTCCTATTGCTCATTGTCGGGTAACCGTTGCGATGGCCAAAAAAAATCGGGAACTCGTCGAGGTGAACAACACTTGTTCTTAATTTCTAAAAAAGGAATGAAATGATCAAAAGGACCTTGGCGAGCGGGTGGGGGCGGTGAGGAGAGAGCGAAAAAGTGAAAAAGACAACAACAAGATGACACGTGCGTGATTCCTATTTCGGAATATAAGAATATATGAATATCTGAAAATGTGGGTGAATCTTCTCCTGGATCACCCGGGTGGTCTGACGATCATCCCATTCGTTCATTCCTCCTCTCGTGAAACGAGCAAGTATTTTTTTTGTACACATTCTTCCTCGTTTTTTTCTCCCACCGCCACGAATGACTTCTCCCTTCATTATGTCATGGATTTACCTCTAGTTCTTTTCTCTTTGGGAAATCACCACGCGCGCCTAACGATGAAACGTGTACGTCATGAAGTAGAGGGAGGAGAAGAAGAAGAAGAAGCAGTAGTAGTTGCGGTAGGGGAGGATGAGGAGAAGGATACGGAGAAGGAAGAGGAAGAGGAAGAAGAGAAAGAGAAAGAAGATTCACCCAGTACCACCATGACGAAGTGGAATGAAACGGATGCCAAATTTTGGTTTAACGTTTTTTCTGATTCGTTTCATGCGTTTCTGGCCTGTGAGGATTTTTCTCACCAGAAACACTGTTCAAGTGCCTTAAAGTTGGCATTTATAGCATCATCCTCAGAATGCATTCAAACTTATGTGGACAAGCAGAATCCCAGCAAGTACGCTCCTCTTTTCTCTGGTGAGTTATCCCCCTTTTTGATCGACGGAATTGATGTGAAACACTATTTTGGCATCTTTGTCCTCACCCGTGATCGCGTGGTCTCTCTTCGTCCAGGTATCTATACGCAGAAGGCCACGGCTCGCCCACTGTTTGATCCCCATGCAGATCCCATTCCAGTCTACTTTAAGAGAAAGTGGAAACGACCCAATGAACAACTCGCCAAGTCTAAATTCGCCAAGGGCGATCTCGTGCCTTATCGTTTAACCTTGGAAAAGAAGGAGAGCAAAAACACTTCCACAACAGCATCCCCCTCCTCCTCCTCCTCCTCCTTCCCGAACGAGGTAATTATTCTCACTGCCGATATCCAAGGGCTACACAAGTTTAACAGGGTGGTCGAGAAATATCTATCCTCCTTTATCGTGGACCAGTCAAAAGAATAAAGAAAGGCATCTGAATTAGTCAATTGGTGTGTGGGTATTACATTAAAGAAAGTTATTACGAACTAGGTTGACTGCAAACAATTCAATTAATAGGGCCAAAAGGATGGTTTTCCGGGCTTGGTACGAAAAACAACTCCAAATTCAATGAATTCACCATTACCAGAAGTGTGTCTTGAAATGATATTGTACCAATTGCCAGTATCCGAATCGCCGGCTGGTACAATCTCGTCACCGTACGTCTCTTGGAACAAAGCCCAATAGAGTTCTAGACTCTTTCTGTCAGAACCACGCAGACTCCAGTTGTAGTTCTCACCCATCGACGTCTCTCCATTCAATATTGGCATCTGTGGGAGCCATGGTGCGCGGGCCTTGAAGATGTTTTCACGCAACGGTTTCGTAGGATAGGGAACCCCGTGACCGGATCGGCTCGTCATTTTGTTGCTGGTAAGTGTATTGAACACAAAAAGAGGATAAATGAACGAAAGAGGACGTCTTTTTTTTGTAATACACAAACGCTTTATACCACAGGAAGGTAGTCCTGCCTGTATTACACCAGCCATCTGCCATTTGTTCGCCCCGTCCCGTCCCGAACAGCTTTTATTCCGCCACCAGCAGCACCACCACCACCAATCACCATCACCACACCAATAGGCACTAGATGGAAAAAGAAAAACCATCACCCCTGCGTCTCGTGGCCCTGACTTGGAACATGTCGGGCCGCGATAATGCACGCAGTCTTGCTGAGTGGCGCAAAGATGACATTCTCCACGACAAGTGGGCCAATCTCGTGCTCTTGATGACGAGTGGTTACGGAATGAATGCCGACGTGATTGTGGTCGCTTTGCAGGAGGTATACATGGCTGGCAGCAATGTGTTTGGCGAGTACTTTGGATCCTTAGTACAAAGCAATTGGATGATAAGCGCTAACCAGCTCGGCCACCGCGTATCAAACACCAGCACATACATGGGTATGGTATCGAGCAGCGCGGCGAGTTTCGATCAGCAGCTGCACGTCTTTTGGAACAGGACGCGCTGGCCCGACCTCGACATTGACAAGGAGGCGGAGGTCTGCTTTGGGACCGCACTCCCCTTCCTGCCGGCGTCCTGTCTTAAGGCTTCGCTCGGCGTGCGTATGTGGGTGCGTGGAAAGGAGAAAAGCACGGCCCCAGTCTTCGTCGTTGCCTCTCACCTGCCCATGGTTGACACGGGAATACGCGGGGATGCAGCTCGCACCGCCGCCTGGCAGCTGACTCGAGACGAGGTCTTGCGCAAGCAGTTGTATCCAGATCGTTTCTTCGAAATGTCTCGTGGCATAAGAGACCCACGCGGTCCAGAAGAGACGGATGCGGTGTATAATGATCGTGTTCTTGCATCACAAGAGCAGAACATGCCACATACCACCGTATGGCTCGGCGACCTCAATTTCCGTACTGACCAGGAACACGGCGATCGTCTCACTTATCTGCGTCAGGAAGAAGGACATGAGATGCAGGCACTCCTCCGTGCTTACGAGCCCAGTATTCTGAGTGCACCTTTCTCTTTTGCACGTGGCTGGCGCGAGTGTGGGCAAACCCAGCCTCCCTCACCCTTTGAGAGCTGGAGACCCCGGTATACGCCCACATGCAAAATGCGTACTCTCGAAGATTTCATGATGATGCGTCAAGACAGACCCGAGGACAGGAAGGAGCGTGCCAAAGCGCTCATTAAAGCTCGTCTCAATGGCGATCGCTTGGCCTATGCCCAAATACACGAGCGTGAGCCCAGTTGGTGTGATCGTATCTTTTACCGTTCAGTCACACACGATCAGAGACATGCTACCCTCTGGTGTGATGTACGCAAAGCGGCCGGAGGCATGCTGCTGAGCGATCATGACGGGGTGGTAGCCCAACTGAATCTAAACGAGTATTGATTTATAATATGTTCAGACAGGTAGCAGGAATCCAAATAAATAAGCCCGGATGAAGAATGAGCAGGGAGGGGGGGGGTGGCGGAAGGATCCATTTGCATATGTACGTTCATCAAGAATAAACCTCCCTTCTCCCAATTAATAGTCATTCCTTCTCTCTCTCGCGAAAGGAAACACATTATCTTTCCTCTTCTCTCTCAATTCAACCATGTCTGTCGCCGTTATGTTAGCAGCAACCGAAACACCCAAGCCGCAGCCACGTGGCAACGTCAAGCTCTTTAGCGTGGAATTCGGACCTCCTGATGCGCGCGCGTCAAAGAGCGTATTAGGTGGATGCCCGCATTGGATGACACCTGGGGTCTCTTTCTTTGGAACCCTATCACCGGTATGGATCATTGCCTGGCCCACGGCATCAAGGACGAAGACCCCTCCACCACGGTCCAACGTGCCCGTCAGAAAGTCTACCTTGCCCAACAAAGTGTTTAGTTCATATTTTTCTGCGCTCCTCCCCTCCCGGCCCCCCCGTTTTTTTAACAGGAGAACGATAAAAAGAAGGTGCAATAAAAAATAAAAAAAGTTGGGCTATCAATGCAATAATTGGAATTTGGAATATTCGGATATTTGTATATCATGGTTTAGGCTGACCCGTGTTTTCTATTTCTCACATCAATCCATCATTCCTTCTTCTCTCAGACGAGCAACTTACTATTTTTCTACCTATTATACGGTGAAAATGAACAAATCCCGTTCTCCTTCTCCTTCTCCTGCTGCTCCAATTGCTATTGCTACCACCAGCAGTGCGAGGGAAAATCAGGACACCTTGGCCAATCCAAGTGCATGGAACCAACTGTTCGATCCCAGCGCGTCCAAGTTTGCTGTCCTCAATAACTATCGGATCCTGGTGCAGGATCGTACTCACAAGGAGCGCGTCCAAATCCTCTGCTTTGATTCCTCTGATCCCACTTCCCTCAACCTATACCATCGCTACGAGCAGGTGGCTCTTATGCACCGTAAGCAGTACCTGCATGAACATATACAGGAACAGTTAGACAACGACATGCCAACGAAAAAGAATATCATCAAAAACCGCTTTGGTCAGCAGAAACTCAAGACCCGCGTCCAAGCGAAAGCTAACCAATACCGCTCATTTGTGAGACAGCAGAACCAATTCGATGAGGCGCGCACAAGGCTCCGTGCTATTTTGGACGCAGAAAGAGCACACCATCATCATCGGGTTTATGAATAGTAATTATAAACGAGCATGTTTGGGATGATGTTGGGTAACGGCTAATTTTTAGGACTTGACATTTTTTTAAAAAAAAGTAAATAAAACCTCTTTAGCAACCCCATCGTATGTAGCAGGGGACTTTGTAGGTGCTCTTTGCTTTTTTTTGATTCCATCCGCTACCACCTCCCAGCCCCCATTTAATCCCACTTGATACAATCCATCACAAGACGACAATGACCTCCTGTCATGGCTGTCATAAGGTGCCTGCGCGATTCATGTGCGCGCAATGTGAGATGTTTGCAAGCTGTTCCAAGAACTGCGCCAAAGAAATCTGGGCCGTCGGCACAAAGCATCGGCCTTGGTGTCGCTCCCACGACGCGGCAGCCATCATTCTTTCTCTCAATCTCGACGTTGACCTCGAATACGATCCGAGTCTGGGGTCGAGTGTCAATAGTGAACATATGACTACTACTACTACTACCTTCACTGCCTCACTTATTGGCCTCAAACGTAAACGAAGCGCAGGAATGGGAAAGAACGACGACGAGAAGGGCAGCGCGTCCAAGCGTCAGAAGACCAAGACATCCACAACCACAGCAGCAACAAGCGGCGTTGCATTGCCCACGCCCAAGCAGATCCACGCGGCCATTCTCGACGTGGGCGCACATGCCTACATGCGCCATCTCATGAGCAAGCACTGGCAGACGACCATTGACGCAATTATCAAACGAGCCGATTTTTCGGACCGCATTGACCTGATCCGTGCGCGGCCAAGTCTTGGCTCCTTCACAGCGGAGCATGAGAATGATGACGTGTCCCCCACGGAGCGCGGCGTGCCCTCTCGTCTGACGGATGAACCTATGTGCACCAAAGTTATCTATGCCAATGTGCCGCCAGTGAGTGCCTATGAAACGAGTGCAAAACGTGCCCCACGACGCCTTGTCCGTTTCAATGCCGGTGCACCGAGTCCCATGTACCATCTCAGCAACTTGTACTCGGTCGTGATTGTGCTCGAGTGGGACGCCATATCGCCATTCATGCAGGCGATCATACAGCGTCAGTACCCGAAGCATGCGCACTGGCTTTCACGTCAGGGCACGGCAGGCTTCCCCTCGGTCGAGCATGCGTATCAATCACTCAAGACGACCACCAAGGAGGACTTTCGGGATTTTCAGGTGGGCGGCCGTTGGGCCGCACTACCCGATGAACTACCTCGCATCCAGATTGGAGGAACAGGAAACAATATGCGGATCCCCTCAATGAAGGATCTCAAGGATCCTGACGCTTGGAGACACTGGAAGGATGCGTTTGTGGATGCCGGTGTACGTCACCCGTTTGCAGAAGAAGAAGAAGAAGAAGAAGAAGAAAAGCAAAAGGACGACAATGACAATAGCAATCCTACTGCCCAGCAGGCTGACCGCAACCCCTTTGGCAAGGCTTATAAAAACAACCAGCTTGTGAACATAGGCCTGCTCGCCAAACTTATCTCGAATCCAGCACGCGCCAAACGGTTCGGTGTCAAACTTGCCCCGGAGAAGACCGACACCACACCGGATTGGATCGAGGATCGTGGCTACATCTGGCGACTGCTGCTCGCGCACAAATTTGCAAAAAATCGCCAACTCAGGCACCTCCTTCTCTGCACAGGTGATGCGCTCCTCGTCGAGTGGAGCAATGGGGCCAAGCGTCGCTTCCTTAAGGACGGCAAGGAACCCATTTTTGCGGCCCTCGTTGAGCTGCAGCCTGGTCCTGCCCCTGGAGACGCTCCCGTGCTTCGTCGTTACGGCAAGAACGCCATGGGCCAGTATCTCATGCAGACACGTGCCAATCTGCTCAAGCTGGAAGCAAACCGTCAACAAAAGGAGCAGGAGAAAGAGGAAGATAATAATAATAATGATGATGATGATGATGATGATGATGATGATGATGATGATGATGATGATGATGATGATGAGATCCAGCAGACACAGGACCTGTACGAAGAACCCCCATGGCAAGAAATAATGTATACATAGCTATGATTTGATAATAAAGAGAGAAAGAACAGAGAAAGAGAGAGAAAAGAGAGAAAAAAAAGACAGAAAGTAAAGAGCAGAGCGGGGGAGGTAAAAGAGTCAGCAGTCATGGAAAATAAAAGCCAAAAAACAGTAAAATAAAAAAATAAATCACACAAAGAATCGAACCAACAACCTCATGGTTGGCAGGCCAATGTACTAACCACTAGGCCAATAACGAATAAACAACCTTTTCCATTTTCGGTGCTTTTAGAATATCTTTTGAAAATTTGTTGCATTAATTTAAATTCTTGGAAAAATACTACTGGTTATTGCTTGCTATATATGGGTATTAGGTTCACCGGTCCGCCTCCGCGTCCCCCCCCCTGATTTGATTTATTCATTCATTCTTTCTCTGCCTGCTATTATCATCGTACAAGAAAATACCACATATTTCCGAATATGGTTTACTACCTTGTTCTTCATACCAATGGCACCTACACGTCCCACAATGAGAGCGGCGCGCTCAAATTCAAGCGCATCCAGTCTCACCTGAATGGTGGCTACATGACGCTCGTTCCCAACAGGTGGACCCACGCGACAAAGGACAACAACAACACAAATACCACCTTGCGAGGCGGAGCGGTGCTGATTGCTGATGAGGAGGGTGTGATGAAGGATCTCCCTACCAATAGCTGGTCCTTTGCCTTAGCTGCGCTCGGATTCAGTGTGACCTGGATGTTTGGCGGCCTCAAGGGCCCGCTTCTTCTTGTGCCCCCGGAGAACAGGAAGGGTAACTTTGCAGGCACGCTCAGGGCCGTTTTTGAGCGCTACCTAAAAGCCATCAAGGCCGCCGATGATGGGGATGCGGAGGACTGTGACAAGGATAGGCTCGAGACCTTGCTGGCCCACGTGCAGGAAAAGGGCACAATGCCCGCAACATGTCCGGATAATGACAAAAAGAGCAAAAAGAGCAAAAAGCGTAAGGCTGATGCTCCTTCTGAGGATGAGAAGAAGCCGAAAAAAGTCAAATAACAAGAGATCCGTCACTAAATGAATATTTTTTCCCATTGTTACAAATAAAAAGATTTTTTATCCTTTTATTGTCTATGGTAATATATTTTTTTATTCATTCCTTTAATTCGCTCATTCTTCTTCTCTCTGCCAATAGAGCATTATCATCCCCCCGCCCCTTCAATGAACAACGAACTTACCAATTCTTTCCTGCATACGCTCCCACGCCAAGTTCTGGGCGATCTTCCAGCAGTACTTCACGCGTCCAATTCCCAAAAAGACCGTGTCAACAAGGACTATGCCGATGTGGTTTCCCTCATCGACAAAACCACTACTGGCGCGTCCAAGAAACGACCTTTGCCTAACCCTTCTGGTGTTGAAGGTCTTGATGGTAGTGACGTTATCAATCTTGTTATTGATGACGGCGTGCCCAAGAAGCGCGCTCGCAAGCATCAGGAGCTAGCTACCATCACTGCCTGTTTTACGGATCAACATCGCCACGAACTGGCGACACGTGGTTGGACGGTTGTGGAAAACATAATCGACATGGAGACATGCAACGTCCTCAAGAAAGAGTGGCTCGATACAATGGAGAGCTACGGCACTGGGTTCAAGGCCGATGATCCGACCACTTGGCTGCCCAGCACTGTGCCCCCGAATCTGCGCGGAATGCAGAGCTGGCCTCCTGTGCAGGAGCGCTTTGTTTGGGAGGCGCGTCTAGCCACTGCCCCGGTTTTTGCTAAGATCTGGGATTGCGCGCCCAAGAATCTCCTGACCTCGATGGATCGCGTCTGTTTTGTCCCACCCTCCCGCCTCCACAACAAGCAAAGCTGGTGGCATCTCGACCAGACCAACACCGATCTGCGCGGCCGATTTGCGTGTGTACAGGGTTTTGTGACCCTCGAGGACATTGGCGAGGGCGAGGTGGCGCTCGAGGTCATGGAGGGGGCTAATCCCCATCACGGCACATTCTTCTCCGAGCACCTCGACCCACAGAGGGCGGCCAAGTGTACCACCGGCAACTGGCACAAGTTTGAACCCAAGGACACAGCCTGGTATCTCAGCAGGCCCGGTGTCGCAGTCAAACGCGTCCATGCCCCTGCAGGTAGCCTCGTGCTCTGGGACAGTCGCCTGCCTCACCATGCCGGACCGCCTGCCGACCCGTCCAAACGCTCGCAGAAGACCCGTTTTGTAATCTACACCTGCATGATGCCGAGGGAAGAGGCCAGCGACAAAACAATCGCCAAACGCCTGGAAGCTTACGAGCAAGGACGTGCGATGTCGCACTGGCCGAACGCACCCAAACTCTTTGCAAAGAAGCCCCGTACCTACGGCAAGGAACTCCCCTGTGCCGACTTTGACATCCCAGCAATGGTCGCACGCGCCCAAAAAAGAGTCTCTGATTGGCCTCTTATGAGGCGCCTCATAGGTTATTAATAAACAATTTACTATTTTTTCATTTTTCTTGCACCCTCCCCCCTTCTCCATTACTAAAACAAAAGTCAATTGTCTCTGCATTCTCTCTCTCTCTCTCTCTTCTGTAAATGCACACCTTGCTATTGATCCAATTCGATTGCATTCGGTTCATTCCTCTAATTTAAGAAAGAAAGAGGATAAAGACCAACGGATGCTTCATCACAAAGAACCCTCACTTGCCGGCCGCATTTATCACTATCTGGCTCTGGACATTGAGACGACGGGCCAATCTCTGGAGAAGGACTGTTGTTTTGCCGTCGGCTATTGCGTTGGCACAGGTCCCGGTCCACACGAGGTACGCGAGCGCGGCCAGTTTGTACTCGACCTGAAGAAGCCCAGCAACAAATCGTGGGAAAAGTTCTGGGAGATGCAAGGATGGGAGATGCGCTGCTACAATGAGTTTTGGAAGGAGCACGAGGATATCCTCAACGACATGCAGCGCGACGATGTCAACTGCACGGACGAGGGGAAGGTTTTCCAAAAACTCAACGATCTTATAGACCGCATTGAACGGGACCCGCATGTGAGGAAACTCATAGTGGTAACCGATACGACAATGTTTGACACGGTGTGGCTGTGCCAGCGTTTGCAGAAGTATGGATATGCCGATTTGATGCATATGCGTGACGGTACTGGGTATCGCGAAGGTATGGAACTGGACTCGCTGCGCCACGGTGTCACCAAACGCATGCCCAAGGATGACGGTTCCTACTATACCAACATGAGACTTGAGTGCAATAATTGGGAAAAGCATGCGATTCAAGCGATGGGTCCTCTGAGGCCTCATCGCGCCGAGGACGATGCCGTCGACATTTACACACGGTTCCTCAGCACACTCAACGCCACCTGTATGTGATGGGAGCTTCTTCCATTGTGGTGTTATTACAGGGCTTTTTCTGTCTAGCGCAGGCCTCCACTTTTCTTTTTTTTTCTAAATAAATCGCGTTTCTTTCATGCGTGGGCATTCATAATTCATTCTTCTGTATATTTTTGTGCCCATACAATGAAGACCAAACGCGTTCTCAAGCGAAAGAGATCGATACGGGATTATTTTGTGTCCTCAAAGCGTCAAAAGAACAAAAGTTCCAGATATTTATTGACCAAAGTCATTTCTGGCGGTCAGACTGGTGCCGACCGTGCGGCACTGGAGGCAGCCCTCGAGGCAGGTATTGCTACGGGAGGCTGGGCCCCGCCTGGCTTCGTGACAAGTCGCGGCACGGATCTTGTGCTACGAGATCGGTTCCATCTCGTTGAACTCTTGCCCAAGGGAGGACGCTTCCGCTCCTCGGTGGCTGCTGGATACGTGCAACGCTCCAAGGCGAACGTCGATGCGGCAGACGGCACGCTGGCCTTTCGTCTCCATGCCAGTATGGGTACTGACAAGACGATTGCCTATGCCCAATCCGGGCATTGGACTACTCGCAATTGCGGAACAACAAGAACGACAACAACATTATCGTTGCTACCGGATGATCCCTACCGGCCATGTTTGGTCGTAACGTCTCTAGCAGAGAAAGACCTCGCATCTAATATCGAAACCATTTGCCAATTCATTCTTACTCATCATATCACTATACTTAACGTGTGCGGTCATCGGGAGGCCCCTCCTGACTGCCCTAATTTTTCTGAGACCATCCAAGGCCTCCTGACCAAGTGTTTTTCTGCTTTATGTACGGAACTGCAATAAAAACTCATACACGGACACTTTTATATTTTTTATCATGATGAATTCCAAGATTTGGTTTTACCAGGCAAGAAAGGGTCTTGTCCGTACGTTTTTCGAGTTTTTTTCATCATATGGATTCCAGTTGGTCTTTTTCTTCTTTATTTCTCTCTCTCTCTCTCTCTCTCTAATATATTGTCTTGGCGTCATAGTATTGAGGTGGTTGCTTGTCTTGGTGTTGGTATTGCTGCTGATATTGATGCTTGTATTTCTGCTGTTCGAGGAGCGGGGGCAGTGCCTCAAAGAGCATCCGACCCTGGCTCTGCTGTACCTCTCCCATGTATTCGTACTGCAGGGCGGCACGCTCCGTCTTGCCCCGCTCGCTGATCCACGCGCGTATGCCCATGAGCACGGCGAGCGAGCAGACGGCCACGAGGATCCATGGTGCGGTGGCCGAGTCAAACTTAGTACTCGCGTTCACGAAGAAGCGTGCCAGATGACTCGTCTCGGCCCAACTGCGCAGTGCACAGAGACGCACCGGCTCTGCGGCCACATAGCGCTCCGCCTTGGTGCAATCGAGCAAGTCGTGCATCTCGTAGCGGTCCCGATGCGGATCGACGCAGATGGGTTTGTCGCTGAAATCGGCGTGCACCTCAAAGGTGGCCGCGCACTCGAGGTAGGCCTGGTGGTAGCGCTGCCACTCGGACACGACGAGGCCGGCGCCAAGAAGCAAGAGGGCCAGGGAAACCCCAGCGAGGAGGAGTCCAAATGGTGAGAAGAATACATGAAACCAACTCCATCGTTTTCCTGTATGCAAAGTATGACCAGGTTTGCATCCTCTTTCGTTTTCATCCTCGTACATTGCTTGGTTTTTGTCGTCGTCTTCCTCTTCCTCTTCTTCTTCTTCTTCACTACTAAAGAACTCATCATCTTCCTTCTCATCCTCTTGCTGCTCTTTTTCTTTCGTCCATCTATCATCGTCCTCTTCTTTGATGGTGGGAAGGACGCCATGTGAGATACTAGTCATTGTGAAATGGACGCGGGTAGGTAAGGGGGGGTGGGAAGACGTGAACGAGGAGACGTGAACGAGGAGACGTGAACGAGGGAGTGAGAAGAAATAAGATAAAAGGAGCTCCTTCTTACAGTAAGTAGCATTGTCAATCTCTTTCCATCTATCAGACATGCACCTTTTTTTATTTGTTTTATTCGATAAATAACAATCCATTGTCTTGCTATTATTATTATTATTATTGCTGCTGCTTATCCTTTGTTCTCTCACTCTGCTCCTCGACTTTGGGTCCTGCGATGGCGGCCCTGAATGGTGACACGTCCACTCATTGTGCTTGGTTCGTCAACAGCCGTATAATCACCACCAATATCAATACGTCCGCTCATCGTCTTGCACCGGCCGCTACAGTTGCCTTTTATCGTTACCCTACCGCTCTGTGTTATGACCTCGCCGGCATTGCCCTCCACCGTCACGCTGGCACTCTGCGAACGAATGCTCTCGACGGGTGCATCGCCATGAACGTGCACAGAGACGGGGGTGTAACGAACATTCTGCTCTCCCTCATCTTCCTGGTCTTGGAGCACGCCATCAATGTAGATGCCTCCATTGGTGACCGAAACGCTATTGCCATAGTAGCGACGACCATTGATCTCCGTATAACTTTTTGATGAGGAATGCTGTGTTTGATTTACACTGCCAAACACGTTGATTCCACTTGCAACCTGTGACATACTGCCACCGACGGTATGGTTACCACGCATGATTTGTACGCTGCTGTTTCCTTGGCTAATGGAGCGGCCAATGTTGAAAGGCAAGAATAGGCAATTGCCACACGAGCAGTAGCCACGACAACAGCACGACCAGAGCTTGGACAGCACATAGAGATAACACATGCCGCAGACGAGACCGAAATTAAACGTCATCATGCTATACATCTGTACTTCTTCGGCTGAGTAGGGACGCTCCATGTCCTGTAAGCCAAAAAGGCCCCACCATTCGTGGAGAAGAGCGGCACTCATTACTTGACACACGGAAATACTCTGAAGTCCTATACGGAGGGGGGTGGGGGGGGGAAGTTGCTTAGCTCTTCCTTTCTTTTTCTCGAGAGGGAGAATGATTTCATTTCTGATCTTTTTTTACTATATCGATTGTACACTAACAATCAGTCACATTGTTGAGTCGATAAACAACGAAGCGGGGGCCCGAGTTCACCGGCCTCTTTCATCGCACAGTGTACGCTGTGAATCAACGCCAAGTAGCGACTGCTTGGATTCACATCAGCACGCGGCAAACGCGGACGCGTTCTACGTAGAGGCTTTAGACGCGTGTATGCTAATCTTTGTGGTGCTCCTCCATTCGAGAATGTTTTTGGTGGTACTTTTGGTACCGTCATGGGGATCTTGAATTTGAGGGGAAGTTGGACGCGTGGTCGTTGTTGTGCCCTGACCATGCGAGCACGAGTCAGGAAATTGCTGCGGTACTGCGCATTGTCGTCGGGACAGGTGGTGGAGATTTCCTCTGGGGGTGACAGATATGAATGAGGAGCGTCGGTCATTGCTTTTTTTCTTCTTGTTAATGCCTTGTGTTCTTGATGTCTATCTGGAGTAGACGAATGAACGCGTTACGTCTCCAATGGATGAATAATATATACGGGGTAACTGAACATGCACAAAAAATCGAAAAAATAATCATTTCTTCTTTTCGTCTAGCACTCTTGGTGCTCATTATTTTTTGATAATTGAGCAACAGTAGCAATAATATATCAGATCAAATGGAGGAGGAGAACGACACAAAGTTTCATCGTGATTTACAAATGATCCTTGCGGAACGCAATGAACCGTTCAATGTCCATTACAATATTTCAGCAGTCGAGTCAAGCATTTCATTTAACTACACGCTTCGCGATGAAGATGAAAAACGTGAGGCATGTATTTTTCTTGATTCCATATATACCATTGAATGGGCGCCTAATATGCGTGCCATCGAGCAGTATACCTATTCCATGGTCGAGTATCGGGACTGTATTATTGCGGTGCAAGAACTACTCGAGCGATGCAAGACTATCCATCCTCGCATAGAAAAAGTCAAGTCGTAGTTAATACACTCTTTTGATTCTCTCTTTTAATAATTTCGCCAGCCCGCCTGGTCTCACCACCCTTCTTTCCATTTGCTTTCCTCCAGTTCGCCCGCCCGCCCCCCCCCATCCCACCTCTCCCGGAATAGCAGTATAAGAGAGAAAAAAAGCATCATGGTCCGTCTCTTGGTGAGCAAGCGTCGACTTGACATGGTGCTGCTCGCCACATTGCTAATGATTGTTGTGCCCACACAACTATTGGTGAGACATCATGCGCCGTCGGCCCTCGATCCCGATATCCTCCTCTACCTCTACGCGCTTGCCTTGCTTGCCGTTGCATTGCTGGCTGCTTTTTTGCTCAAGCATGATCACGGACTGGGCAGCCTGCTGTGCAACCTGGGCCTTACCGCCCTTGTTCTCGTACTCTTCCTCCCCCACGACTTGTTTCAGGAGGTTCCACTCTTCTCACTCTGCTGGCTCGGTGCTGCTTTCACATGGCTCACACTGGCACTCTGGCTGGATCGTGTCCCGCTGCTCTCTGCCGGAGGCCACCAATACCCGGATGTCGCACTCGAGGAGGGCTGGCAGCTGGGAACCGCTCTGTTCCGTTTCTATCAGCAGCACGAGCATGCGCTCTTCCATGCTGAGGGCAGTCGTTCTCCTCTCGCCGGCTTTGTGGCCCCGAGCCGTCTTTTCATGGACCGCCACCTAGCCAGGACAGGCATTCCATTTCCTACCGATTATCTTCATCCGCTTGGTGCCAACAACGGGACGGCACAAAGCAACAACCATATAGATTGAAAAAAATCATAGTTGCACCAAATACATTTTTACTGTTTCTCTTGCAAAAACGTCTTCAATGTGGAGTGTGCCCAGTGATGAGGATTGATGCCGTCGAGAGTGAGTTGGGTAGGATTCACTTCGTAGAGAGCCAAGACGGCTTCTGCTTCGATGTGATAACTACCCTTGTTGTAGAAAAAATGACCGCCATAGATAATCCGCATTTGACCTGGAATCTTACCCAGAATCTTCTCTGGTATAAGAGAGAGCAAGTAATCCCGATGTTGGATCCAAAATTTACCAAAATGGTATTCAAGCCTATGGTCGAGTTCCTTCTGTGTCCGTTGGTAAGTGTCGTACAATCGACGGGTCCAGGCATCTCTACCATCCAAGTTTCCTTCCTCGACAACCTTGGCCCAGCTCTTTGCTGGAGGTGGTTCCACATGATCTGTCATTTGCATGTGTTTTGCTTGCAAAGACGTTACACTCTTACTGAAAAAAAAGATGAATGAACAAAAGGTTTGCGATGGACGATGCTGGTAATGGTGGTGATAGTGGTGATGGTCGTGAACATGAAGGATCTGCCTGTTTGCTCAATTATATTATCGATTGTCTGTGTTACTAATACAAATTTTTCTTACAATCCTGAAATGATTCGGCGTACATAAAAAACCCAAAGACTCCTGGAGACATATGCGTTCATTCATTCATTCTTTTTTTAATCAAAATGGAACGAAGCGATACCGATATAAAAATGTCCAGTGCTATCGCCAAGACGGCTGCGGATACTAACTCGGAGGATGCTGAATTTGAGGCGCGCGTCGATGAAGCGCTCCGCTCCCTCTCTGGCCGCTTTGTGCGCGAGTTTGAGTTGCAGCGCGGTCAACGCAAGAACTTGTCCCAAATACCCTTGGGTCTCAAAGGTGGTTGGACGCTGCAGGAAGGCGACGATGAGGGGACTCAAGAGCGCAAATGCTTTGATTGGAAGCTGGTCACCGAGGCGTTGTTGGATCCAGAGGAGAACGATGAAGATGATCCCGAGAGCGTGCAGTATATCCGCGAGGTTCTTCTGATGGCCCACATAACTGAGGAGCGTTATCCTGCTGCCGTCACTATAGGCGGCACGAACTGGTCTGGGTCCTCGTTGCTCGGCATGTCGACAAAGGAGTTCCAGGACTGCAGACGACTCTTTGCTTACACTTATACAATGAAAAAGGACGGAATTGAGCCCACCTACGCGCCAAGCACTCTGGCAGCAATGGACCCCGGCTGCTACCTTTTTGCACCGTCACGCGAGAAGCTTGAGAAATTAATTCTCAATGCCATGGCAATATAGTATGCAAAAGTGTTAATCCAGTAGTAAAAATCCATGTCTATGCCTGGCTGCCCAAATTATATGTTATTGATTGTCTGCAGTACTAATACATTTTTTTCTTATATTGTTTTTTTATTCAAAACACATTTTTATTCTCTGCTGCTGGTGTTGCTGTCCCTCCTCATCCTTCTCCTCCCATCCCGCTCCCCCCCCCCTACCCTCCCCGGCCCCCTTTTCCAGATTACCTCCTCTTACGTAATGGTTAGACGGGTCACCACGGCAGGGGCCACCTGGTGCACCGTGTGATAGTGTTGGGCGAGGTTGCGCTGCTGCAGTTGTTTGTGACAGAGACGGCACTGAACCTTCAATCGTTTGTTGCTGCCATTGTCGGTGATGCTCCGCTTGCGCTTGTTGGCCTTGTCCTGCTTCTTCTCCTGCTCCTCCTCCTCCTTGTTGCTCTCGGTCTTACTCTTGCTTTTCGATCTCTTTGTCTGCTTCTTCTTATTCTTCCCTTCGTGTACCATCTTCTTGTGTCGTTTGAGGGAGCGTTGCTGCATGTTCTTGCCACACTGAGGGCACCGGACGTTGGCTAATCTCGGATTGGCGTGAGTCCCGATACTAGTTTTGCTTGTTGTACTAGTGGCGGTAGCAGTTGTGGTGACACGGATGGCATCATTGTTCGCAGAATAGGCACGACCTTGGATGCGAATGGGAATATCTGCGCCGAGAATACGTCTCGTCATTGCTGCTACCTCGTCTTGCTGCATGGACGATAAAGCCTGGGGACGCGTGGAAGCAGGAACAGATCTCTCTTCCGCAATGCGGTGACGACGATCATCGGTGTGATGAGTTGGTCGTGGACGTGGTCCTTGCCCTTGTCCTCTTCGTGTTGGTTGCAAGTCATGGTCCCGGTTGTTGGTGGCGTGGATGGAACGTGCCCACCACCTGTACGGGGAGGACGACGAAGAGGATGGCGGCGCTTGGAGAGATTGTTGTGTTATTGTCGTCTGTTCCCAACGTTCGCCAATTGTCGGATATGGTTGGTAGCTGCGGCCACAGATAGGGCATGCGGGACGATCCAGGAGGGGAAATCGTTCCCTTTGTTGATGGGCGTTCTCCTTGAGGCACTCGCGACAAAAAGCATGGTGGCAATTGGGCAACTCCACCTTATTGGCGCTGGTCTCTTGTGTGCACAGCAGGCAGTGTCTGCCTTCTTCGGATTCCACTACACCGTGGTGGCCGCTTTCTCCTGTCAGATCGACGGCAAGCGCTTCGTGAGAGAGCAGTGATGGGGCGTCGTAGTTTGCCTTGCAGACGGGACAGGTGGTGCGGCCACGTTGCCGGGCACCCTCGCAGCGCGCCCACTGCGTGATGCATGGTCTGCAGTAGCGATGTGTGCACGGCAACACAAGCACTTCGGCGCGCTCGGGCATCTCAAGACATATGGCACAAGCATCCTCCTCGTCCTCCTCCTTGTCTTTCTGTTGATTCATTGATTTCTTGCTTGTCATGGACGCGCTTCTGCTGTCGATGTCAGGTACAGGAAAAGAAGGGTTTGTGGTGGCGGCGCCGGCGGTGATGGTGGTAGAATCCATTGAGTAAAGATGCTTGCGTTCTATATAGAAATATGCAAGAGAGGAAATGAATGAAGCGATAACAATTGGGTTGGTTGACCATCATGGCCGAGGAGCAGAGAAGGGAGGTGGCGTATTTTTTGGGAACAAAAAGAAACCAATGTTGCTTGGTGTTTGGTATGTTTGTTGTGTCTGCGTATAAGATCAAACCAAGAGTCATGTGTGCATTTTTGCCGTTATCGTTTCCACCGTTTTTTATCTTTTTCCATTTTTCATACCTTCCTTTTTTGTCGATTTTCTGACAATCCCAAATATGGTAATTTTTCTGGAAT
>Ga0100379_10001433_pt1 | contig 24068 bp, 37 predicted proteins | sample CryGeymeta201503_FD_80418 | JGI IMG/M metagenome (GOLD analysis project Ga0100379, IMG submission 80418) | Groundwater microbial communities from Crystal Geyser aquifers in Utah, USA - Crystal Geyser metaG 2015-03 | ecosystem: Environmental > Aquatic > Deep subsurface > Groundwater | place...
AAATATTGGGGATTGGGGATTGGGGATTGGGGATTGGGCCCAATCCCCAATCCCCAATCCCCAATCCCCAATAAAGTTTTTAATAGAAATCATAGTATAATTATAATTATTTATTAATTCAATTAATTCAATTAATATGTAATTGTATTATTATAATTTTAAAATTAAAACTAAATATGGGTAGTTGTACATGTTTATCTTCATATAAAAATGGAGAATTAGCAACTAGAACAGCTGGCTATGGATATGATCCTGAATCATTTAAAGAATTAAGTAAACATATATAACATATAATATTTACAATAATAATAAATTAATAATGTTTAGAAAATATGCTAGACAATAATAAACGATTAAAACAATTACTACTTCGAATGCAAGCTCGATTTAGAGGTGCAATAGTAAGACAAAAATTAAAAAGCGGTGTTGGTATTGATGGTGTAGTATCAAATATGAAATTCATTCCAAGAGATCCTTATGGAACACATAAAGCAGTTAAAAGTTCAAAAATTGTATTAAAATCTTATTAAAAACTTATTAAAATCTTATTTATAGACTGAAGAATCACTAAAAGAATTATATAGCTCATATAAACCTATTAATGATCCACAAAAGGTTGAAACTCGACCTGCAGTTGAATATGAAAATAAATCATGTTATTATGGTGAATGGAGTCTTTCTACTAATTTAAGACATGGAAGAGGAATTCAAACTTGGGTTGATGGGTCAAGATATGAAGGTTGCTGGAAGAATGATAAAGCTAATCTAAAAGGTAAATTAATCCATGCTGATGGAGACACATATGAAGGAGAATGGTTAGACGATAAAGCACATGGAACTGGAAAATATGTACATACAGATGGATCAGTATATGAAGGAAAATGGAAAGAAGATAAACAAGACGGAACAGGAAAAGAAACTTGGCTTGATGGAGCTTGTTATATTGGGGATTATAAACTTGGTAAAAAATCAGGCCATGGAAAATTTAAATGGGCCGATGGCTCTATGTATGAAGGTCAATTTTTAGATAATAATATTCATGGGAAAGGTAAATTTATAATTAATGAATTAATGAATAATGTATTCGAATAATTTATAGTAATTTATAATTTACAGGAGTATATACTTGGAATGATAAAAGAGTGTTTGTAGGTGATTGGAAAAATAATAAAATGGACGGAGAAGGAGTATTTAAATGGCCGGATGACAGAAAATATGAAGGTCAATATAAAGATGATAAAAAGGAAGGAAATGGTCTTTTTGAATGGTATACAATACTAATACTAATATAATCTAATTACTAATTATTTTAATTAGGAATGATGGTCGTAAATATAGAGGAAAATGGAAAAACGGAAAACAACACGGAGAAGGCGAGTTTTTTAACCCAAAAGATAATACATGGAAAAAAGGATTATGGAATGATGGTAAAAGAGTAAGATGGATGATTGACGACTAACCTTATTAAATTTATGTTAGAAAATGTTAATATATTTTTAGCTCATATTTAAAAACAAAAAAGAAATAATATTTATAATTCAATTGTTATTATTAAAATATGGTTATAATATTATTTTTGAAATATACGTATAAAAAAAACTAATTTGTTCAATATATTTATTAAGTTTTATATATTAATTATCAAATTATCCTCTTAAATGTAGAATCATCATTATTTCAACATTTGGTTTTAATTTTGCGTCTTCAATTGATTGATCATCATTTGCTAATATTCTACCTTCTGATATGAGTCTAATTTGATCAGTAGGAATTTGTTCCTTTTCAGTTAATTTATTTTTAAGGTCACCAATTGTGGAACTACCTTCCATTTCAAAAGCTAGCTTTCTTCCAGATAAAGTTTTCACTGTTATCAACATTTTTAATATAAATTATATAAATTAATTGATTAGGAATAAATATAATATATTCTAATTTAATAAAAATGGTCAATAATTAAATAGTATTAGAAATTAATATAAGTTAATATAAACAAAGTTAAATAAAATCATATAATTTAACAATGCATAAATTAAAATTAAATTAACTATCTAATAACGATAAGTAGATAAGTATTTAATTATTTATTATTGTTATTTAACCTACTCATTAGTATCTAATAACATTTTGACATTTCTGTTCGATAATTCTTTCACCTTCTTCCTCCCATTCTTCTTTAGTAATCCAATAATTATCATTATCTTTATAAAAATTTGCTAAAAAGCATGCTCCTATAAAGACAGAGAATTTTCTTCTAGGAGTATCCTTATTTTATTATAAAATTATCTTACAATAATAGAAATATTCACTTTTGATTCTCGTTCACTATTTTTTAATATCTTTTCTTTATAAAGACTTTTTAATTCTAACTCTAAACGAGAAGAAAAGCCCGGGAACATAGTACTGGCTCCAGATAAAACTACATTAGAGTATAATGATTTTCTTACATCCATGTCACAAGCCTTTAATATATATATATAAGTAAGTATAAGATTAAATGGTAAACTTTAGAAGATAAGTTTACTAATAATTTAATTCAACTTACATTAATACAGTTAAAAACTAATTGAGGAGCACTATCAGATTCATTCTGAATAAGACTCGGGTTGAATAATATTTCTGGTGCTTCAAACTTTTCTTTGTTAATTTGAATTATTCTTTGATCTGGAAGTTTATAGTAAGAATTATAAAATGTTGTTTCTTGATCAAGTTTTCTGTCTGATTTAATATCACAACTAAAATAATTAAATATTTAAATAATTAAAATATCTAAATTTCTTAGGTTACCTTACAAATGAAAACTTCTCTTTTATCTCTCTTACAGTTTCAAAATCTGCACTTGAGTTAAAAGCATATCCTCTAAATAAAACGTATTATATTTTATAATACTTTAATTGTAATAATCTTATTAAATAATCGGTAATATGTCTTCCCGCTATGTTCGATCTTCTTATATGATGATGTAGAATGCTATTAGAATAAATAGGGATACAATGGGTAACACCATCACCACTATCTAAGACAATCCCAGTATCTAAACCTTCGCATATTAAACTTAATTTTGCTTGTGGTTCAATATTAAAAGCTTCGAAACCAAATCTTTCAAAACATATTTCAGCCATTATTTCTTTGTTCTTTAAGGGATTAAGAGGAGCTTCTGTAAGCATAATTCTTTTATCTTTATATTCGTCTTCACTTACACCAAGCTGAGATAATAATTTATGAATAATAATTTATTTAATAAGTATTGTAAGTAATGCTATTTATGGATTTTTATTTACCTTATTTGTAATTCCATATTTCCATAATGTTTCCATATCATCTACATCTTTTATTATTCCTTCTGAAATTGGATGTGTAATTTCTAACATAGATCTAACAGGTATTACTTCATCTCCTACCATGATAGGCTAATAATAATTGATTTATAATGTATAATTGTATTTACCTTTATTTTAAATTCATCAATATTTTCCTCATATCTTAACATTGGTCTTCCGATTAAAGCAGGGATAGTAAATTGAGGTATATTTTGATTTGATAATCCACACTTTAAATAACCTGATCCATTATCGAGAATAATTCTTGAAGTAACATCCATGATATTTTATATAATTAATTAATTATTTGCAATTTGTAATTATTAATATAAGATTATTTTTATTAAGTATAGTTTAATACTTTTAATATTCTTAATATTTATTATTATAAATATTAGTGATAATTAATAATTATGGAAGATGATATATTTGAAAATCCTAAGGAAAATGAAAAGAAAGAGCATTTCCTTAAATTTAAAAAAGATACTAGCAATAGTAGTAACGGTAGCAAAGCTAACAAAAAGTTTAGTCAATTTACTGGAATGTTAGGTCATTGGTTATCTGATAAAGGTGATAATAATAATTCTGGGAAACCGAAAGTGTCATGTGAGACTAACTTAAATATTGACAACAATAACAATAATGAAATTGAAAGATGGGATAATAATGAAGAGAAAGAAGAAAAAGATGAAGATTCTGATGAAGATGAAATTAGGTCATCTAAAAAAATTATTAATAAATTAGAAGTGAATAATAATAATAATAGTGAATTTGAAAGATTAAAGGAGTTTCGAAGAAAAGTATTAATAACTTATAATTATAATTCATAAATATAATCCTTATATAAAACTAATAACACTTATAACCCTTATTTAGATTATGGAAATGTACGAAGCTGATGACAGTCTCAATTTAATGAAAGTCGATACAAGTTCATCAATTACTGATGATACTAATCTCAAAAAATTCGAACGAAAAGAATCTCTAACATGTATAAAGTAAATACATTAATTAAATCATAAATACCTATTAGAAATCTCGTTGAAGTCACAAACGAAAATATAATTTTCAACGAAGAGAATAAAGATGTAACATTTATATCATTAGATTTACTACTGAACAAAATACTTAAAAATGATTTGCTGTCATTCAATTTCGATATTGTAAGTTACATTATAGATCAATCATCGATCTTTATATCTACTGAAACTTTAATTAAAAAGATAATAGAATTGAATAAGATTTTAACAAAAAATGAATGTAAGTTTAAATAGTAAAATATTATAATCGTGAATTATTTCTATTTATAAATATATAACTTAAATTATAATTATATTAATTATATTCACAATATCACCATCTTAGCTAACCAATCAAAAGTATTTGAAAAAAATGACGCATTCTATAACTTTCTTTTTCTTATTCTCCTTGCTAAATACGATGAAATTAAAAATAATCCTATTATTCAAGAAATAATTTGCGTAAATTATTTTTAAATAATAAAGAAAAGTAGAAAAGTATTAATCTTTGGGAAAACGAATATCTAAACAAGAAATTTCCAAAATTAGTTATGATCTGCAAAAGTTTTGAAAATCCTTTTATAACAGACAAAATATTATATGATGATATTATGGAAGATATCCTCGATACAAGACATGCCGAGCCTCCTGAACCTATTTTACCAAGAAATTATTCAAGTAAGTTTAACATACTAGATTGGTCTGAAGTTGAAATTGCGCGCCAGTTAACATATATTTCATTTAATCTATTACAAAATATAAAAACTGATGAATTATTACTAGCAAAATGGACAAAATCAGAAAAAGACATAAAATCTCCTAATGTTATGAAATTAATATATCGTTTTAACAATGTAAGTTATTGGGTTTGTGAAGAAATCCTCTCGTATGAAAAAGCACTTCATAGAGCACAAGCAATTAATAAATTTTTAAAAGTAGCTCTAGAATGCAAGAAGCTTAACAATTTTAATGACTGTACAAATATAATAACAGGATTGAATTCCTTTCTAATTAAAAATCTTTCAAAAACATGGTTACGAATTGATATTGATCATTTAAATATATTTTCTGAACTAAATACATTTTGTTCGCCGAATAAAAATTATATTAGACTAAAACAAGCAACGGAGGCAATTAAAAGTGATCCTTGCATACCTTATCTTGGGTTGATGTTAAAAAACTTAGCGTTTATAGAAGAGGGGCCGAAATACTTAAAAGATGATTTAATAAATGTATTAAAAATAAAGAAGGTAGGAATGATTTTAGATGAGTTTAAGAATCAACTCCAGCATAATAAATATTATATCAAACCTGTATTTAGTTTGTTTATCTTGGCAGAACCTAAACCTAAATCAGAAGATGAGTTAAGTAAATTGGCTGATGCTTTAGGTATATTATTACTGTTTAATTTTCTTAGAGCCTTTTAAATACAACAGACCAAAGCAAAAAAATAAAGAAGCTACTAATACTGATTTGACTAATTTAACAATGAATAAAAGTTATATGGAGATTATAAACAATAATAAAACTAAAAATCAAAAGTCATTGAAGGATATTATTAATCATCATTTTAAATAAAATTAGAATAATATAAAAATAAGATTTAATGTTATTATATAATATTAATGCAATTTGTTTATTAGTTATATATTTATTCCATACAAATTAGTTATATATATTCTGTTCAATAATTATCATAATTCGTTAATGATAATTAATTTTTCTTTTCTTTTAATTTTTCTATATAATTCATAAATTTTGTAAAACATTGATCGTTACAAAAATTGTTAGTTACAAAATTTGTTTTGTCGTAATTTATATTTAGCAATATATTGTTTTTATTGTCGTCATTACTATCATTATTTTTGTCAATTATCTTATTAATGCTATTGTTGCTATTATTGCTATTATTTATATTGTTTATATTGTTACTTCTAACATCTATATCATTTTCTAAAATTATCTTATTATCACTATTATCATTTATTATCATATTGTCGTCATTCCCATTTAATTGTTGATTATTTTCATACATATAATATAGTCCAATTAATTTATCAAAACTTTCTTTTATCATTTTATTATTTTATATACTTTGTTTATAAATTATTAAATAAATATTAAAACTAACCTTTTACTAATCAAATAAATAAAATTAACATGGATAGAAAGAAAAATGGAAATAATGACAGAGTAATAATCTCAAAGGGAAAATATAACATGAATTTTATCGACTACAATAACGAATGGGAACGTGTTGCTGAGGTCGAAAATATGATAGACCAAGGGATAGAAATAGAAGATAAAGAAGAGGAAAAAAGAATTAAAGCCCACAGAGAAAAGGATGCCTTAAAATATGGAGTTGGAATAAATAATTTTCCAATTGTAAAGCCTGATACTACTAAAGAGTGTTATATTTGTATTAAATATTTTACAACAAAGAGTATAGTACGTAAACTACCTTGTAATCATATGTTTTGTAGTGATTGTATTGCTCCTTGGATTAAAACACATTTTACATGTCCAACTTGTAAGTGCAAATTAAAACTTGATCCTGATGAGGAAGATGAAAAAGATGCAGATATGAATAATTATGATTATTAATGTTTTAGTATGATTTATATATGTTTATAGTGTTTATATATAATGGTTGGAATTATTCTTAGTTACTGTTATGTTTTTTTATTAAAAAAGTGATATTAGTGTAATATTAGTTTCTATTAGAGTTAATATGAACAATAATTACAATAAATATATTATTTGTTAAATTAATTAACAACTCTTCTTAACTACATTAATAAAATATAATAATTATTTATTTTATAAATCAATAGATATTGATAAATGAGTAAACATCATGTGAACGAAGATAATATAAATAAACTTTATAGTAATACTTTAAACTTTAGTAATAATGAGAATTGTGATAGATTAATAGAGAATGTAATTGATAATGTATTTAGAGAGGATGTTAGTGTTAATTCGAATTTAAGTAATAACGAAGAAAGTTTTAAAAAAAATCAAAGCAGACCACGAATACTTGGTTTTATGGAAAATAACTTTAACTCGGTGAATTCTTCAAAGGTCCATCAAGAGCAGAGCTACATTCATCAACAGTCAGAAGTTAATAACATGGGCAATATGAACAATATGAACAATATGGGAAATATGAGTAATGTTAACAATATGCAAAATCCATATCCTTTCTATGCTAATTACACGAATAATTATAATTCAGATTATAATGACAACCATGTAAATAATATGAACAATATGAACAATATGAACAATATGAACAATAACAACTCAAATTTAAACAGAATGAACATTAATAAACTCTCAAATAACCAAAATAACCAAAACAACCATAACTACATGAATTTTCAATTTCCCAATAATGAAGGCATCCCCTACAACGAATACTCTAATTCTCCAAGTCAGGACTATCAAGAATATCAAGACTTTCAAGAATCTCGTGGATATCAAGGTGATAGTAGAAAGGCTATGTCTCAAAACAACTTAATCTACAATAATCCAAACAACCTAGGTTGTAACAAGTTAGGAAACAACCTAGGAAACAACCTAGGTAATAACTTAGGAAACAACACAGGAAACAACACAGGAAATAACTTAGGAAACAACTTAGGAAACAACTTAAGAGAACAACTAAGTCACCAATTTAATCATTTAAACTTAAATGCCCAAAATTTCCATCCTAAAGTTATTAACCCAGAAAAAAACAAGTTTAATACTATGAATCAAAACTTTATCAATGTTAATAAGTTACCAATGTCTCCAAATCAAATGAACAATCAAAACTATCAACAATTCAATCAACATTATCAGTCAGAAAATCCTAACAAAAACAGTTTAATTAGTGGGAAAACCTTAACCGTTTCGACAAAACCATCTATTGATTGCTTAAACGAATTTACCCAATTTAATAACAACCAAATGTTTAATTCTAATAGTAGTAATAGAGATTACCCAAGAAGAAACACAACAAATCTTCAAAGCAATAACCTAAATTTAGGTGTCTCTCAAGGATTTAACTCTAACTTTAACAGCAGTAATAATATAATTTATTTAATTATTTATATATTATATTTAGACTATCTAGTTAGAAGTCCTAATTTAAGCGATAGAAGCGTGAATAGTAGACCAAGTCCCCGCAGTGATAATTCCAGGAACTCTATTAACTCAGCTAACAACTCTGGCTCAAATACACCATTTATTAAGAATAATATTGATTTTAGCAACATTGACAGAATAGATGAAGACATTTATGAAAAGTTAAAAGGAAGTTTTGTAGAAACAATTCAATCACAAAACGGAAGTAGAAGTCTCCAAAAATTATTGAAGTCAACAAATAATTCGCTTCTTTCTTTAATTCTAGATGAGGTAAACTTATTTCTACATTTTACTATTTAAAACTATAAACCCTAATATAATTTTAGATTTACTTAGCTATTCCAGACTTAATGAATGATATGTATGGTAACTACTTCTGCCAAAAATTCTATAAGCTACTAGATATTAAAGACAAGCTTGAGTTCTTAAAAAGAGTAAATTATCAATATCTTCTATTAATTATTTACAATTTACCATTTTAGCTCAAACCCTCTATTGACTTCATCGGTAATGATAAAATCGGAACTCACGCTCTTCAACATATAATTTGTGCATTATGCAACAAAGATGAAAAAGAAATTATCACTTCCTTTATTGAAGAAAGCTTCAAGAAATTGGTTGTTGACAAACTAGGAGTACATGTTATTGAAAAGTTATTACTGTGTTTTGATGAAGATATATTAAAAAACATTTATGATATTATTCTTAACAACTTTACTGATTTTGCAAATGATTCAAATAGTCTTTGCCTCATTAAGAAAGTTATTATTCATTGTACGCATGAGTCAACTAAAAACAGGATTTTCAAAATTGTACTAGATAATGCTAATGGTTTAATCAAAAACTGTTATGGAAACTATGCAATTCAGCAATGTATTGAGGTATAATTATATAATTATATTAACTTATTAATATTTATAGAAATATGGCTATGAATTCATTAAGGAGGTCTTTCCTATTTTCAAAACTAAGCTAGTTGAACTATCAATGGAAAAATACGCATCAAATGTAATTGAAAAGTGTATAGAAATTAAAGAAGAGAATATAATAGAGGCTTTTATCGATGAGATTTGTATTAATAACGGAGTGCTAGGTAAATATAATAAATAAATCTAATAATATTAATAAATAATCTTTTAGACATAATGAAGAATAATTATGGTAACTATGTAATACAAAAAGCATTAAAACTAACTCAAAATGAAAACAGGAAAAAACTAGTTGAAAACGTTTCCAAAAATGTTGAAAGGCTCGGTGAGAAGAAAATAATAGAGAAATGGAAGGCTATATTAATTCCTTACACAGCTTCGGAGTTTGACGCAACACCGTTTCAAAAGAAAAATTCAGTAAGAACCTCAAAATACGTTCTACAAACAACAATGATTGAAGCCCCGCAAGAGTTTAATAAGTCCTACCAAACTCCAAGAGAAATGAATACTAATAATCTTTTTATTTCTGGCAAGAACTCCTCTCACAAAAAGAAGTCACCAAAGATGAAACTATCAAATTCTCCTAGACTATCAACTGATAACCAAAATCATTATACTTCTTCTGGGCCAGTTAGAATTCAGCCTTTAGAATATGTACAACTACCCCAAAAGAGAAAGAGCGATAAAACCAATGATAAGTCGAACAGTATATATTTTGATTTTATTTAATATTATTTTTAGATCATTTCGACGATCAGTTTGATCCAGATAATAATTAATGTAACATAAGAAAGTCTTTTATGTAACATGTAACAGGTGGTAATAGGTAAAAGTAACAAAAGTGTAATGTTATTTTAAAGTATGCATAACTATTTTTATTGGGTAAATAATATTATTATTCTATATTTTATTAAACTTATTAATTGTAATAATTACATTTATTTCAATTTTTATAATTTTTTAGAATAATATAATAATTTGTATGTATTTGTTAACTAATATAATATGTTATATTATTATGTATTATTTTATATTAATTAATAGGTAAATTATAGTGTTATTATATGTTTATTTATTATAATTCGTATGTTATATATTATTTATATGCATTAAAAACTATTATAATACCATACGATAGTTCAAATTTTGATAAGCTATTCTAAACTACTTATTGCCTAAAAATAAATATTTAATTTTTAATTCTGTATAAATATATATGTATACCTTTATTTTTCATCGTATCTTCAAAATTCTTCAGCTCATTAAGTATTTTTTCTCCTTGTGAACTATCTTTAGTATTTGACATAGAAACTTTCTTATAATTATTTATAAGTGAAAATATTTGTTCAAACTTTGTATTCAATTGACCAATTTTGTTTTCGCTATCTAACTTATATTCAGAAAATTTATGTTCTAAATCTTGTAATTTATGCTTATTCGACCTAATAGTTATAAATTATGTTATAATGTTAAATTGTTTCATTAAAATTATATGATATGATATATAATATATTTACTTTGTTTCATTAGTTAACGAATGATTTTTTTCTTCCATTAATATTAATTTAGACTCTAGCATATGCTTTTCATTCAAACTTCTATCAAATTCTTTATTCTTATTATCTAACGTTACTTTTGTTATTTTCAATTCTTGTTCAATTGTTTTCATTTTACTTTCAAGATTATTAAATTTTTCTTGAAGATTTGGACTAGACCCACTTAAACTATAAAAGTCACTTTGGCGGCTGTCTTCTTGCATTTTATTTTTACTGTTCTTTTTGATAACTTCAACATTATCCACATTATCATCGTCATCGGAATTTATTGGCTTATCTAATGTATAAAAGTTATCATTATCCAATAACATACTACTACTTGACTTAGTAATAATTTTATTCTTTAAAGCAGAAGCATCTTTTTGTTGAATTCTTGTAGATGTATTACGCTTCGGCGATTGAGGACATTGAGTTATAATAGCAGACTTTACTTCTTTTTGAGTTTGTGATGAGTGTGTATTAGTATTAGAAATGTCATTTAAATCTTTCATATAAGCCTCTGTTTTATTCTTTATTTTCGATGATATTCCTTTCTTAGGTGAAGACGGACAAGCAATAACTGCATTCCTTGGCGATTCTTGCTTATAACTATTGTCAGTTAAATTTTTACGTTTATTTCTTGTTGATGGAGTACTCTCGTTACTTTCTAATTCTAAGTCACCTAACGTTTCTGTAATATCATCAAGACCCGAAGTTCTAGATTTATTCTTATCTTTAGGTGACGCTGAAAAATTAGTTGTTTTACTCTTAGGTTGAATGTCGTTATCTAAAATAATATCAAAATCGTCTAATTCATTTATATTACTGTTAACTTTCTTATCTAATTCATTGTCTTTATTCTTAATCTTTTGAGGAATATTCTTTTTCGGGGAAGGTGGACATACCATACCTTTCTTACCACTACCACTACTTGTATCATTACTTTCTTTAACTTTACTTTCGGATATGTTCTTATTCTTTGGTGATGATTTAATTTGGTTTGGATTAAGGTTAAAATTTTCATCGTCAAATTCATTATTATTCAAGAAGTTATCATTTAAATCCTTTAATCCATTTAAATTGCTTGATAAATCTTTTTTTAATATTCTCATTGAGGTATTCCTCTTAGGTGACTTTAGCAAAATATTTGTATTAGGCTTTGATTCAGTATTAGTATGTAACTCGTCTTCAAATAAAATATCGTTTAATAAATCGGTATTAATTTCACCCATAGCAGTTGATACTCTTTTAAACATATTTCCAGCTATATTCTTTTTAGGAGATTTGGGAGGCTTTTCTGGAGTTGCATCAGGTGATTTATGATTTTCATGATTGAATTTTTCTATTTCTTCGTTAAGAAAATCTATATCGATAGCTTGTGTATCTTTTTTTTGCATTCTTAATGATGAATTTCTTTTTGGTGACACTGGACATTTCATTATTTAATAAAGTTTTTATTTTATTAATAATTATTAATAAAATCAAACTTACAATATAATATTTTTTGATAAATACTATTTAATATATATATTAATACTAAAACATAACTTAAATAAATAGTTTTTAATTAATTCATAGTTAAGCAAAAGCTAAATATTATCTTATTATATTATATTAACCTCTATGAAAAATAGCTATTGAATATTAGTTCATATTTTTCTTGCTTTGCTGAAATAGTTTCTACATCACTAACTTTGTTATTTTTCCAAAAATTCTCACAGTCTTCTAACTCACACTCACCTTTGCTTAATTTTTTTCCTAATTCTTCAGTTTCAAATGTTAGATATCTATCGCTTTTCATTTTAGATAAGTATCCATCTTCTACCATTTTTACTGCTTTTCTTAACCCTAATGCAATACAATCTATACTTGCTATATGCGCTATAAATAAGTCTTCTAAATCAGTAGATTCTCTTCTAACTTTACAGTCAAAATTTAATCCACCTGATCCTAAACCTCCTTGCTCGATTACAATTTTCATGACGGTAGCTGCTGTTCTTACATCATATAAGAAATTATCAGTATCCCATCCTAAACTAGCTTCCCCAGTGTTAAAATCAATAGAGCCTAACATACCATAAGCTGAGGCAAAAGCAATATCATGTTCGTAAGGATGTCCAGAAAGCATACTGTGATTAGGTTCAATATTTAGTTTGATATCTTTATCTAACCCGTACATCTTTAAAAATCCCATAACAGTTTGAGCATCAAAGTCATACTGATGTTTCATTGGCTCTTTAGCCTTTGGTTCGATTAGAAATTGCCCTTCAAAGCCAATTTTCTTTTTGTACTTCAAGCACATTTTTAAAAATTCTGCCATATGATCGAGTTCAAGTTTTAAATTAGTATTCATGAGACTTTGGTAGCCGTCTCTTCCATTCCAAAAAACAAAATTCTCTCCTTTAAGTCTATGAGTAACTTCTAACATCTTTTTAACTTGGGCTCCAGCATATAAAAATGTATTAACGTTTGGATTTGAACTTGCGCCGTTCATATAACGTTTATGTGAAAATAAATTACTCGTTCCCCATAAGAGTTTAACTCCTGTTTTATTTTGAAGACTTTCAGCTATATCAACAATAACATCTAAGTTTTTATTAGTTTCCTCAAGTGTTTCTCCTTCAGGTGCCATATCTCTATCATGGAAGCAATAGTATTTAACTCCTAATTTTGCGAAGAATTCAAATGCTGCATGGATTTTGGCCTTAGCATGATCGAGCGGGGATTGGTCGTTAGAACACCATGTTCTAGTAAATGTGGGTCCTCCAAATATATCATTACCTTGCCATACAAAAGTATGCCAATAGCAAACGGCGAATCTTAACCAATCAGACATTTTTTTACCAAATAATACTTCTTCTTCGTTATAGTGACGATATACTAATAAATTAGTCTTAGGACTATCAGGTGAGTATTTAATTTTAGAAATGGTTGGAAAATATTCTTTATCCATTTTTAATAATATAATAATATAAAATAAAGATTGTTAAGAAATTTAATACTATTTATATAGTAATATAAGTATATTGGATGTATATTGGATGTATATTATAATTATTAAGTTAAATTAAGTTATAGTAAGTTAAAGTAAAATAAAATTAAGTTAAAGTAAATATATAGTCAATTTAATCATTTATTTAAATAAATTTATATTAAATTTAATTAAATTGTTTGAAAATAGATGCCAAAACTTTATAAAAATATATCGGTTAAGAATTTAGTAGATAACTTTCTATTTTTTACTGCAATTCTTGTTATAATTTTATCAGTTCTGTCTCTTTTTGTTTTTATAATATCTCCTATTGAATGTTGTACTCTAAAATATAAGATGAAAATTTCAATATATATTTATTTCTTTATATTTGTATTATTCCCTTGTGCATTTAATAAAATGATTGAAATTATAATAGGAATTGCTTGCATAATCTCATTTCTTTTTGAATTTAGCATAGTTTATACGTTTATTACATGTGGTTTTCAATGTAAATCAACTATATACAGTTTATGGCTGATAGGGCTATTTCATACCATTTTATTGTTTTTTATGTGTTCATGTATATTTGGAATATTTATACTAATGCTATATAAATTATGTTAGATAATATGAAATGAAACTAGATTTGAATAAATATTGTATATTAAAATAAGAAAATAAGTATTAAGTATTTAAGAAGCTAATTATTTATATACAAAATATAGTTTCCTTAATGATAAAAATATATAATTAAAAAACTTGTTCAAATTTTATTACAAAATTCCAAATTATTATTATTTAAAAATGAAAGAAGGTATATTATATTTATAATATATAGAACTAAGTTTGTCGTCTCAATCCTTTTATGAAATGCGCATTTTAAAAATCAAAAACTTTAATAGGCTTTTTAATTTCATATCCATTTTATTTAATTTAGCTATATATGGTTTTTTAAAAATAATGGCTTTTTATTTTTCCAAAGAAGATAATTCCGCAAGTAATACTAAATTTCTAATAAGAGCTATAGAGGTATCAAAAGTATCAATTTTAATGAATTTGACTCTGTTTGCAGCGATTCAAAAATACAATAAGAAACACTATGAGCTATTAGCAATTTTCAATAATGTGTTATTTACAATTTGCTTTCAAATAATTTCTGGAGTATTTAGGTCATATCTCTTTTACACTTCAGATCCTTTACTTTTTGTAACTTCATTCGAAATTCTAGTAAGATATATAATAATAACTTACTTTTACACTTCATTTCGTATTACGGCCTATTCTTCAACAATAATAATACTCTACAGCTGGATTAGTATGATACTATATCACCATACTATTCCTTCTCCTTTAATATTTTACAATTCTATAATAACACTTGTATTTTGCATGTTAAGTTTATATTCGAAGACTTATGAACAAGGTATAATAATTGAAGCTGAACTTAAAAACACAAGAGAAAATGAAAGGAACTACTATATTAATATTCTCGATAACTTAAACGTTGGGTTTTTCATTTCAGAAGGATCAAGTGTTAAAATATCGAATAAGTTTGTTACTAATATAATGACTATTTATGATGCATCAAGGAATTTAAATTTAGAAGAAGGAGACTCTCCTGTACATAAAGAAAAGATAATGGAGAGTGTCGCTCTGAATCAAGAAAGTAGTAAATCTATTAATTTATATTTATTTATAATATTATAATATAATATAATAATTTAGAATTAGATCAAAAAGAAAGCTCTTCCTTAAACATTCCTTCATTAATGATAAAAGAAGAATCTTCAAAAAGCCTTAATTCAAAGGATAGTACTAATAAATTAAACTCAATGTTTCAAACAATCAAAAAAACAAACATTAATAAACAATACAAAAGTGAGGAAGCTTTTGGATTTTTAAAATTTTTGTACCAAGAAACAGAAGAGCAGGAAGAACCAGAAATAAATCAAATAATAGAATATAATTACAATAAAGGTATTATTATTTTACCTATTACAATTAAATATAATAATTTTAACAGACAAAGTCGAAGAATTTATAGAAATTCTCCTGTCCAATTTTCAATCTTTTGCTCCTAAAACAAACCATAATCTAGTAAAATTATTCCGAAATACAAGTCAAAGAAAGCTTCAAAAAATCAGGTCAATAATAGGAAATCTACAAGAGTTTGAAAAATTTAAAAATATCGGAAGAATAAGATTAGAAATAGACCCTACTCAATTCTTATACTTTGATCTTTCTTTAAGAGCGCCACAAACAAACTTTAAAGAAGAGGCTAAATCCGTTGAATTTATACTGAATGATGTTACTCAGATTATACAAATTGAGAACGATAAGAATGACATAAAGTTTAAATCAGTTTTGCTCGCTAAAATCGCGCATGAGTTTAAAAATCCTATCAACTCAATCAATGCGTTATGTACAAATCTTAACAATAAAATAATGGAAAATCCTGAATTAATGAAGGCTATACAAAAAATACAGAATATCAAAGATAATAATATTAATAATTTTAACTTTATTGCAAGTCTTTGTGACTATCTGTTATTTCTTATTGAGGATTTAAATTCGTTCGTTAAGTTTGGTTTATTAAAAAAGGTTCAAAAAGAAAAAAAAGATAAAGACCATAGTAGCACTGTTTCAGAACATTCAATAGAGAAAAGTTTTAATACTAGAATGACTTATTTGAATTTACGACAGTTACTTGACTTTTGCTTTAATTTGTTCTACATTAAGCAGGCTTACGATTCATCAAAACCCTTTTTAAAGATTACTAAAGATTATAGCCCAGACCTTCCAGACAAATTTTACACTAATGAAATAAAGCTAAAACAAGTTATTATTAATTTACTTTCTAACGCCTATAAATTTACCGTATCTGGATTCGTTAAACTTAGTGCCAAATTGATTACTTATGATAACAAAAAATGTGTTTTCTTTAGTATTATAGATACTGGAAGTGGAATAGAAAAAGATGAAATGAATCTATTATTCAAGCCCTTCGAAATTGTTAATAGAAATCAAATACATAACTGTCATGGATCAGGCTTAGGCTTATCAATTGTGGCTGATATTCTCGAGCTATTCGAGAGTAAAATTCATTTAGAATCTGTACCCGGTAAAGGTTCGACTTTTTCGTTTGAATTAGAGCATAGGATCCCAAAAAATATATCGTGTAAAATTTTAGAAGATGATGAGGATGATGAAAATGTTAAATTTATGGCAAATTCAGTTGCGAAAGACGTTGAAAGTAACCATATATTTATATTAATATAAATAATTATTTATTTAAATATTATTATTAAGATTCATCATCAGAAGATATTCCGGAAATTAAATCAGATAATAACTTTATTGAAAACAATATTGATAAGATCCTTTCTGAAGAGGATATATATAAACCAAATAAATATAATAATTATAATGACTATAATGATAATGTTAAGACTGTTTATGTCAATAAAGAAAATGAAAATGAAGACAATGATAGTAAAAAATCAAACTCCACAGAAAAAAGAGTTCAATACGGTGAAGATAATGATTTTCAAATAGAGTTAGTTAACCAATTTAGAAAGTTTAGACAAAGTGGAGTTCTTACTTTTGGAGAAAGAATTTCAAAGTCCCAGGCTGGAAGTATATCTAAAAATAAATCGCAAAGACTAATTTCTGGAGAACTAAAGCTTGATAACGAATACCCAGTTAGTACAGTTTATAGTTCAAGTAAGTATTAAATTATAACAGTTTTAGCTAAAATAGATAAGGATTACTTAAAAATTAGCAACGAACTCAAATTTGATAACAAATCAGAATTAACAGACATAGCCAACATTACTAAATCTGATGAAAAAGTATACTCTATTTTAGTCTGCGACGATGAACACTTAATAGCTGATAGTGTAGTTAGACTTCTTAAGAGAGTTTGTTTAAAAAAGAAAGTAGCATTAAAGACCCTTGTTTCAAAAAATGGTATAGAGTGCCTCTATCAAGTTTACAAAGAATGTATTGAAGGACGAAGAATTGATTTACTCCTTATTGATGAAAATATGCCTTTTATGATTGGTAGTGAATGTACTAAGATTTTGAGGAAAATCATGGCTGAAAAGCGTATAAACAAATTTAAAATATTTTCAATAACTGGTTATACTGATTCAGAACATATTAATTATATCAAATCGTCTGGTTCGGATTACTTTTATAATAAGCCAATTAGTGCTAATATGATTGAGGATTTACTTCTAAAAGCAGAAATAATAAAGAAATGAGTTGGATTAGAAGAAGGTAGTATTAATTATTATAGGAATACTATAAAAAGTTAAATATTTAAATAGTAAAATAGTTTAAGAGATGTAATTGATACATGATTATTTTATAATAATATAAATTTATAATATATATTTTTGTTTAGAAGTTAATAATGTTTTTAGTATTTATATTATTATGTTATTATGTAATTATGTTATATTATTAATTTTAAATTTAAGTATAAATGAATTTAGTTTTTTAATTAACATAATACTGAAAATTAACATTTAAAATTATTTATTAATTATAATATTTCTATAATTCGTTCGCGCTTTAAACACTTTTATAAAGTCATAATAACAAAAAATATAATAAAATGGACAAAAACAAAATTCACGTCGTGAAACGGAATGGTTCACGCGAGGTGGTAACACCTGAAAGAATTAAAGAAAGATTGCAGGGATTAACCGAAGGATTAAACACAACATATATCAACCTAGATATCGTAACTGCAAAAGTATGCAAAGGAATTTATGATGGAGTCACAACTGAAATATTGGACAACCTATCAGCGGAAACAAGTGCATATATGAGTATTGTTCATCCAGATTATAGTAAACTAGCAGCAAGGATTGTTATTTCAAATTTACACAAGAAAACAAATGATAGTTTTCTAGCTACTGCAGAGAAATTATTCAATTATAAAGATAAAGCAGGTAATAAATCATTTTCCCACCAAAATTTATTTATTAATAAACAACTTTAAAGCAATTTAAAGCAAGTTATACTTAACAATAAACAACTTTAACAAGGTTTATTAAATTTATATCAACTTTAATTTACTTTTAACTCCTTTAACTACATTAAGATTCTTGAAATAATTTGATTGCTAATATTTTATTTTTCTTTCTTTTATTACTTATATTAAATTTTACTTACTTTTATAGGTCGAAATGCTCCTTTACTTAACGAAGAAATCTACAAAGTTATCCAAAACAATCATGAGAAGATTCAAAAAGCTATTGACTATACCAGAGATTTTAACTATGATTTTTTCGGCTTTAAAACTCTTGAAAAATCATATCTGTTAAGAGTAAACGGAGAAATAGTTGAACGTCCCCAACAAATGCTTATGAGAGTTGCTTTAGGAATCCATTATGATGATATTGATTCTGCTGTTGAGACTTACAATTATATGTCACAAAATTGGTTTATTCATGCTACTCCAACCTTATTTAATGCTGGAACTACTAAACCTCAGATGTCTTCATGCTTCTTATTGACAATGAAAGATGATTCAATTGAAGGAATATATGAAACTCTAAAGCAAACTGCAATTATTAGTAAAAGCGCAGGAGGAATCGGTCTCGCTATTCATAATATTAGAGCAAGAGACTCTTATATCAGAGGAACAAACGGAGTAAGTAATGGAATTATTCCAATGATTCGTGTGTTCAATGACACAGCTAGATACGTAGATCAAGGAGGCGGTAAAAGAAAAGGAGCCTTTGCAATCTATCTTGAACCCTGGCACGCAGATATCTATGACTTTTTAACACTTAAGAAGAACACAGGGAAAGAAGAACAAAGAGCTCGTGACTTATTTTTTGCTCTATGGGTATGTGACTTATTCATGAAAAGAGTAGAAAGTAACGGAGACTGGACTTTAATGTGCCCAAATGAGTGTCCAGGACTTCAAGACTGCTGGGGGCAAGAATTCGATAATAAATACATAGGTTACGAAAAATCAGGAAAAGGAAGAAAAACAGTTAAAGCTCAACATCTATGGTAATTACTTTAATTACTTAAATTAATATAGTAAACTCCTACTATATTAACTTTATTTACTTACTAATCTTTATTATAGGGAAGCAATAGTTGAATCGCAAATTGAAACAGGAACTCCTTACATGCTATACAAAGATGCAGCTAATGGAAAATCAAACCAACAAAATTTAGGAACTATTAAATCGTCTAACCTTTGCACTGAAATTATTGAATATACTTCTCCAGATGAGGTTGCTGTATGTAATTTAGCTTCTATTTCTCTTACTAAATTTGTAAAAGAGGACAAAACATTTGACTTTGAAAACCTTCTTAAGATCACTAAAGTTATTACTAAAAATCTAAATAGAGTTATTGACTTAAATTACTACCCTGTTCCTGAAGCGAAGAATTCGAATATGAGACATAGACCAATAGGAATTGGAGTTCAGGTAAATTTAATATATTATTATTTACTAATTTAATTTATTTGTAGGGATTAGCTGATGCTTATATGAAAATGAGACTACCATTTGATTCAGAAGAAGCTCAAGATCTTAATGAAAAGATATTTGAAACGATATATTACGCTGCTGTTCAAACTTCAAATGAATTAGCAATAAAAGAAGGCCCTTATGAAAGCTTCAAAGGAAGTCCTATTAGTCAAGGAAAATTCCAATTTGATCTATGGAATAAAAAAGAGAGTAATAGATATAACTGGGAAGAATTAAGACAGAGTGTAATTAAAAATGGAGTAAGAAATTCATTATTGGTTGCACCAATGCCAACTGCTTCGACTTCACAAATTTTAGGTAATTATGAATGTTTAATTTCTTAGGCAACAATGAAAGTTTCGAACCATATACATCAAACTTATATGTTAGAAGAGTTCTATCTGGAGAGTTTATTTGTATAAATCAACACTTAGTCAAAGAACTTATTAGTCAAGTAAATAACTCATTATTTATCAATATTAATTATATTAGAATTTATGGACAACAGGAGTTAAATCACAAATTATGGCTCACAATGGATCAGTCCAAAATATTAAAGAAATCCCTGACGAAATTAAGAGAATATATAAAACAGTATGGGAAATTTCACAAAAGACAATAATTAATATGGCTACAAGACGTGCCCCATTCATTGATCAATCTCAAAGTTTGAATATTCATTTACTTGATGCAAATCTTGGAAAGATGTCTACAATGCATTTCTACGCTTGGAAGTCTGGACTTAAAACTGGAATGTACTATCTCCGTACCAAACCTGCTGTTGACGCAATTAAATTTACTTTAAATATGGAAGAATTACTTAAAGCAACTGAAACAAACAACACAGATGTAGTTTTAAAATGTATCGGAACAACAATAGAAGACGAAAACAAAGAAAATACAAACAAACTTACAAACGGAGTTGATAATGTGAATGAAAAAGTATTAACTAAGAAAGAGTTAGAATTACTAGAAAAAGAAGAAGGATGTATGAATTGCGGTTCGTAAATTCAATAAGAAAGAAGACAAGTATTAAAGAAGTGAAGACAAGAAGGTTTACAGAGTTAATTTGAGTTAAAATATAAATAATTAATAATTCTTTAAAGTAATTAATTCATTTTTATATTTTTTATTATATTATTGTATGTTTAAATTATTATGTTATGTTATATTTTAATATTAAAGACTAATATTTATTTATAATTTAAATAAGTTTATTAGCTATATAAATATACTTATTATAAATATATAAATTAATATTCCAGATACTTTTATTCCATTCGCATTTCCATAATTAGTTGTTCCTATTTTAAAAGGATACATAATATTTTGAGGAAGTTTTATAAGCCCTGGCCCTGGGGCAAACCAGTAATTTTGCGTTTGAGAAAGTCTAATATAATTTATATTGATATAGCTATTAAATCTTCTTTTATTAGTAGGAGTAATGCCAATTCCATAAAAGTTTCTAATAATTTTTAATCACAAATAACAAAAATATATTAACATATTATTATATATAACATTATATTATCATTTTAATTCTTACAGATATTCTAATCTTTTCGAAACTCTTTCAATAGAAATTTGTGTATTATTTGTTGATCCATATGTAGCGTATAATATATCAATATTAAAAATCGCTGGTATTAAACACTTTTGCTGTACTGAATCCCAAATAGAATTTTGATTATCAATATTAAAAGCAACAATTTCTATCCAATCTTTAATAAATAAATTATTTGGATTTCCAAATCTAGCTACATGAGTCACATTCCTAATATTATTGAATAATTCTTTAGTTTTCCATCCTTGATTTTCACAATAAGTTTGTAACATAGTTACGTTATCAAATTCATCAACACAACTATAGAATATTTCATCGTTTAAAGTAATTGATTTTTTATGATTTTCTGATTCGTAATAACCATAACTTGATGAAGTGTCTAAAGTAATAGATGGTAGTTTATATGGATTGTTAGTAGCATGATAGCATTGCCCTTGTGAATTTGTAGCTAAGCTAACTCCTAGAATTAGTCTAGGATCAATATATTGATCGATATATTGACTTGTATCATTTTGACCTGTTACATTATTTTGGACAACGTAATTCTTTACGGATCCCATTATTAATGGTTTATCGACTAAATAGCCTGGATTACCGGATTTAGCATAGCCATTTGTCTATTAAAGTAAGTTATTAGAGGTTATTTTAGGTTATTATTTAGGTTATTATTAATATCTATATAAGTTATTGTTAGTATATTAGTTATTAGTTTATTGCTTACGATATTAGAAGAGCTAAAAGACGTTTTGTAAGTAGAAGGAATAGTCGCTTTGGCTCCGCAACTTACATGAAAATTCTCCAAATAATAAATAATGTCTAAGCCGACAATAGTTGTTTGATTTAGTTTAAAATCGTACACAGCCTATAAAGTATTATAAATATTTTGTAAGTTTATTATAATTACCTCTGTAATCATTTGGTTACATGAACAAACATTGCCAACTTGTGAAAATTGTGGAGAACCATTAAAGTTTGAGTTAGATTTATAATAGTATTTATCAATTATATTTCTATAAATAATATTCGGTTTAATTGCTCCTGCATTTGTTCCTGTTGTTCCTCTATATACGTTATAGTTGAGTAAATTATAATTTAGCCCATTATATGCAGGGCAAGAAGCAGCATCAAGAGTTTGTCTTCGTGTACATGAACCAGTTTTCGTTTCTTGAAAACGAATAAAATCGAAGTTGTTTTTACATAATCCATAAGGATTTGTGATAGGCAATCCGAATGTTTTTAGTCCTTGAACGTTATTATCATCACCAATAAAAGCTATAGGATCTGATGGCTAAAATAATTAAATAAAATGATTATATAATTAATAGTCCTATAGAATTGAATAGTAAATGGTAATACATACATAGTAAAAAACGAAATTTTGTCCAATTCTTTTATTAACTTCGTATGGAATTGCAGTACTTGCAGAAAAGTCTTTAAAATTTGTAAAATCATTTGTATTATTTTTCCCAATAATAGTATTCAATTGAGAAATAAAAGCTGTAACATTTTTACTAGCTTGAACTATTTCTTTTGTAGCTAAACCTGAATTATCATATGCCAAACAAAACCCTAACTTAAGTTGCTGACTCCAAACTCTTAGAGGAGACATCAGATCCTCGTTATGGACTTGAATATCTCCATCGGTGCAAATACTTAAAGCGAACTGAGTTGTGGCTGTAGTTCCATTTAAACATTGAGCATAAGCAATCCAAGCGTAAGTTCCATTATAATACTATTATCCATATTATAAATTAATATATACATATTGACATCTTTCATCACAACAACAATATGAATCACAACTATTATATGTTAAATCACATTTGCAGAGAGTATCAATATTTGCTAATAATGATGTGTTTGAACTAGTAGTATTAAGCTATATCAAGTAAATATTTAAATAATTTGTAAAGTAATATTTAGTGCTTAATATTTAATGTTTAATTTAATTACACTCATTAACATATATCCTTCTTGTATAACTGAATACATATTTTCTACTAAAAATAAGAGAAAGAAAACAAAATTGATTATTATAAAAGGTAGTTGCATTTTCCTTATTTAAATTATTTAAATTATTTATATTAAATTATTTA
>Ga0100379_10001439_pt1 | contig 24008 bp, 19 predicted proteins | sample CryGeymeta201503_FD_80418 | JGI IMG/M metagenome (GOLD analysis project Ga0100379, IMG submission 80418) | Groundwater microbial communities from Crystal Geyser aquifers in Utah, USA - Crystal Geyser metaG 2015-03 | ecosystem: Environmental > Aquatic > Deep subsurface > Groundwater | place...
ATTAAGAGAAAAAAAATTTTCATATTCATCTATTTCTGATACTGCAAATGAGTTGGGGGATGTAAACAGGACAGTTGTAGCAGAGAATTTTAGAGGATATTGTTTTAAGTGTTATGTTGAAAATGAATTTAATTTAGAACAGACTGTAAAAAAAATATCAGGTATGGAAGACAAAGGATCTATTGATGCAGTAAGAAGTAAATTAAATTTATTTTTGGAAAACTTAAAAACTGATATTGAAGATTCAGGATTAAAAGATTTAGAAGACATCAAAAGAAAATTCAAATCAAAATATAAAAACCTGCCCCAAAAATTCCACACTTATTTAGATGAAGTGATTAAGTATTTATTAAAATGAGTTGTTAAAAACCGGTTCAGAGTTTTGATTTGTCTTTATAATCTTCGGAATAAATTCTGAAGTTAATAAAATAATCTAATTGTATTCATCCCAGCTTTTTATGTGTAGTTCATCTTCTTTATAACGCGAAAGTGCTTTCACAAAGCGGTCTGCAACCTGAACATTATTTATCAGGTTAATATTTAAGTCAATGGATTTTCTTCGTATTAAATAATCACTTTTAATTTCTTTTAAGTCTGTTCCTTTTGGAATATTTATCACAAGATCTATTTTACCCTCATTTAGATAAGTTAGCACATTGGGTTCTTTCTTCTCTAATGGCCAATGAAGAATTGTTGCATCCATTCCGTTTGCTTTTAGAAAATCAGCCGTTCCCTTAGTTGCGTAGAATTTTAAACCCATTACATATAATTTTCTTGTGACAGGTAGAAGTAGTGCTTTTTGTTTTAAATTTCCTGTTGAGAGCATAACTCCTTTTTTAGGAATACTCAAACCGGTTGAAAGAACACTTTTCAAAAATGCTTCGTTAAAATCATCGCCTAAACAAGCCACTTCGCCGGTTGAAGCCATTTCAACTCCAACTACCGGATCTGATCCTTTCAATCTTGAAAAAGAAAACTGTGAAGCTTTAACACCCACATAATCAACATCAAATGATGATTTACTTATTTTAGGTACCTTTTCACCAAGCATTAGTTTTGTCGCAATATCTATAAAATTTACTTTTAAAACTTTAGATACAAACGGAAAACTGCGTGAAGCTCTAAGATTGCATTCAATCACTTTTACTTCATTGTCTTTGGCAATAAACTGAATATTAAATGGGCCGGTTATTTTTAATGCTTCTGCAATTTCTTTTGTTACTATTTTAACTCTGCGCATTGTTTCCAGGTAAGTTCTTTGTGGGGGCAGAACTATTGTTGCATCTCCGGAATGTACACCGGCATTTTCAACATGTTCTGATATAGCATAACAAAATAATTTACCGTTTTCAGCAACAGCATCAACATCAATTTCTTTTGCATCTAAAATAAATTTACTTATTACTACAGGGTGTTCTTTACTTATCTCAGCAGCTTTTTTCAGAAATTTTTCAAGATGTTTATCGTTAATAACAATGCTCATTGCAGCACCGCTTAAAACATAACTCGGTCTGATAAGCACAGGATACCCGACTCTTTTTGCAAATTCTTTGGCTTTGCTTAAACTGGTTAATTCTTTCCAATCAGGTTGATTAACTTTTAGGTTATCCAATATTTTAGAAAATTTATTTCTATTTTCAGCATTGTCAATATCATCCGGAGAAGTGCCTAAAATGGGTATATCTACATTGTGTAATTTCATTGCAAGATTGTTTGGTATCTGCCCGCCCATAGATATGATTACACCTTTTGGCATTTCTTTATCATATATATCCAATATTCTTTCAAATGAAAGTTCTTCAAAATATAATTTATTACAAATATCATAATCCGTACTTACAGTTTCGGGATTATAATTTATCATAATTGTTTTATAGTTGAGTTTGTTCAGTGTTATAACAGCATTAACGCAGCACCAGTCAAATTCAACTGAAGAACCAATTCTGTATGAACCGCTTCCAAGAACAAAAATTTGATTTTCATCTTTAAGCGGAATATCATTTTCTTTACCATGATATGTGAGGTATAAATAATTTGTTTGTGCCGGAAATTCAGCGGCAAGTGTATCAATTTGTTTTATAACAGGAATTACATTTAATGCTTTCCTGTATTTTCTAACTTCAAATTCACTTGAATTAGTAAGCAAAGCGATCTGCAAATCTGAAAACCCATTTTGTTTTGCTTCTTGCATTAAATCAGTAGTAATACGGTTAAGCTTTTGTTTTTTTAATTTTGATTCTGTTAAAACAATATTATGCATTTTATACAAAAACCATTTAGTGATTTTTGTTAGCTCGTGAATTTTTTTAACAGAATATCCTTTCTTAAGTGCTGTAGCAATTGCAAAAATTCTATTATCGGTTGGTGTTGATAATTCTTCGTCTAAATTTTTGAAAGTAATTTTATTAACTGCAAAACCTTTCATTCCAATGTCCAGCATTCTAATGGCTTTTTGCAAAACTTCTTCAAATGATCTGCCCAAAGCCATAACTTCGCCGACTGATTTCATCTCCGATCCAATTCGCGTATTTACCTGGCTGAATTTTTGAAGATCCCATCGTGGGAATTTTAAAGCAACATAATCCAATGCCGGTTCAAAGCAGGCAGATGTTTCTTTTGTAATTATATTTTCTACTTCATTAAGTGCATAGCCCAAAGCAAGTTTTGTTGCTATAAAGGCAAGAGGGTAGCCTGTAGCTTTAGATGCCAAAGCAGAACTTCTGCTTAATCTGGCATTTACTTCAATAATTCTATAGTCGTCAGAGTTTGGGTCAAGTGCATATTGAATATTACACTCACCGATAACTCCAAGATGTCTGATTAATTTTATTCCGATAGATCTGAGTTTAAAATTTTCTGCTGCTGATAAAGTTTGAACTGGCGCAATAACTATACTGTCTCCTGTATGAATGCCCATAGGGTCAACATTTTCCATTGAGCAAATAGTAATACAGTTATTGTGTTTATCCCTAACAATTTCATATTCAACTTCTTTCCAGCCGTAAAGTGATTCTTCAATTAAAATTTGATTTGTAAACCGGAATGCCTTTTCAGCTTTTTCAATTAATTCTTTTTTATTCTTTACAATTCCCGAACCTAAACCGCCCAGTGCATATGCTATTCTTACCATCACAGGGAATTTTATTTTTTCAGCTGCTTCAACTGCTTCTTGTATATTGTGTGCAGTTTTATTTACAGCAGTTTTTAATTCGACCTCTTTTACTTTTTTATCAAATCGTAATCTGTCTTCAGTATCTTGAATAGTGGAAACAGGTGTTCCCAAAATTTTTACACCGTTTCGTTTTAAAATTCCTTTTTTGTAGAGATCAACCCCAACATTTAAAGCTGTTTGTCCGCCAAACTGTAAAAGAATACTGTCTGGTTTTTCTTTTTGGATTATTCTTTTTACAAAATTTGTTTTTATCGGAACAAAATAAACTTTATCGGCAAAATCTGATGAGGTTTGTATTGTTGCAATGTTAGGATTTATTAATACTGTTGAAATTCCATCTTCTTTTAATGCTTTAATTGCCTGGCTTCCTGAATAATCAAACTCGCCGGCCTGTCCTATTTGTAAAGCTCCTGAACCTAAGATCAAAACCTTTTTTGGCATTCCTTTTTTTATCATTTTAATGCCCTCAGAAATAAGTCAAAAATAAACTCTGTATCATCCGGACCCGGTGAAGCTTCAGGGTGAAATTGAGCAGCAAAAAAAGGTTTTGAAATATGTATTATCCCTTCATTTGTTCCGTCATTTTCATTTATAAACCATTCTCTCCAATCCAGAGGAAGTGTATCTGTGTTTACTGCATAGCCATGATTTTGAGATGTTATGTAGCATTTTCTTGTGCCTAACTCATTGCATGGCTGATTGTGAGATCTGTGTCCGTATTTTAATTTATAAGTATCTGCCCCAATGGATAGAGCAATAACCTGACTTCCTAAACACACACCCAATAATGGAAATTCTTTTTTGATCGCCTTTTTAACATTCCTAATAGTTTCTTTGCACATTTTGGGATTACCCGGTCCGTTTGAAATTATTACACCGTCAACTTTTTCATTTGTAAAATCATAATTATGTGGTACTCTTAGAATGGAAATATTTCTTCTTAAAAAAGCTTGAATAATATTATTTTTTGTGCCGCAGTCAACAAGCACTATTTTTGTCTTTCCCTTTTTATATTCAATAGGTTTTTTCACACTTACCTGAGAAACTAGATCCAGATCATTAATATCTTCAAAATCAATTTTCTTTTTATTATTGATGATTATCTTCCCTGGCATAGTTCCACTTTCTCTTAATTTTCGGGTGAGTTGCCTCGAGTCAATCCCAAATATTGCAGGTACTTTTTCCTCTTTTAACCAATCAGAAAGTGAGCGTTTTGCATTCCAATGAGAAAAGTTTTCAGAATATTCTGAAACAATTAGTGCTCTGCAGTGGATATTATCAGATTCAAAATATTTTAAAAGATCATTTTCTTTTTCCTTATCCGGCACGCCATAATTACCAATAAGCGGGTAAGTCATAACTAATATCTGACCTCTGTAGGAAGGATCTGTTAAAGTTTCAGGATAGCCGACCATACCGGTGTTGAAAACTACTTCACCGTTAGTTTCGGTTTCAAACCCAAAACTTTTTCCTATAAATTCACTGCCGTCTTTAAGTATTAGTTTTGCTTCTTTGTATTTCATAGTTTGTGAATCACTATATAAAAAAATAGCCACTCAATGAGTGGCTGTAATATCATAAATGTTTTCTTCGGCTATTATTTTTAATTCTTGGTGTAAGATAGATATCACTTTTGAAATTTTGGGTGAAATATAAAGTAAAGTGATAATATTAACAAATTAAAAATACACAAACCTAAATTTGTCATCTGTTTGATATTATTATAATTTTACAGTTACTATAATTCACAATAAAATCTTGGACTAAATAATGAAAATAATAAATGATAAAAGTAATAGTGTGTTTGTAACGGAAGTAGATGGGAAAGAAGCATATTTGCGTTATACGATGAAAGGAGAAAATGTAATTGATTTTATCTATACTTATACACCACCTGAATTAAGAGGAAATGGTCTTGCTGAAAAAATTGTACGAGAAGGTTTCCTATTTGCAAAAGGAAGTAAACTTAAGGTAATACCGACCTGTCCGTATATAATGTATTTTCTTTCCAAAAATGAAGAATTTAAAGATCTTTTGAATTGATCTTATTACTTTTTATTAATTTTTACTTGCTCAGTAATAGTATTTATTCTTATTATTCAATTCGCTTTCCTTAAACTATTGGAGAAATTAAAATGAAAAAAAATATGATGTTATTAATATTATTTTCACTTTTTTTAAGTGCTTGCAGTTTAAATCAAAGTAAAATTGAATATCCCAAACCCCCAAAAGAAGATGTTAAGGATAATTATTTTGGAACAGTTGTTAACGATTCCTACAGATGGATGGAAAATGATACAAGCCAAGCTATAAAAGATTGGGTTGAGACTGAAAATAAAATTACTTTCGACTATTTAAGCAAAATTCCATTTAGAGATAAAATAAAAGAAAGATATTCCAAGCTTTTTAACTATCCTAAATTTTCTGCTCCTTTTAGAGGAGGTAAAAATTATTTCTTCTTTAAAAATGACGGGCTCCAAAATCAAAGTGTTCTCTATATTCAAAAAGGATTGGATGGCAAACCTGATTTATTTTTAGACCCTAATAAATTAAAAAGTGACGGTACAGTTGCATTAAGTAATTATTCTATTTCTAAAAACGGGAAATATTTTGCATACGGTACGGCATCGGGCGGATCTGATTGGAATGAGTTTTATGTGATGAATGTTTCAGCAAAAGAAAAATTAAATGATCATCTTAATTGGATAAAATTCTCCGGTATTTCATGGTATAAAGACGGATTTTTTTACAGCCGTTTTCCAAAACCTTCAAAGGGGAAAGAATTAACAACTGCTAATGAATATCATTCAGTTTATTATCATAAAATTGGTACAGATCAGAAAAATGATAAAATGATTATTGGTGATAGAAATAATCCTAAAATGACATTTTATGCTCAAACTACGGAAGATGAAAGGTATCTTATAATTTACTCTTCTAAAGGTACAAGCAATAATGCTTTGAGTGTAAAAGATCTTTCTGCTAATTCTAAATTTAAAACCATGGTAGCTGATTTTGAAAATAATTATAATGTTATTGATAATGTCGGGAATAAACTTTTAGTTTTAACCGATAAGAATGCACCCAAAAATCAATTGGTTTTAATTGATCCAAATAATCCAAATGAAAAAAATTGGAAAGTAATAATACCTGAGAATGAAAATGTGTTAAGGTCAGTAGACATAATTGGCGGAAAAATTATTGCCAATTATATGAAAGATGCCAGCACACATATTTATATGCATTCAATGGAAGGAAAATTAGAAAATGAAATTAAGTTACCTGCAATTGGTACTGTAGGTGGATTCTCAGGCAAAAAAAATGACGATATCGCATTTTATACTTTTACTTCTTTCACATATCCTTCATCAATTTATAAATTTGAAGTAAACAAAAACAAGTCATCACTTTATCAACAACCCAATATTGATTTTGATTTTTCACCTTATGAAACTGAACAAGTTTTTTATAAGAGCAAAGATGGTACAAGTATTCCTATGTTCATCGTTCATAAAAAGGGAATTAAAATGGATGGAAGTAATCCAACCTACCTTTATGCTTATGGAGGTTTCAATATCAGCTTAACTCCCTCCTTTAGTTCATCCAGACTTATCTGGCTCGAACAAGATGGAATTTTTGCAATGCCTAATTTACGCGGTGGCGGTGAATATGGCGAAGCCTGGCACGAAGCCGGAACTAAATTAAAAAAACAAAATGTTTTTGATGATTTTATTTCTGCTGCTGAATATCTAATTAACAATAAATATACTTCACCTGAAAAATTAGTTTGTGCCGGTGGTTCAAACGGTGGACTTTTAATTGGTGCTACAATTAATCAAAAACCTGATTTGTTTAAAGTTGCTTTACCTGCTGTTGGTGTTATGGATATGCTTCGTTTCCATAAATTTACTATTGGGTGGGCTTGGGTTTCTGATTATGGTTCAAGCGATGATTCATTAGAATTTGGTGCATTGTATAAATATTCTCCTTTACATAATATTAAAAGTGATTTAGATTATCCTGCTGTATTAGTAACTACAGCTGACCATGACGATAGAGTAGTTCCCGGACATTCATTTAAATACACTGCTACTTTACAGGAAAAATATAAAGGAAACAATCCTATCTTAATAAGAATAGGCGTTCGAGCAGGGCACGGAAGCGGTAAACCTACTACTAAAATAATTGAAGAACAGGCAGATATTTATTCATTTGTATTTTATAATTTAGGTATGGAGCCTAAATATTAATTATGTTAGAAAAAGCAACATTTGGTGCAGGGTGTTTTTGGGGTGTGCAGGAAGAGTTTGATAAATTAAATGGTGTTATCAAAACTATGGTGGGATATTCAGGCGGACACTCTGAAAATCCAACCTATAAAGTAGTTTGTTCAGGTAATACAGGGCATGCTGAAGTTTTACAAATTGAGTTTGATAATGAAATAATATCATATGAAGAATTATTAAAAACTTTTTGGAATATTCATAATCCCACAACGCCCAATAGGCAAGGACCTGATGCGGGTTCACAATACCGTTCAATAATTTTAACTCAAAATAAACATCAAGAAGAAATTGCATTAAGAGAAAAAAAATTACTGGAAGATAAAGGCAAATTTAATTCTAAAATTGTAACAGAAATCGTTCCTTTTGAATCATTTTTTGAAGCTGAAGATTATCATCAAAAATATTATAAAAAAAATAAATTGTTTTAATAAATGATAAATATGACTAAAATATTTTTATTCGCAATATTACTATTATCAGTACACTTTATTGATATTGTGTCAGCTCAGACTGATACAATTAATGTAATAAAAGAACAAGTAAAGTTTGAAACAGATGATGGCTATAGTATTAGTGCAGTAATCGGTAAACCGGAAAATATAGAAGAAGATTTACCCGGAATTATTCTTATTCATCAAGGAGGATCTAGTAAAGAAGAGTGGGGGAATTTTTTTGATGAACTTGTTAAACAAAAATATATTGTTCTAGCTTACGATGTTCGTGGGCACGGTGGTTCAGATAAAGTTGGAAATATTTATGCTTTGTTTAATGATCCAAACTTAGCTCCTCACGATCTTTTTGCTGCTTTTGAATATTTAAAAAATAATGATAATTTAGATGCAGATAAAATTGCAATTATTGGTGCATCCATCGGAGCTAATTTAGCTTGTGTCGGAGTAACTAAATTAAATATTAAAACTGCTGTTTCTATTTCTGCAAAAACTTCTGCTGTTGAAAACTTAAATGGAAGCAAAGAGTTAAATTTAAAATCTATATTTTTTATTGCATCAACAGGTGATCAAAATGGTAAAAGAGTAGAATGGGCAAAGGAATTGTATGATAAGACCGAAGAACCCAGAAAAATAGAAATAGTTTCTAATTCTTCTGCACATGGTGTAAGTATATTTAAAGATAAGCCTCAAGTTAAAAATGAAATAATTGAATGGCTTAAAGAAACTTTATGATATAACTGTAAAATTCTTAATAATTACTTCCCATTCTTAGGTCTATTTTAATGAATTCTATTTATGACCAATGGGAAATTTTATAATGACTTTAAACAAAACTTCAAAAAATAACTCCTCTAATAAACTTATTCCTCGAAATGAATTAATACAAAGATTCAAATCCGTTCGTTCTTTTACAGAAGATTTAACTAAACCTCTAAAAACTGAAGATTTTGTGATTCAATCAATGCCGGATGTAAGTCCCACCAAATGGCATTTAGGACACACAAGCTGGTTCTTTGAGGCATTTGTTTTAAATGATGCAATAAAAAATTACAAAACACTTAATCCAAATTATTCTTATATCTTTAATTCATATTATGTATTAATGGGTGAAAGATTTATAAGAGGAAACAGAGGTTTCTTATCAAGGCCAACAGTTGAGGATGTTTTTAATTACAGAAATTTTGTTGATGAAAATATTATTCAGTTTATAGAAGAATGTTCGGAAAAGGATTATCAAAAATATTCTTCAATTTTAAAGATTGGTTTAAATCACGAACAGCAACATCAGGAATTATTGTTAACGGATATAAAACATGTTTTGTCTTTTAATCCTTTAAATCCGGTTTATAAAAAAGTAAAAATTCCATTTGGTAAAAAACAAAAATTAAATTGGTTAACATTTGAAGAAGGAGTTTATCAAATAGGAAATTCTGGAATTAATTTTTGTTACGACAATGAAATGCCTTTGCACAAACAATATCTTCAGACTTTTCAACTTTCTTCAAGATTAGTTACAAACGGTGAATATTTGGAATTTATTGAATCCGGTGCATATAAAAAACAAGAGCTCTGGCTGTCAGACGGCTGGGTTGTAGTTGAAAAAGAAAATTGGGAAGCTCCTCTTTACTGGAAAAAGATCGAAAATAAATGGTGGAATTTTACTTTATCCGGGTTGAAAGAAATATCAATGAATGAACCAGTTACACATATTAGTTATTACGAAGCAGATGCATTTGCAAGATGGGCAGGAGGAAGATTACCTACAGAATTTGAATGGGAAGTAGCCGTAAAAAACATAAAGATAAAAGGTAACTTTGTGGATAATAAACATTATCACCCAATTCCCTGTGTAGAAAATACATCTTATGAATTAAAGCAAATGTATGGTGATGTTTGGGAATGGACACAAAGCGCTTTCCTTCCTTATCCAGGCTTTAAACCATTACCCGGCGCATTAGGAGAATACAATGGTAAATTTATGTCTGGGCAAATGGTTTTAAGAGGCGGTTCTTGTGCAACATGTTCTAATCATATTAGAAAAACATACCGCAACTTTTTTCCTCCACATTCACGCTGGCAATTTATGGGTTTAAGATTGGCAAAAGATGCTTTATAAAAATTAATGAATACAAAAACTGACGAAGGAATAAATAAAGATATTTTATCAGAAGTTTTAAATGGGTTGAATAAAGTTCCTAAGATTCTACCAAGCAAACTTTTTTATGATAAAAGTGGTTCAAAATTATTTGATGAGATTTGTGAGTTAGAAGAATATTATCCGACCCGAACTGAAATAAAAATAATGCAGGATAATATAAAAGAAATGGGGGAGCTTTTAGGTGAAGGTACATTATTGATAGAATTAGGAAGTGGAAGCAGTCAAAAAATAAGACTATTGTTAGATTACATACCCGGACTTGCAGGTTATATCCCTATTGATATTTCATCCGAACACTTATTAAATTCCTGTAAAGTCTTGCAAGAAGAATATCCCGATTTGAATATATTTCCTCTAGCTGCTGATTATACAAATAGTTTTGAATTGCCTAAAATAGATATAAAGTATGATCATAAAGCTGTTTATTTCCCCGGCTCAACTATAGGTAATTTTACAAAACAAAAAGCAAAGGAATTTATTAATAGAATTGCCAAAATTGTTGGACCTAACGGTGGATTTATTATTGGAGTTGATTTAAGAAAAGACAAAAAAATATTAGAAGATGCTTATAATGATGAAAAAGGAGTCACTGCAAAATTTAATCTTAATATATTGAATCATATAAATACAGAATTAAAAGGAAATTTTAATTTAGATAATTTCAAACATTATGCATTTTTCAAAGAAGAAATAGGAAGGATTGAAATGCATTTGATTAGCAAAGTAAATCAAAATTCAAAAATTGGAAATTCTATTTTTTCATTTAAAAAAGATGAACATATTATTACTGAGTTTTCTTATAAATATACTTTGGAAGAATTTGAAGATTTAGCAGGCGATAAATTTAATCTAAAAAAATACTGGGTTGACGATAATAACCTTTTTAGCATTCAATATTTTAAAAAGAGAGAAAAATAAAGTTGTAGTAACACATTAGAAATGTCAGTAGTTATAACTCCATAGAAATGTCAGTGTTAATTTAGTTAAACAATTAGTTAAAGTAATTCTTTGGGGTAACTTCAGGAGGGCGTAGCCCGACTGGAGTTACCCCAATACCTCTGCCAAATAATTCCTCTGTTTATCATCAGTTAATTTTTTATTCAATCTTCTTCTGCTTCTGTAATTGTAGTTAGTGTAGAGAACACTAATTCCGGAATTCCAATTGATTATGCTTTATCACAGAATTATCCAAATCCATTTAACCCTACTACAAAGATAAGATTCAGTATTCCTTTTGAAAGCACTGTAAAGTTAGTTCTTTTTAATGTACTTGGGCAAGAAGTAAGGGAAATTGTAAATACTACAAAAAATGCAGGTACTTATGAAGTTACATTTAATGGGAATAATTTATCTTCAGGGGTTTACTATTATAAGATAAATGCTGTTTCTTTAACTAACAATAAAGAATTTACTAATATTAAAAAACTTATTCTATTAAAATAAATAGTTAATATTTAAAGCCGGATTTATTTCCGGCTTTTTTTATTTTATAGAAAGATATTAAAAATTCAATTAGTCTATTTCCTTGTACTTATTATATTTATTTTTTTTATATTAGTATGTTTTTATACACAAATTATTCTACTAATTTATGACATTTGCATTTACAGAAGAAAAAATAGCTATGACAAATAATCAAGATTTAACACAAACATTATTAATTGAAGACGAAGAAATAAGTCGTACAATTACCAGAATGTTTCTTAAAGGTATTTGTGCAGTTGATTTTGCAGAGAATGGAGAAATCGGTTATGAAATGGCGAATCAAAAACAATATGAAATTATTTTTATGGATATTGGTCTTGGCAGGGGAATGAATGGTATGCAAACCGCACAAAAAATTAAACAGTTTGATAACTATAAAAACACACCTATAGTTGCATTAACTGCTTACGCTATGAAAGGGGATAAAGAAGAATTTTTAGCTAACGGATGCACCCACTATATTTCTCGTCCTGTAGATAAACAAAAATTAATTCAATTAGTAAAAGATATACTTAAAGAATTATAGAAAGTTTATTGTTCTTATTAACAAATCAAATAAGTATTGCTTAAATTTTAAAATTTGTAATAAAAATTAGGCATTAAAATGTTTAGGAAATTACTACCCAAAGAAACTGTATATTTTGAAAATTTTAGACAAATGGTTCAAAATCTTTCAGAAATGGCGGATTTAACACTTAAACTTTTCTCTTCTGAAGTGATAGACAAAACTATAATATTAGACATAAAACCAATTGAAAAAAGATGTGATGATATAACTAAAAAGACTTTTAACAGACTGAATCAAACCTTTATTACACCTTTTGATAGAGAAGATATTTTTAATCTTATTAAAAAACTTGACGATATTGGCGACATACTTTACGCTGCAGTAATTAGAATTGAATTATTTAACAGAAAACAAAAAATAAAATATGCAGATGAAATTGCAGCTATAATTGTTAAACAATTAGATGCTCTTGAAATTGCTATACAAGACCTAAAAGTTAAACACATTAATGAATGTAAAGCTGTTAAAACTTTGGAGACAGAAGCAGACAGTGTTTATCATCGAGCAATAAGAGAATTATTTATAGAAGAAAAAGATGCAATAGAATTAATTAAGAAAAAAGAAATACTTAGCTTATTAGAAGATGCTTCAGATAAATGTCAGTCAGCAGCAAATGTTATTTTAGCAATTTTTATTAAAAACGCTTAATTATGATATTTGTTATTTCTATCATCCTCCTAGCTCTTATATTTGATTTCTATAATGGAATGAATGATGCTGCAAATTCCATTGCTACTATTGTATCTACAAGAGTATTAACACCATTACAAGCGGTTGCCTGGGCTGCATTCTTTAATTTTGCTGCAGTATTTATCTTTGGGGTAAGCGTTGCTAATACAATTGGCAAAGGAATAGTTGATATTGCAATTGTAGATAATGCAGTTATATCAGGTGGTGTAATTGGAGCAATATTAATGTCAGCAATTGCAACTCACAGTGGAATGCCAATAAGTATTTCACATGCTATAATTGGGGGTTATGCCGGTGCGGGTGTTGCAAAAGCCGGTTTTGCAGGTATAGTTTCCGCAAGTTTCGGAAAGATTGTTCTTTTTATGTTTGTTGCCCCAATATTAGGTCTTATAATTGCATTAATTTTTTCTATTGTTACTACTTGGATTGTAAAAAATAAAAAACCATCTAAAGTTGATAAGTATTTTCGAATGCTTCAATTAGTTTCATCCGCACTTTTCGGTTTAAGTCACGGTTCCAACGATGCACAAAAAACGATTGGTATTATTACAGTAGTACTTTTTACAAACGGATTATTGGGTGAATCATTTTATGTACCTAATTGGGCAATTTTTACAAGCTATACTGTAATTGCTCTTGGTACATTATTAGGTGGATGGAAAGTAATAAGTACATTAGGAATGCGTGTAACAAAATTAACTCCATTCGGAGGGTTTAGTGCTGAAACTTCTGCGGGCTTAACAATTACATTTGCATCATTACTCGGAATACCGGTTAGTACAACACATACAATTACTGGTTCTATTATTGGTGTTGGTACAATGAAAGGATTTTCAGCTGTGAGATGGGGAGTTGCAAGAAATATTTTATGGGCATGGGTATTAACAATACCTATTGCAGGTGTATCTGCTGCTCTTTCCTATTACATAATTTATTATTTAACAAAAGTAATTTAAATATAACTTTAAATAGTAATCTCTGAATCAACTGTTTTAGATAATAATTCTGTCAATTCTTCAATCAATTCTTGTCCTCTGTTTCTTCCATACCATAAATGAAGTTTTTCATATAATTCCGGTTTTTCAATTCCTTGCTTTTTTAAAAGTATTAATTCCTCTTTTGCTTTTTGTGGTCTTGGTCCCCATTTGAATAATTCATTTCCCAATTCATCAAACACAACCATAATAGGAATACTTTTGGAACCATTTGTTAAATATTTATCCATAATTTCAGCATTGGAATCTCTTAAAACAATTTTCAAATTTACATTATCATTTAACTCTGCAAGCTTTGCAATATAAGGTAGGTTTTGTGCTGAGTCACCACACCAGTTTTCCGTTATTACCATCCAGGTTTGGGGTGAATTAAATCTTGTCATCAGTTCTGTCAATTCATTTGATGGTACAAATGTTTTTTCAATTCTATTACTTCGTTGATAGTTGAGTTTTGTATAATTGAATATCTCTAAATCTTCTTTATTTAATTTAGAAGCATCTGTATTGTTAATTAACTCCTCAGTTATATTCATATAATCTGAATACGATAATTCATGTTTTAATTGTTTTTTTAATACTGAATAATTTTCCATTTCTTCACAATTATTTTTTGATAATCTTTATAAGTATGATGCATTATTTTTCAAGTCGATTCAAATAACTATTATTTAATAGGATTTATAACAATTTTATTTTTTTTCTATATAAATATTTATATCTTATAATAAAGAAAGTGTAAATCATTTGATAATGTAACATTATTTTTTTCTAACTAATTTATACCTGCAGTCTAAAAACAACTTTTATATATTATGAATATCTTAATGATATATCCTGAAATGCCAAAGACCATTGGCAAATTTGATGATTTGGTAAAATTATCTGGTAAAAAAGCATCATTTCCTCCAATAGCTTTGTTAACTATTGCTTCAATGCTACCGAATGTTTGGAATATTAAATTAATAGATTTGAATGTAAAAAATGAATTTATATCTGAATTATCCTGGGCAGATTATGTATTTATAAGCGCTATGAATGTGCAATCTATTAGTACTAAATATATAATTAATACTTGCAAAGAACACAATGTAAAAGTTGTTGCTGGTGGACCATTATTTACACACGAATATGAAAAATTTCCAAATGTTGATCATTTTGTTTTAAATGAAGCAGAAATAACTTTGCCAGAATTCTTAAATGATTTAAAGAATAATCAATTAAAAAAGATTTACAGAACAGAAAAATTTGCTGATGTACTTACAACACCACAACCCAATTGGGACCTTTTAAACTTAAATGATTATTTATACTCTTTAATTCAGTTTTCAAGAGGATGCCCGTATCTATGTGAGTTTTGTGATGTAACGACTCTTTATGGGAGAGTTCCAAGGACAAAAACAACTGAACAAATTATAAATGAATTGGATTTGCTTATATCAAAAGGGAAAAATGAAATGATATTTTTTGCCGATGATAATTTAATAGGTAATAAAAATGTTCTTAAAAAAGATTTACTTCCGGCACTGATTAATTGGAGAAAAAATAATTTATATGCACCGGCATTTGCAACACAATTAACAATTACATTAGCTGATGATGAAGAGTTAATGAGAATGTTATATGAAGCAGGATTCAGGCATATAATAATTGGGATCGAAACAATTGATCAAGAAGCACTAGTGAAAATGAGAAAAAAACAAAATACTAAAAGAGATCTTCTTGAGAATGTTCAATTATTACAATCAAAAGGATTTTTAATAATTGGGACATTTATTGTTGGATTAGATACAGATACAGAAAAAGTATTTGATAATTTGATCAAATTCATACAAGAAAGTGGAATAATTTTTGTCGTTGTAAATGTATTAAAAGCTCCCCCAGGCACCGAACTTTATGAAAGAATAAAAAGAGAGAACAGATTATTAACAGAATTTGAATTTGGTGAAAACAAAACAAATATAATCCCAATTATGGATGCCGATACTTTACACAAAGGTTATAAAAAAGTGTTGAGCGAAGTATATAATCCCCAAAATGTTTATGAAAGAATAGTAACCAATTTAGATAATTTAGATCCTTTTAAAATTCAAATGTACATTAGACGCAAAGTATCATATAGGGAATTTCTGACTTTTACTAAAATTATTTTTACGCTTGGAGTAGTTTATAAGGGTCGTAAATACTTTTGGAAATCATTTCTGCATACTATATTTTATAAAAGACAATATCTCGACCTTACTATTTTATTTTGTATGCTTATGTACCAGTATAGTAATCTACTGGACTCATTTTTGGAGAATGAGAAAAAAGGTATATTGATCTATTCTAAAGGTAATTTAGAAACAGCAAAAGCATCTTGATAATTTTTGATTGATAAAAAGCCTATATTCTAACTTAAATTATATATCTTATAATTAATAAAAATTAAAACATAAAAATGTTATTCGATAAATATTTTACACCTTCAGAAGCAGTTAAAACATTGCCGCTTGTTAAGCAGATTGTAAGAGATATTTTAAATTCTGCAAGTGAATTAAGGTTATTAAAGATAAGTGAAAGGAGAAATATTTTAGATAATCCTGTAATTGCTGATCATTTACAAAAGATAAATAATTATGTTGAAGAGCTTACAGAATTAGGCTGTTATTATAAGGATTGGAATTTTGAAATTGGTTTAGTTGATTTTCCAGCTATAATTGATGATGAAGAAGTTATGCTTTGCTGGAAAAGTGATGAAGAAGATATTTTGTTTTATCACAATCACCAAGACGGTTTTGCAGGAAGAAAACCCATACCTGAAAAATATTTTGTTGAAGAAGTTGTAATGTAAAAATGTAGAGCGAATCTCCTGATTCGCTCATATTATTTTTCTAAGTTTGTTTTTTAGAGAATCATGAGATTCACTCTAAAAAAATTATCCATTCTTTTTTTGGAAATCTTTCATAAATTTAGCTAGTTCTTCAACTGCAACCTTAGGACAAGCATTATAAATAGAGGCTCTTAAACCACCGATTGATCTGTGTCCTTTAATGCCGCTAAAACCATTTGAAGTTGCTTCGTTAATAAGTTTCTTTTCTAAATCTTCTGTTGTCAAATTAAATGTTACATTCATTATAGAACGGCTGTCTTTTTGTGCATGACCTTTGAAATACCCATTACTGCTATCAATGCAATTATAAATAATTTCTGCTTTTTCTCTGTTAAGTTTATACATAGCATCAAGACCACCTAATTTCTTAAGCCACTTAGTTACAAGATTTATCATATAGACCCCAAAAACGGGAGGAGTGTTATACATTGAATTATTTTCAGTATGAGTTTTATAATTCAGCATTGTAATTAATGAATCAGAACATCTTTCTAATAAATCATCTCTAATAATTACAAAAGTAACACCTGAAGGTCCCATATTTTTTTGAGCACCGGCATAAATTAAACCATATTTTGAAACATCAATTTTCTTGTGAAGAATATCTGAAGATGCATCACAAACCAAAGGGATATTTCCAACTTCAGGTTCTTTTAGCCATTCTGTTCCATAAATAGTGTTGTTAGAAGTAAAATGAACAAAAGAAGTATCTTTAGATAATTTATATTCATTTGGAATTCTGTCAAATTTCGTCTCTTCTGATGAAGCTGCAATATTTACAGTTCCAAATCTTTTTGCTTCTTTTACAGCTTTTTTTGACCAAGAACCTGTTACAATGTAATCAGCATTATTATTAGGAGGCATAATGTTCATAGGTACCATTGCAAATTGTGTGCTTGCCCCACCTTGCAAAAAAAGTAAGTGATAATTATCAGGAATACTTAATAGTGATTTCAAGTTTTCTTTTGCTTCATCAATAATAGCATCAAATGTTTTTGAGCGGTGACTGATTTCAAGCACAGACATACCAACACCTGGTAAACTAAATAGATTTTCCTGCGCTTCTTTTAAAACTTCTTCCGGTAAAACAGCCGGACCTGCATTAAAATTATAAATTCTATCTTTCATATCTCCACCATTATTTTTTAAATTAAATGAATAACTAACCCGTCTCTCAATTTTGGTTCAAACCATGTTGATTTTGGAGGCATTTGCTCACCTACATCTGAAATATTTATTAAATCATTTACAGATAACGGATGAAGTGAGAATGCAACTGCAGCCTTGCCACTATCCACTAGTTTTTCAAGTTCTATTGTACCGCGAATACCACCTACAAAATCTATTCTTTTATTCGTACGAGGATCGTCAATATTCAAAATAGGATTGAGTAAAAAATTCTGCAGAATGCTTACATCTAACTTTTCACCAACACTATTGCTTAAAGAATTGCTTGCTATAACTGAATCTCTAGCCAAAAGTTTATACCATGTTCCATCTAAATACATACAAAAAGTTTTTGCTTCTTTAGGTTCTTTAATTATTGATTCTTCAACAATGAATTTTTCGTTTATAGAATTAATTAATTCATTTTTATCTAAACCATTCAGATCTGAAACAACTCTATTGTATGAAAAAATTTTAAGTTGCTCTGCAGGGAATAAAACAGCTAAAAAATAATTGTATTCTTCGTCACCTGTATGTTTTGAATTTTTTTCTTTCTTTTCATTTCTTACTCTCCAGGCACTTGCTGCTCTATGGTGTCCATCAGCAATGTATAAACTTTTTACATTTTTAATTTCATTAACAACAATTTTATTTAAATTTTCAGGTAGTAGCCAAATCTTATGAGTAATTCCATCGGCAGAAGTAAAATCATATTCCGGTTGTTGGTTTTTTATTACATTATCCACAACTTCATTTACTTTTTTAACTCCTTTATATGTTAAAAAAACTGGCCCTGTTTGTGCAGCAGTTGTAATTATATGATTAGTTCTGTCGTCTTCTTTTTCCTTGCGTGTGTTTTCGTGTTTTAAAATCACATTGTTTTCATAATCATCAACAGAAAAAGTTGCTGCAATTCCTGTTTGTTTTCTTCCGTCCATAATTAATTGGTAAAGATAAAAATGAGGATTTTCATCTTGAATTAAAGGTGCATTTTTTTTAAGTAAGTCTAAATTATCTTTTGCCTTTAAATAAACTTCAGTTGAATACGCATCAACACTATTTTCTATAGTTGCTTCGGCTCTGCCTATTCTTAGAAAACTTAAATCATTACCTTCAACTAATTGTTTTGCCTCTGCTCTATTTACAACATCGTAAGGTACACTTGCTACTTTTGAGGCAACATCTTTTTGGGGTCTTAAAGCTTTGAAAGATCTAATAACTGCCATTCTTCGTTCTCCATAAATTTCTTAATTAGAAATACTAAAATCCAAATAATCTGAGTAATAATCCACAAAAGAGCATATATTAGTAAAATTTGATTTTCAATCATCAATTTTCCGTATTTTTATGATATATTTATAGCCCAATTTATAAGTGATTAAATATGAAAATAATTATTCGTCTAATCTTCTTATTTATAATTTCAATAAATTTAAGTTTATTAGTTTTTGCACAGGATAAACAATCTTCTCCTAAATTGGTAGTTGGAATTGTTGTTGATCAAATGAGATACGATTATCTCTATAAATTTAATTCTTTATATGGGGAAAACGGCTTTAAAAAATTGATGAAAAAAGGAAGCAATTTTACTTTTGCTCATTTTAATTATGTGCCAACTTATACAGGTCCTGGTCATGCATCCATCTATACAGGAACTTCACCATATTTTAATGGAATAATTTCAAACTATTGGTATGATAAGAAATTAAAGAAAGTAATTTATTGTACTTATGATGATATGTACAAAACAATTGGTGCTGATGATAATGAAGGGAAAATGTCGCCAAAGCAACTACTCTCAACTACTATTACGGATCAGCTTAAAATGGCTACAAATAAAAAAGGAAAAGTAATTAGTATTTCTATAAAAGACAGAGCGGCAATTTTACCGGGAGGACATTCACCTGATGGGGCATATTGGTATGATTCTGAAAATGGTAATTTTATTACATCTTCTTTTTATATGAATGATCTTCCAAAATGGGTTAAAGAATTTAATAATAAAAAACTAACTGATACCTATATATCATTAGAATGGAATCTAACTTATCCGTTGGAAAGATATTGGGTTACACTACCTGATGAAAGACACTTTGAGGAAGATCTATTCTTAGAGAAGAAAACAAGTTTCCCACATTCATTTAAGAATATTCCTTCAAAAGAAAAATATGAAATTTTAAAAAGTACACCCTTTGGAAATGAACTTTTATACAATTTTGCAGTGTCAGCTTTGGTAAATGAAAATCTAGGTAAAGATGCTATAACAGATTTTTTAGCAATCAGCTTTTCATCCACTGATTATATAGGACACTCGTATGGACCAAATTCTGTTGAGGTTGAAGATACTTATGTAAAATTAGATTTGTTGATATCTAAACTTTTAATTGATTTGAATAAAAATGTTGGTGAAGGTAATTATATTTTATTTTTAACTGCTGACCACGGTGTTGCTGAAAATCCTAAGTATTTAAAAGAATATAATATTCCCGGTGATTGGATCAATTTTAAATCTATTAACGATTCTCTAAAAAACTATTCCAAAAAGAATTTTAGTGCAAATGTAATTGAAAAATTTTCAAGTGAACAAATATTTTTAAATTATGAATTAATAAATTCTTTAAAATTAAATTTATCTAATGTTAGAAAAAGTTTTGCCGAATATTTAATTGTAACTTTTCCTTTTATTGCACAAACTACAACCAGAGATAACTTAACGCAGTTTGTTTCCAGCCGAAATTCAGCAAATCTTACGTTAAACGGATTTAATCCTTTACGCTCTGGAGATGTTATATTAGAATTACAACCTGGTTATATCCCGGGTTCTTCTTCAAGCGGTCAAGTAACACACGGATCGAGTTATTCATATGACACACATATTCCTTTGTTATTTTTCGGGTGGAACATTCCAGCCCAAACAAATAACTCTCCGGTTTATATTGTAGATATTGCCCCAACAATATCTGATCTATTAAAAATTACAGAGCCAAGCGGAAATACTGGAATTCCTTTAATTAGTACTAAGTAAATAAATTATTTGTATTATTCCCTTATTTTGTTATCATAAACATTCTAATTTTTATAATAATTTAAAAAACTAACATGAAAAAACATTTTTCTTTTATTCTAATTTTATTATTTACTTTACCATTGTGGAATGGTTGTAAATTAAACAATAAAGAAATTCCTAACCTATCCGATGTAAAAGCACAAATAGAAGGATACCATAAAAATGGTAAATATGATGCAGATCTTAAAAAAATTTTTACTAAAGCAAATTTAGAATTTGCTAAAATTACTTCCAAAGAAAATTCATTAGTAATTTTTGATATTGATGAAACAACACTTTCTAATTATCAATTTGGTTTAGATTATGACTTTGGTTATAATGAAGAAATTTGGGATGAATGGGTAAATGAAAAAAGAGCAACTGCAATAAAAGAAGTAAAAGATTTTTATAATATGTTAGTCTCAAAAGGATTTAGAATTGCTTTTATTACAGGAAGAAATACAAGTCACTATAACGATACAAAAGAAAATTTAATCAGCGAAGGTTACACAATTTTTGATACCTTGATAACTAGAAAAATGGATGCTTTAAAAACAACTGCTTTAATTTATAAATCTGAAGAACGACAAAAACTTGTGGATAAAGGATATGAAATTGTGGCTACAGTCGGAGATCAATACAGTGATATTCTTGGTGCTAATCATGGAATACAAATTAAAATTCCAAATTATCAGTACATAGTTAAATAAAATTTGTATTTATAAACTGCCTATAATTTCTTTATATTTACGCTTAAATTAATTTTAAGTTAGATTTCTAAAAATGCAGAATAAAGAAATACCAAAAGCCTATAATCCATCTGATGTTGAAGACAAGTGGTATAAGCAATGGCTCAAAGATAAAATTTTCCATTCAAAAGTAGATAAAACCAAAAAACCATATACAATTGTAATACCTCCACCAAATGTTACAGGTATTTTAACAATGGGCCATATACTTAATAACACAATTCAAGATATATTAATACGCGTAAAAAGAATGCAGGGCTTTAATGCTTGCTGGGTTCCGGGAACTGATCACGCATCAATTTCTACCGAAGCCAAAGTGGTAGCATTATTAAAAGAAAAGGGAATTGAAAAAGATGAAATTGGCAGAGAGAAATTTATTGGACATTGCTGGACTTGGACTGAAAAATACGGAGGGTTGATTATTAAACAGCTAAAAAAATTAGGTGTTAGCTGTGACTGGGAACGCGAAAGATTCACAATGGATGATGATTATTACAAAAAAGTAATTGAAGCATTCGTTCAACTTTACAATGATGGAAAAATTTATCGCGGTTTCAGAATGGTAAACTGGTGTCCGGCTTCCAAATCTGCTATATCTGATGAAGAAGTAATTCACAAAACTGTTAATGGAAAACTTTGGTATTTAAATTATCCCGTAAAGGGAAGTGATAAATTTATAACAGTAGCTACAACTCGACCAGAAACTATGCTTGGTGATACCGGAATTGCTGTTAATCCTAATGATAAAAGATATAAAGATCTAATAGGTAAAAAAATTATACTTCCTTTAGTTGGAAGAGAGATACCAATATTTGCAGATGAATATGTTGATAAAGAATTTGGAACAGGCGCAGTTAAAGTAACCCCAGCCCACGATATAAATGATTATGAAATGGGACAGAGACATAGTCTTGAAGTAATTAATATTTTTAATGATGATGCTTCAACTAATAATAATGTCCCGGAAAAATTCAGAAATTTGGACAGGTTTGATGCAAGAAAAAAAGTTATTTCGTCAATTGCAGAATTAGGATTATTGTTAAAAGCAGAAGATTATCAAAATAAAATCGGATATTCTGAAAGAGGCGGTGTACCAATAGAGCCATACTTGTCTGAACAATGGTTTATAAAAATGTCGTCAGACTCAGGAGAGTCTGCAGGACACTCTGATGATGAACTTGCAGGGCCTGCAATTAAAGCAGTAAGTGAGGGTAAAATAAAATTCCATCCAAATCATTGGATAAAAACTTACGAACACTGGATGACAAACATTAAAGATTGGTGTATATCACGCCAGCTTTGGTGGGGTCACAGAATTCCTGTCTGGTATTGCGTAGGTGATGACCATTGCAAACTTGAATGCAAAAATCCTATTGTGTCAATTGATACACCTAAAAAATGTCCACATTGTGGATCAGCAAATTTAACTCAAGACAACGATGTCCTAGATACTTGGGCATCAAGCTGGTTATGGGCATATGATGTTTTTAAAACTGAAGAAGAACAAAAATATTATTTTCCTACAGATACACTTGTTACCGCGCCTGATATAATTTTCTTTTGGGTTGCAAGAATGATTATTGCAGGGCTTTATTTTAAGAAAAACATACCTTTTAAAGATGTTTATTTTACAAGTGTAATCCGAGATATGCAGGGCAGAAAAATGAGTAAATCACTTGGCAATTCACCCGATCCATTGTATGTAATTGATGAATATGGTGCAGATGCTTTAAGATTTACTGTAATTTATTTAGCTCCTCTTGGGCAGGATGTTCTTTTCAGTTCCGACAAATGTGAATTTGGTAGAAATTTTGCCAACAAGATATGGAATGCCGGCAGATTTTTAATGATGAATGCTGAAAAAATTAAATTAAATAATTCGCTGATAGACAAACACATAGACTTTACTGATAAATGGATTTCATCACGATTGAATGAAACTCTTAAAATTCTGGAAACTTCGTTGGATAAATTTGAGATTAATAATGCTTCAAAAATTATATATTCGTTTGTGTGGAATGACTTTTGCGACTGGTATTTGGAATTAATAAAAACTAGACTTTATTCAGATGACGAAGAAATAAAATCTGCTGTATTAACTCGTACAATAAAAATATTTGAAGACTTACTAAAAATTGTTCATCCTTTTATGCCATTTATTACAGAAGAACTTTGGCATTTTGTAACAAGTAAAAAAAAGAACGAAAGTATTTCCAAATCTGAATTTCCTACTACAAATCCGGCTCTAATATATTTAGATGTAGAAAAAGAAATGGAATTTTTACAAAATATTGTAACTGCAGTAAGAAATATAAGAGGTGAGATGAACATTGCTCCTTCACTTCAACTGGATGTATTTGTTAAAACAGAA
>Ga0100379_10001440_pt1 | contig 24003 bp, 25 predicted proteins | sample CryGeymeta201503_FD_80418 | JGI IMG/M metagenome (GOLD analysis project Ga0100379, IMG submission 80418) | Groundwater microbial communities from Crystal Geyser aquifers in Utah, USA - Crystal Geyser metaG 2015-03 | ecosystem: Environmental > Aquatic > Deep subsurface > Groundwater | place...
CGCGCCCCCGGTCAATCGGCGGGCGCGCGTGTTGCCCGCGGCCAAGTAGCTCAGTTGGTAGAGCAGAGGACTGAAAATCCTTGTGTCGGTGGTTCGATTCCGCCCTTGGCCACCAAGTTTCAACGCTCAACCCCTCTCGGTTGGGCGTTTTCGTTTGCGCGCGCGGCGAGACGAGGCGGCGTTCTGTCGTTGCGACTTGCACACGATTCGCCGGGATGGGTCGCCGTGAAGCTCGGAATCGGATGGTGCGAAGCGAAGGCCGGACTGCTGGAATCGCTGCCGCGCGGCCGGATATCGCTATCCGCAATCCGGCATGTGGATCTCGAAGCAGGTGCCCTGTGCGCCCGAGCGCACCGTGATCTCTCCGCCGTGGGCGCGGATGATCGACCGCGTGATCGCCAGCCCGAGCCCTGCGCCGCCGTGGTGCCGTGAAGGCTCGGCGCGGTAGAAGCGGTCGAACAGCCGCGGCAGGTGCTCGGGGGCGATCGCCTCGCCGCTGTTCTCGACCGCGAGGATCACCTCGCCGGTGCCGCCTGCGTCGATCCGCACCCGGATCTCGCCGCCCGGGGGTGTGTGACCAATGGCGTTGGCGAGGAGGTTGGACAGCGCCCGCCTGAGCATGAGCCTGTCGCCGGCCACCCGCCCCGCGCCCGAGAGCGCGAGCCGCACGCCCTTCTCCTCGGCCAGCGCCTCGTAGAAGTCGAACAGTTCGCGCACCTGCGTTTCCAGAGCGACCGGTTCGCGGCTGGGCACCGCCAGCCCGTGCTCGGCCTGGGCGAGGAAGAGCATGTCCGAGATCATGCGCGCGAGGCGCTCGTACTCCTCGGCGTTGCCGGCGAGCACCTCGCGGTACTGCTCGGCGCTGCGCGGCTTCGACAGCGCCACCTGGGTCTCGGTCATCAGGTTGCTCACCGGGGTGCGCAGCTCGTGGGCAATGTCGCCCGTGAAGTCCGAGAGGCGGCGGAAGGAGTCTTCCAGGCGGGCGAGCATGTCGTTGAGCGTTTCCGCCAGTTCCGCCAGTTCGGCGGGGACCGACCCGGCCGACAGGCGCTTGTGGAGACGGGTGGCGGTCATCGCTTCCGCTTCCCTTCGGATCGCCGCCAGAGGCGCCAGCCCGCGTTGCACGGCGGCCCAGCCGAGCAGCCCCGTGAGCAGCGCGGCGGCAGCCACGAACAGCCACAGCGTGCGCCGGAACGAGATCATGAACCGATCGTGATGGGTGATGTCGAGCGCCACCGCGACGAGTGCCGGCGGCCAGCCGGGGATGGCGATCGGAAGCCGGGCAGCGAGCCCGCGCCAGGGCCGATCGCCTTGCCGCCAGGACAGCGGTCCCCTCACGGCGACCGACCGGTCCAGCAGGGCCGCCGGAAAGTCGACGCCCGGCGTTGCGAACATCTTCCGGCCGCCGTCCTGGCCCGCGAGGACAGTGATGGCCAGCCCGCCGCCGCCGCCGGCCTCGTGGTGGGCGGTGGGTCCCTCCAGTTCCGGAGCCGATGCTTCGAGCTGCGCCGGCGTGCGCGCCTCAGCCAGGAGATGTGCGATCGTCTCCAGCCTGGCGGACATCGCCTCGGTGTCCTGTTCGACGAAGTGTGCCTCGACCGCGCCGCCGATCACCAGACCGAGCGCGAGCAGCACCGCGGTCGAGGCGGCGGCGAAGAGCAGCGTCAGGCGGAAGGTGATCGATCGGGGGCCGGGCAGACTCATCCGGGCTCGGTCTCCAGCACGTAGCCCATCCCTCGCACCGTGCGGATCAGCTTCGGCTCGAAGCCCTCGTCCACCTTGGCGCGCAGCCGTCGCACGGCCACGTCGATGACGTTCGTGTCGGAGTCGAAGTTCATGTCCCACACCTGGGAGGCGATCAGCGAGCGCGGCAGCACCTCGCCCCGGCGGCGCAGGAGCAGCTCGAGCAGGGCGAACTCCTTGGCGGTGAGATCGAGACGGCGACCGGCGCGGGTGACGCGCCGGCGCAGCCGGTCGAGCTCCAGATCGGCGGCGCGCAGCACCTCGGGTTCGGTCGATTTCCCGCGCCGAAGCAGGCTGCGGCAGCGCGCGAGCAGTTCGGCGAAGGCGAACGGCTTGACGAGATAGTCGTCGGCACCCGCTTCCAGCCCCTTCACCCGGTCCTCGACGCGGTCGCGGGCGGTGAGGAAGAGCACCGGCACCGCGATGCCCGCCCTGCGGATGCCTTCGAGCACCTGCCAGCCGGGCAGCCCCGGCAGCATCACGTCGAGAATGATCAGGTCATACTCGCCGGTCTGTCCGAGATGCATGCCGTCGGGACCGTCGCGCGCAAGATCGACGACGAATCCGGCCTCGGTGAGGCCCTGCCGCAGATACTCGCCGGTCTTCGGCTCGTCTTCGACCACGAGGATCTTCATGGTGCCTGCTCCATTCCCGCGGTTTCCCGATGTTATGCGACTGTGCGCCGCCCCGGCGCAGGTTACAGAAATGTAATCGCCGGGTCAGCATCCGGTTCGGGTCGCGCAGGGACAATCGCGATTCCCGAACTTTCCCCGGAAGGAGAAACCGTGTCGCCCGTCACCGCGTCGACGAAGCACTGGACCACGCGCAGGTCTTTCATCGCCACCCTGGGTTTCGGCGGCGTCAGCCTGTACGGCCTGTGGGCCGCGTACGGCGCCGCCCCCGGGCCCCTGGCATTGCTCGGACTGGGAAGTCGCGAATCGGCGGCCGCGACCGGCGGGGGTCACGGCAAACATGGCGCGGGGGCGGCCGGCCCGACGGCGGAGGAATTCCGGCGCCTGACCGAGCAGTTCATCGAGCGCTACCGGCTGCCCGACGGAAGCGTGCATCCGCGCGTTCTGACGGCCTCTGCGGGCGCCTCCGGCATGAGCGCGAGCGCGCCCACCGATGCGCACGCGGGCCACGGCGCGACGGGCCACGATGCCGCCGGTGAAGGCGCGATGGATCATGGGGACATGGACCACGGTGCCACCGGCGGCGCGGCGAGCGATCACGCGGCGATGGGTGGCGGCGCGATGGACCACGGGACGGCGGGTCACGCGGCCATGGGGCAGAGCGCGAAGTCCGTCTCCGAAGCTGCGCCCGGGAAGGCGAGTGTTGGCCGGAAGATGGCGGGCCACGACGCTGCGCCCGCCGCTGCGCACGCCGGCCACGACGCAGTGGGGCAGGCGATGAAGATGGAAGGCGGTGCGCCGGCACCGGGCGCGCAAGAGGCGAGCCACGGCGGGGCGGGACACGTGGACGCCGATCGGCCGCTCGACGTCTATCTGGCGGCAGGCATGTGGTACTACATGCCCAGCGCGCTGCGCCTGGATGCCGGGCGTCGCTATCGCTTCCGCATGATGGCGCTCGACCTCTCGCACGGCGCCTCGATCCAGTTCGGACGCGGCGCACGCATGACGCGGCTGCATCCGGGCCGCGTCACGGAAACCGAGATGACGTTCCCGAAACCCGGCCGCTACCTGGTGAATTGCACCGTCTATTGCGGCCCGGCCCACGACACCATGCAGGCGACGATCGAGGTGGCATGAGCATGGAAACGACCTACAGGGAACGCTTCGCCGCACTGCCGGCGCCGGATCGCCGGCTGCTGGTCGCGATGGCATCGGCTGCGCTCGCGGCGCTCGCCCTCGGGATCCTGGGTGGAGTGGTCACCGCGGCTGCGCGCGCCGGATTCCTCGACATCATCCCGAACACCGGATACCGCTTCCTCACCCTGCACGGGGTGAGCATCTTCTTCTACTGGCTGTTCACCGTGCAGGCCGCACTGCTTCTGGGCTTCGCCGCGGTCGAGGAAGGCCGCGGGCTCGCCTGGCGGGGCGCGGCCTGGGCCGGATTCGCGCTGATCCTGTCCGGGTTCGGCCTGAGCACGGCGAGCGCCTTCCTGGGCATGCCCCCGCTGTACAACGGCACGCCGGAGCTTGCGTCGCAGACCCCGCAGGCGATGCTCGCGTTTGATCTCGGCTACCTGCTGCTGGGCGCGGGCCTGATGGTGCTGCCCGTCTCGGCCATTGCCACCCTGCTGGCCCCGCGCCTGCAGGGCAGGCAGGAGCGGATGAGTTCGGTGGGCTTCGCGCTTTTCGTGTGGGCCGGCTTCCTGATGGTGAGCGGCTTCGCCGCGCTGCATGCCTTCCTGCCCGGGGCGTTGTGGGTGCTGGGCCTCGCGCCGTTCCCGGCGAGCCAGGGTACCGACTGGCACATCGTGTTCCACAACATGCACTATCTGCCGCTGATGGCCACCGTGATCCTGTGGTACGTGCTGATGCGTGAGCTGACCGGGGTCAAATCGGTGTTCGGCGAACGCTTCTCCAAGATCGTGTTCTCGATGTACCTGGTGTTCGTGCCGCCCACCTCGCTCTACCACATGTTCCTCGAGCCGGACCTGCCCGGCGCGGTGCGGGTGGCGGGCTCGATGCTGTCGCTGTTCGTGAGCGTGCCGACGCTCACCGCCTTCCTGATCATCGTCGCTTCGCTGGAGGTGCATGCCCGCAGCCACGGCGGGCGCGGGCTGTTCGGCTGGATCCGCCTGCTTCCCTGGCGCAATCCAGCCATGGCCGCGGTCGGGGTGGCGGCGCTCAGCATGGCCCTGGGCATCACCTTCGCGTTCGTGCTGATCCAGGAACGGCTGGCGCCGCTGTTGTCCGACACCTTCTTCGTGCCCGGCTACTTTCATTTCTTCACCCTCGGCACGGTGAGCCTGACGCTGCTCGCCGCGCTCGCCGTGGTGCTGCCGGCCATCGGCGGGCGCGCGCTGTGGCGTCCCGGCCTGCTGCGCTGGATGCCCTGGCTCGCCTTTGCCGGCCTGCTGGTGTTCGGCGCGGCCGGGGTGACCGCGGGTTACCTGGGCGTGCCGCGGCGGGTCATCGACGTGGCCTACCAGAACCAGGCACCAGTCCTGTGGCAGGGGCTGATGGCGGCGGTGGGCATCGGCGGCGCCGTGATGGCGCTGGCGCTGGCGATCTTCGCGGCCGGCATCGCCATGTCGCTGCTGCCGCAGCGCCGGAGCACCCCGCATGCCGCCCCGGCGACGGTGGCCTGGGGCGCGGTCGCATTGCGGCCCGGCGTCACCGCCTGGGTGGGACCGCTCTCGGTGCTGCTCATCGTGGGCGCGATGTATGTCTTCACCGCGCTGGGATTCGAACTGATGCAGACGCTGCCGGTCACCGCGATCGGCGGCGGCGGCGGACACTGACGGGAGACGACGCATGAACGAAGATTTCTGGCTCGTCGCCCCCATCACCGTGGTGTGGGCGATCCTGGCGGTGGCCTATGCGCTGGCGCCGTGGGGGGACATGATCGGCTACGCCTGGGTATGGGGATTCGGTTCGGTGCTGTTCGCGGGCCTGGCCGGCCTGCTGGCATGGCGGCGCGCAGGGGGTGGAGGAGGAAAGGAGGTCTGCGATGTGGGGCATGGGCGGAGTTGACGGAGGCTGGGGGCCGATGGGGTTCGGCATGATCGGCATGACCCTGTTCGGGATCCTCCTCGTCGTCGCCATCGTGGCGCTGGTGAAGGGTCTCTGGGGAGGCGGGGCATCGCCCGGGCAACGCCGGGAGAAGGACGCCCTCGACATCCTCAGGGAGCGCTATGCGCGCGGCGAGATCGAGAAGCAGGAGTTCGACCGGAAGAAGCACGATCTCGCGGCTTAGCAGCCCGCAGGGCCGGATCGCCGCCGCAAAGGCGCACGCGCGGCGGATCCGGGCGGCAGCGAGGTGACAGTAACGTAATTCCCCGGTCAGACTCCGGTCAGGGTGCCGCGCGCACACTCCCGATCGATCCAGGGGCCAACGATGCACACGCACGATCATTCCGGATTGCAGATGCCCGATTCGCCCGCGCCCGACCGTACGAGCCGGCGAAGCTGGTGGGTGTTCGGGGGCTTTGCCGCCGCAGCGCTGTTCCTGATGGCGGTCGAGCACCGCGCCCACCTTCTGGGCTGGCTGCCGTGGCTGATCCTGGCTGCCTGTCCGCTGATGCACCTGTTCATGCATGGCGGTCACATTGGTCATGGCGGCGGAGCCGGGAAGGATGAAAAGTGAGCGACGCCGCCCCCGCCTACGGCCTCTGGTCGCTGGTGGCGATCAACTCAGCCGTGTTCATCCTGTTCGCGGCGAGCTTCTTCAAGCCGCACAGCCCGCGCGACTGGCGCACGCTGGGCATGTTCTCGGCCTTCGTCGTCGCGCTCTTCACCGAGATGTACGGCTTCCCGCTCACGATCTACCTGCTGTCGGGCTGGCTGGCGCAGAAGTTCCGCGGCGTCGACTTCCTCGCCCACGACTCCGGCCATCTGCTGGAGGTCATGTTCGGCTGGCGCTCGAATCCGCATTTCGGGCCCTTCCACCTGCTCTCCTTCGTGCTCATCTCGGGCGGCTTCTGGCTGCTCGGGGGGGGATGGCGGGTGCTCTACGCGGCGCAGGTAAGCGGCCGGCTCGCCATGACCGGGCCCTATGCGCGGCTGCGCCATCCGCAATATGTCGGCTTCATCGCCATCATGGCGGGCTTCCTGTTCCAGTGGCCGACGCTGGTCACGCTGGTGATGTTCCCGATCCTCGTCGCGGTCTATGTGCGGCTCGCACGGCAGGAGGAAGCGGAGGCGGCGGCAAGGTTCGGCGAGGAGTGGACGCGGTACGCGCTGCGCACGCCGGCTTTCCTGCCGCGCTTCCGGGGTGGCGCAGGCCGGGGCGCGGAATCGGGATCATGAAGCGGCGAACGCAACGTCAGGCGAGGAGTACGCGATGAACGAGGATGTCGAGAGGGATCGGTTCCGTGAGCTGATCGAAATCACGGCGCTTGCGTGGGGACTGGGCATCGAGGCGGCGCAGCGGGTCGCCTCCGGCAAGCCCGCGCCGCGCCGCCGGGCCGGCGCGTCCATGAAGTGCCAGTGCGGGTACGGGTGCAAGTGCAAGGCGATTGCGGCCGCGGCTGCCGTCGGCCTGTCCGCCGCCGTTCTTCCGGCGTGGGCCGGAACGACCGTCTACGTCCCTCTCGGTTCGGCGAACAAGGTGATCGCGGTGGACGCGGCATCCGACCGCGTCCTGCGCACCTTCGACGGCATCGAGAATCCGCACGGACTGGTGGCCACGCCGGACGGCCAGTACCTGGTCGCGGGCAGCATGTCGGAGAGGCCGCTCCCTCGAGGGGCGGCCGAGGACATGCCCAACAGCAGACTGTCGGTGATCCACCCGGCCCATGGCCATGTCATGTCCACCATCGGCGTGGCGGGCTGGACGCACCACCAGGCGATCACGCCCGACGGGCGCTACGTCCTGTCCACACATCCTGCCCGCGGCGCAATCAGCGTCGCAGACCTGACGGCCAACAAGCTGGTACGCACCATCGCCACCGGGCCCGCGCCGAACTATGCGGTGGTGACGCCCGACGGCAGTCGTGTCTATGTGAGCAACAGCGGCAACGGCACGGTGAGCGAGATCGACGCGCGCACATGGAAGGTCCTTCGCACCCTGGAAGCGGGGCCTTCCCCCGAGCACATGGTGCTGGCGCCCGACGGCAAACGCCTGTTCGTCGCGAACGACCGCGGCGGGCAGGTGACCGAGGTGTCGCTCGCCTCCGGCCGCGTGGAGCGCAGGCATGCACTGGGAGAACGGCTGCACGGCCTGGACATCAGCGACGACGGCCGCTGGCTCTATGCCAGCCTGGTGACCGAAGACAAGCTGATCGCGCTCGATGCACAGACCGGTGCGCGCCGCACATTGCCGCTCTCGCCGGCGCCCTATCATCTGGGTGCGGTACGCGGTACCGGCAAGCTCTATGTCTCGAGCAGCAGGGAACCGAAGATCTGGGTGGTCGACCAGGCGTCGCTGAAGCTGGTAGGCGGAATCGAGCTTCCCGGCGGCGAGGGCCACCAGCTCGCGATCTCGCGCTGACCTCCGGCGCCCACACGGATAAGAGGTGACCTCCATGGACGCAGCGGCCGATTCGACCCGGAACGATCCGGAACACGCACACCCTCACGCCCACGGGGAGGGTGGCGCCGGCGCGGAAACGGTGAAGGATCCGGTCTGCGGCATGTCCGTCACGCTCGGCGCGGGCAAGCCGAGCCTGGAGCACGAGGGCCGGGCCTACCACTTCTGCTCGCAGCACTGCCACGACAAGTTCGCCGCGAATCCCGCGCAATACCTGACGCAGCCGCAGCGCCGGCGCTCGCATGCCGCACCGAAGGGCACGAAGTACACCTGCCCGATGCATCCGGAGATCGTGCGCGAGGCGCCGGGCGAGTGCCCGAAGTGCGGCATGGCGCTGGAGCCGATGGGCGTGCCGCCGGCGGACGAAGGCCCGAACCCGGAACTGGTCGATTTCAGGCGGCGGTTCTGGGTCGGCACTGCACTCACCGTGCCACTGCTCGCCCTGACGATGGGGCCGTACATCGGTCTCGGCTTCCTGCGCGAGGCACTCGGCGAACGCAGCGCGGTGGTGAGCGAGCTCATACTCGGCACGCCGGTCATCGTGTGGGCGGGCTGGCCGTTCTTCGTCCGCGGCGTGAAGTCCGTGATCAACCGCAGTCTCAACATGTTCACCCTGATCGGCATGGGTGTCGGCGCGGCCTGGCTGTTCAGCGTCATCGCGGTGCTGGCGCCAGGGATCTTCCCCGAGGGCTTCCGCGACGCTCAGGGCAACGTGGGTGTGTATTTCGAAGCGGGCGCGGTGATCGTGGTGCTGGTGCTGCTCGGGCAGATCATGGAGCTCGGCGCGCGCGAGCGCACGGGCTCCGCCATCCGGGCGCTGCTCGATCTCGCGCCGAAGACGGCGCGCGTGATCCGCGCCGATGGGCGCGAGGAGGAGATTGCCCTCGACGAGGTCGAGGTCGGAGACCGGCTGCGCGTGCGCCCCGGCGACAAGATCCCGGTGGACGGTGTCGTCGCGGAAGGTCGGTCCTCGGTCGACGAGTCGATGATCTCGGGCGAGCCGATCCCGGTCGAGAAGGTGCCGGGCGAGGCGCTCACCGGTGCCACCATCAACGGCACCGGCTCCCTGATCATGGAGGCGAAGCGGGTGGGCGCCGACACCCTGTTGAGTCAGATCGTCGAGATGGTCGCCAGCGCGCAGCGCTCGCGTGCGCCGATCCAGAAGCTCGCCGATGCGGTCGCGGGGCTGTTCGTTCCTGCCGTGGTCGCGGTCGCCGTCCTGTCCTTCATCGGCTGGGCGCTGTGGGGACCGGCGCCGGCGCTCGCCTACGGGCTGGTGTCCGCAGTGGCGGTGCTGATCATCGCCTGCCCCTGCGCGCTCGGCCTGGCCACTCCCGTGTCCATCATGACCGCGACCGGCCGCGGCGCGCAGGCCGGCGTTCTGATCCGGAACGCCGAGGCGCTGGAGCGCTTCGCCAAGGTCGACACGCTGATCATGGACAAGACCGGCACCCTGACGGTCGGCAAGCCGAGGCTCACTGCGGTGCTGCCCGAGGCCGGCCACGACGAGGCCGAGGTGCTGCGCCTGGCGGCCAGCCTCGAGCGCGGATCGGAACACCCGCTCGCCGAGGCCATCGTCGCCGGGGCGCAGGCGCGCGGCCTCGCGCTGGCGAAGGCCGAGGCCTTCGATGCCCTCACCGGGAAGGGAGTGAAGGGTGTCGTGGATGGCAAGCCCGTCGCGCTCGGTAATGCGGGTCTGCTCGGCGACCTCGGGCTGGATGCGGGCCCCCTCGTCGAGAAGGCGAACGCGCGGCGCGATCAGGGCGAGACGGCGATGTTCGTCCTGATCGGCGCCGAGATCGCGGGGCTGGTGTGCGTTGCCGACCCGGTGAAGGAAACCACCCCGGAGGCGCTCCGGGCGCTGCACGCGCAGGGGCTGCGCATCGTCATGGCGACCGGCGACAACGAACGCACCGCCCGTGCGGTGGCGGGCCGGCTGGCGATCGACGAGATCCGCGCCGATGTGCTGCCCGCGGACAAGGCCCGCATCATCCGCGAATTGCAGGCCCAGGGCCGCAAGGTCGCGATGGCGGGCGACGGAGTGAACGATGCCCCGGCGCTGGCGCAGGCAAACGTGGGCATCGCGATGGGCACCGGCGCCGACGTGGCGATCGAAAGCGCCGGCTTCACCCTGGTGAAGGGCGACCTCAACGGCATCGTGCGGGCGCGGCGGCTGGCGCGCGCCACCATGCGCAACATCCGGCAGAACCTGTTCTTCGCGCTGGTGTATAACGCCGCCGGCGTGCCGGTCGCCGCCGGTGTCCTCTACCCCTGGCTCGGCATCCTCGTGTCGCCCATCTTCGCGGCGGCGGCGATGAGCCTGTCGTCGATCTCGGTGGTCACCAACGCGCTGCGGTTGCGCCGTGTGAAGATCTGATCCATCGGAAAGGAGAAAGCAATGGAATGGCTGAGAGAGAACTGGATCGTGGTGGTGTTCGACACGGCTTTTCACTGACTGGAGGGACGCACGATGAAAGTCACTGACCCGGTGTGTGGCATGGAGATCGATTCCGACGCTGCCGGCGCCATCGAGGAGCATGAGGGCCGCCGCTATCATTTCTGCTCGGCGCAATGCGGCGAGACGTTCAAGGCGGATCCCGCGAAGTACGCGGCGGCGGGCGCGCAGGCGGGAGCGGAGAAGTCCGGGTGCTGCCACCATGGGGAGCGTTCCGCACATCAAGGACATGGACGACACGGAGGACATGGTTGCCGTCATTGAACCGTCCTCGGCGAGCGGTGGTCGCGGCCTCTGACGGGGTCGGGCGGTGACGGGCCTACGCGCGCCGATCGAGGTGGTGGGGGCGGGACCTGCCGGTCTCGCCGCGGCGATCACGGCCGCGCGCGGCGGAAGGCGCGTCGTCGTGCATGAAGCCGGGCGCGAGGTCGGGCATCGCTTCCGCCGCGATCTGCAGGGCCTGGAGAACTGGACCGGCGACCGCGATGCGCTCGATGTGTTGCGGGATGCCGGCCTCACGACGGACTTCGACCATGCGCCCTGCTTGAAGGGAGTCGCTTTCGATGCCTGGGACCGCCCGCACGCGCTGTGCAGTTCGGCACCGATCTTCTATCTGGTCGAGCGCGGCCCGGGGCGTGGCAGCCTCGACCGGGCGCTGCTCGATCAGGCGCTGTGCCTGGGCGTCGAGATCCGCTATGGCAGCCGCCGGCAACGGCTGGACGGCCCCGGCATCTTCGCCTGCGGACCGCGAACGGCCGACGCCATCGCCGCCGGTTACCACTTCGAGACCGGTCTGGTCGACGGTTTCTGGGTGATCCTGGATGAGGCGCTCGCGCCAGGGGGCTACGCGTATCTGCTTGTCATGGGCGGGCGCGGCACCGTCAAGAGCTGCATGTTCCGCGATTTCGCCCGGCATCGGCTGTATGTCGAACGCACGGTCGAGCGGTTCAGGCGTCTGGTCGGTTTCGACATGCTGGAGGTCCGCTTCCACTGCGGGGTCGCCAACTTCCCCCGGCCGCCCGCGGCGCGTTCCCGCCGGCAGCCGATCGCAGGCGAGCAGGCGGGCTTCCAGGACGCGCTCGCCGGCTTCGGCATGCGCTACGCGATGTTCTCGGGCGTGATGGCGGCCCGCAGTCTTCTGGATGGAACGGACTATGACGCTTCGTGCGAGCAGGCGATGAAGCGCCCGATCGAGACCGCCGACGTGAATCGCGCGATCTACGACCGGCTCGGCAACCGCGGTTATCGCTGGCTGCTGCGCGGCCAGGCATGGACCGGCGACACCCGGCGGTTCCTGCGCTGGCTCTACCGGCCGGCGCGGCTGCGGCACCTGCTGCTGCCCTGGGCGCAGCGTCGTCATCCGGCCCGGAGCCGGCGATTCGCATGAACCAATGGCCCGATCGACTGTCGTATGCCTGGCGAAGGCCGGGTTGTGCGGGACGTGAAAGAAGAATGAAACCGTTTTCGTATTCGTGGATGCGCCGGATCGCGCTTGCGCTGGGGCTGATGCTGGCGATGGCGCAGGCGGTGTTCGCGTTCGAGGGATGCAGGGCCGCGACCGCGGGTCTGGCAGGCATCGAGGCCGCCGCCGATTCATGTGCGCAGCAGAACCTGCACACGCCGGCCGGCTGCGCGATCCACTGCGACACGCTCGGCGTGAGCACGGTGACCACGGCGGCGCCGGCGATCCATGCGCCCGACGTGCGCGGCGCTCCACCCGCGCGAATCGCATTGTTTGCACTGCCGCCGCGAGAGTCCTCCCGCGCGGGTCCCGTCGGACTGCCGGCGCCCCCCGCGCGCCTGCTCCGGCTCAACCTGCGCATCTGATCCGATTCCCTCACCCGCCTGCGGCCGCGAGGCTGCGGCGCGGGCGCTCGACCCGTTGCCCCGGCGCGCTCAATCGCGAGGGCGCAGCGGATTCGAGCTCCGGATCCATCCGAAACCGAGGGAACCTCCATCGAAATACTGCTTGTCGTTTCACTCGATCGTCTCTTCAACGAAAGGAAATCATCATGAACGGAATCAGGATGCATCTTCTCGCCGCGCTGCTCGCGTCGGCTTTCGTGGCGCCCGTGGCGCTGGCCGAGGACGCCCATCATCCGGATCCGGCCAAGGGCGGCGCAGCGATCGGACCGGTCGCGGCTGCCACCGCTCTCCCGGCCCCCGCCGTCGCGGCGAGCCGGATGAAGGAGAATCTCAAGCGCATGGAAGCGCAGCTCGATCGCATCGCGAAGGCCAAGGATGCCTCAGAGCGCGCGAGGCTACTCGCCGAGCACATGAACAGCATGCGCCAGAACATGGGGATGGCGCAGGCGATGATGCAGGCCGAAGGCGGCGCGATGATGGGGCCCGGAATGGGCGGCGGCATGATGGGTGGAATGATGGGGCAGGGGATGATGGGGCCCGGAATGATGGGCGGCATGATGGGCCACGGAATGATGGGCGGACAGGGCGGAGCAATGATGGGCCACGGCGTCATGGGTGGCGCCGCGGGCTGCCCCGGCATGGGTGGCGGCATGGCCATGATGGGTAGCGCCGGCGCCATGGAGCCGATGATGATGCGCATGATGCAGATGGAGAACCGGCTGGACAGGATGCAGGCGATGATCGAGGGGATGTCGCGCGGCCAGCCGCCGCAGCCGGCCAAGTAGGCTCGATGCCGCGCGTGCGCTGGAGACGGCGTTCGAGTACCGGCACCATCATTGACGGTTCGATCGATCAGGGAGGTCATGCCAGATGAGATTGCGGGGAACGGTGGGGGCGCTGGCGTCGGCGCTGGTTGCATGTTCGGGTGCCGGTGTCGCGGCCGAAAGCCTCATGCCCGACATCCACGGGCTCGGTTTCAGCGCCGATGGCAAGACGGTGCTGGTCGCCACGCACACGGGGCTGGTCGGCTACGAAGCGGGTCGCTGGCGCAGCGCCGAGGGACCGCGGCACGACCTGATGGGGTTCGCCGCGACGGCGCGCGCGCTCTACACGAGCGGCCATCCGTCGGCCGGCGCGGGGCTGATCAATCCGCTCGGGCTGATGAAGAGCACGGACGGCGGCAAGTCGTGGAAGAAGCTCGGTCTGGAAGGCGCGGCGGACTTCCACCTGTCGGCCGCGAGCTGGGGCACGGGCGCGGTGCTGGTGTTCAGCCCGGTCGCGAACGCACGCATGCCCTCGCCGGGACTGTACCTCACGGAGAATGACGGCTTCATGTGGCGGAGGCTCGCCGGCAAGGGGCTCGATGGCGGCCCCACCAGCCTGGCCGTCCATCCGGCCGATGCCAGGACGCTGGCGGTGGGCACCAAGGCCGGCCTGTTCCTGTCGACGGATGGAGGCGAGCGTTTCCGGCGCCTTGCCGGCGGCGCTCAGGTGACCTCGGTCGCTTTTGCGGTGGACGGCAAGTCGCTCTGGTACGGCGGATACGCCGGGAAACCGACCCTGGCGCGCATCGAGCTGCCGGCCGGCGCCGAGACCGGCGTGGCCCTGCCGCGGCTCGACGAGGATGCGGTGTCCAACATCGCCCACCATCCGCGCGACGCGAACACCCACGCGCTGGCGACCTTCCGGCGTAACGTCTATCTGAGCCAGGATGGGGGCAAGACGTGGCGCCTGCTGGCGGAAGCCGGGGTCCCGAAATGAGTGCGAACGGCCTCGAGAATTCCGCACCCGCGGCGCCGCCGGGGCTGCAGGGCCTCGGGAACGCTTCGGATGGCCGGCCGTGCGGCGGCTGGAGCCGTTTCCTCCCGCTCGCGATCTTCGCGCTCCTGGCGGTCGTGCTCGGGATCGGGCTGACGCTGAATCCGCGCGAGGTCCCGTCTCCGCTGATCGGCAAACCGGTCCCCGACTTCAAATTGCCTCCGGTCAAGGGCCGCACCCTCGGTCTGGCGAGCGCGGATCTGCGCGGCGAGGTCTCGCTGGTCAACGTGTTCGCGTCCTGGTGCGTCGCGTGCCGTGAGGAACATCCCCTGTGGATGGCGTTGAAGGCGCGCGGGGTCGTTCCGATCCACGGCCTCGACTACAAGGACAAGCCCGACGACGCGGCGCGCTGGCTCGGCGAGCTGGGCGACCCCTACACCCGCACCGGCGCGGACATCGACGGCCGGGTGGGCATCGACTGGGGCGTGTATGGGGTGCCCGAGACCTTCGTCATCGACCGCGAGGGACGCATCGCCTACAAGCATATCGGGCCGATCACCCCCGATGTGCTGAAGGACAAGCTCCTGCCGCTGGTCGAGCGGCTGCAGCGATGACTCGACTGAAGGCGATGGGTTTCGCCACCGCCGTGGCAGTGGCATTTGGGGTGGGCAGCGCATGGGTCGGCACTCGCGCGCCGGCCTCCGGGGCGCTCGCCGCCGCGGCGCTGCCACCCGCAGAGCGGCGCGCGGTCGCGGATATCGGCTTCCAGGACGAGCGCGGGCGTGCGCACCGGCTGAGCGAGTTCCGCGGCAGGGTCGTCCTGCTCAACCTGTGGGCGACCTGGTGTCCGCCCTGCCGCAAGGAGATGCCGTCCCTCGACCGGCTCCAGTCCATGCTCGGGGGCCCGGACTTCGAGGTGGTCGCGGTGGCGGTGGACCGCGGGGGGGTCGAAGCCGTGAAGCGCTTCTACCGGGAGATCGGCATCAGGTTCCTGCGCGCCTGGGCCGATCCGGCCGAGTCGGCCGGCTCGCGCCTGGGCACCATCGCGGTGCCCACGACGCTGCTGGTGGACCGGCGCGGCCGCGAAGTCGGGCGCAGCATCGGGCCTGCGCAATGGGACGGACCCGAGGCGCTCGCAAAGATCAGGGCCGCCATCGGCGAACCGGCGTCCGAAGGCGCTCGCCGGGGATGAATCCGTCATGACGGATGCTTCGACGCTCGCCCTCTCGACCGCATTCCTGGCGGGTACGGTTTCGTTCCTCTCGCCCTGCGTGCTGCCACTCGTGCCCGGCTATGTCTCCTACATCGCGGGGCATGCGGTCCATGGCGCGCGCGAAGAGGCGGCCGCGCGAACGCGCTTCGCGGCACTCGTCCTCAGCCTGTTCTTCGTGCTCGGCTTCTCGACCGTGTTCATCGCCTTCGGCGCGAGCGCCAGCGCGCTCGGGCAACTGCTGATCCGCTACCGCTACGAGGTGAATCTGATCGGCGGCGCAATCGTCATCGGCTTCGGCCTGTTCATGCTCGGGCTGGTGCGCCACGCCTGGTGGTTCCACGGCGACTGGCGCTTCCATCCGCATGTGGCCGGCGGGCATCCGGCGGGCGCGTACCTGCTCGGGCTCGCGTTCGCGTTCGGATGGACCCCGTGCATCGGCCCGGTGCTGGGCACCATCCTGACGGCCGGCGCCATGTCGCAGCCGGGGAGCGGCGTTCCGCTGCTCGCCGCCTACGCAGGGGGGCTGGGCGTGCCCTTCCTCGCTGCGGCCTTCTTCACCGGCGCGCTGATCCGCAACCTCAAACGGCTGCGAACCCTCGGTCGACCCTTGCAGATCCTCGCCGGTGTCCTGATGGTGGTCATGGGTGTCGCGATGGTGACCGGGCAGCTCTCCGGCTTTTCGATCTGGATTCTGCAGATGTTCCCGGTGCTGGGGACGATCGGATGAGCCGGGTCGATGGAGCGCGCGCGACGATGCCGGCGCCAGCCCGCGGTAGCGCGAGTGTGCGCGCGACCGGGGTGATCCTCGCCTGGGCGGCGATCGAACTCGTCCTGCATCTCGGCTGGGAGATCGCGCAGCTTCCCCTCTACACGATCGCCGGCGATCCCGACCGGGCTTACGTCGTGCGCGCAGTCCTGCACTGCACCGCAGGCGATGGGCTGATCGCGCTTGCCGCCTATGCGGTCGCGGCGGTCGCACTGCGCGATGCGCGCTGGCCGTTGCACCACGGGCTGCGCGGGGTTTTTTTCGCGACGGTGACGGCGCTCGCCTACACGGCGTTCAGTGAATGGAACAATGTCTACGTCGAAGGCAACTGGGCCTACCGCGAGGCGATGCCCCGCCTGCTGGGGATCGGGCTGGCGCCGCTCGCGCAATGGCTGCTGCTGCCCTCGGCGGGTGTATGGTTGCTGCGCCGGTTCTTCGGAACGGCGCGGGTACGGCGCGCCGGATCGGCGCCTTGCGGGAACGGGCGGAAACTCGACGGGAGGAACTGCGGTCATGATGTGGGGTGATCACGGCATGGGTTGGGGGTGGGGGTTCCTCGGCATGGTGCCGATGCTCCTGTGGTGGGCGCTGCTGATCCTCGGCATCGCCGTGCTGGTGAAATGGCTGATGGGCAGCTCGCCGGGCCGCAGCCCCCCGAACGAGAACCGCGCCCTGGAGATCCTGCGCGAGCGCTACGCCCGCGGCGAGATCGGCAAGGACGAGTTCGAGCAGAAGAAGCGCGATCTCGGCGGTTAGGCTGGTGTCATCTACAGGAGGGCACGATCATGGAACTGACGGTTGACGGCGATGGACTGGACGAGGTGCGCAGGCGCCTGGTGCTGGCCACCGCCGCGGCCGGCGGCATCGGCGCGGTGGCGACGGCGGTCCCGTTCCTCGCGAGCATGGCGCCCAGCGAGCGCGCGCGCTCGGCCGGCGCCCCGATCACCGTCGACGTGGCGCAGCTCGCGCCGGGCGCACAAATGACAGTGGAATGGCGCGGCAAGCCGGTCTGGATCCTGCGCCGCACGCCGCAGATGATCGAGGCGATGGGCTCGGCCGGTCACCTGGCGCAGCTCGCCGATCCGCAATCCCGGGTGGATCAGCAGCCGGGCTATGCGGCGAACGCCTTGCGCTCCGTCCGGCCCGAGGTTTCGATCCTCGTCGCCCTGTGTACCCACCTCGGCTGCATCCCGACCTTCCGGCCGGAGGTCGCGCCGGCCGACCTCGGTCCCGACTGGCACGGCGGCTACTACTGCCCCTGCCACGGTTCGCGCTTCGACCTCGCCGGGCGGGTGTTCAGGAATGTCCCGGCGCCCACGAACCTCATCGTGCCGCCGCACCGCTATCTCGACGGCAGCCGCGTCGAGATCGGCGCCGACGGCACGAAAACGTGAGGCGGCCGCCTCCCCGCGATGATCGCACGGCTTGCGCTGGCGTCGGTGCTCGCCGCGGTCGTGGTGGCCCAGTGCGACGACTCCGTGCGCGGCGGCAGGGCGGCGGCGATTCCGGTGACCGACGCCGCGGCCGTTGCGCGGGGCAAGGCGCTCTACGAGAAGAACTGCGCGAGCTGCCACGGGACGAGGCTGGAAGGCCAGGCGGACTGGCGCCGGCGTTTGCCCAACGGGCGCTTTCCGGCACCGCCCCACGACCGGACCGGGCACACCTGGCACCATCCCGACGACCTCCTGTTCGGCATCACGAAGGAAGGGATGGAGAAGTTCGCACCGCCGGGCCATGTCAGCGACATGCCGGCCTTCGGCCGCCTGCTGTCCGACGGCGACATCCGTGCGACCCTGGCCTATATCGAGAGCCGCTGGCCCGAAGAGGTGTGGAAGGCGAGGCGGGAAATGTTGAAGAACCGCAACCCCTGAAAGGAGAAGTGCGATGCGAGTGATGATGAAGAGGCGACACCTGCTTGGCGCGATGGCGACGACGGCGATCGTCGGTCTGGCCGGGTCCCTGGCGAGCGCGGCGGGCCCGGCGGAGGTGGTGGTCTTCAAGGATCCCGCCTGCGGATGCTGCGGCAAGTGGGTCGAGCACCTGAGCCGCGACGGCTTCAAGGTGAAGACCGTCGATTCGAGAGACATGGCGGCGGTCAAGAAACGGCTGGGTGTGCCGGACGCGCTCGGCTCCTGTCATACCGCGCAGGTCGGCGGTTACGTGGTCGAGGGGCATGTGCCGGCGTCATCCATCCGGCGATTGCTGCGCGACAAGCCGGCCGTCGCCGGGCTCGCCGTTCCGGGCATGGTGAGCGGCTCGCCGGGCATGGAAGAGGCGGGGAAGAAGCAGCCCTTCGATGTGGTGTATTTCGACCGGGCAGGGCGAACCGGCGTCTTCGAACGGGTCCGCTGAGGGGGGCTGCTAGAATCGCAGCCGTGACGGTTCCGAACCTCGCCCGGCTCCTGCTGCGCAGCGCGCGCGCCCATCCGCGGCTGCCCGCGGTCGCGCTGGGCGGGCGCGTCCTCCACGACTACGCGGGCCTGGCCTCGCGCGTCGAGCGGCTCGCGGGCGCACTGGTGCGGCGCCTGGGTCTCGCGCCGGGCGGCCGCGTCGCGCTGGTGATGAAGAATTCGCCAGCCTACGTCGAGCTGCTCTTCGCCTGCTGGCACGCGGGGCTCGCTGCGGTGCCGATCAACGCCAAGCTGCATCCGAAGGAGCTGGCGTTCATCTTCGAGGACACCGGCGCGCGCGTGTGTTTCGCGAGCGCCGATCTCTCCGAGGGCGTGGCCGCGGCCGGAGCCGATCTCGCCTTCCTGATCGATCCGGACACGGCGCAGTATGCGGGGCTGCTCGCCGCAGACCCGCTGCCGGTCGCGGAGTGCTCGGAGCGCGACATCGCCTGGCTGTTCTACACCAGCGGAACGACCGGACGGCCCAAGGGCGTGATGCTCACCCATCGCAACCTGCTCGCGATGACGCTGAATTATTTCTCCGACGTCGACCGGATCGCGGCCGGGGATGCGATCGTGCATGCGGCGCCGATGTCGCACGGCTCCGGCCTGTACCTGCTGCCCCACGTGGCGGCGGGGGCGTGCAGCGTGATTCCAGACTCGGGCGGCTTCGATGCGGCGGAGGCGCTGGAACTGATGGGTGCGTTTCGCGGGGCGACGATGTTCGCGGCCCCGACCATGGTGAAGCGCCTGGCCGCGCAGGCCGAGCGTTGCGGTGCGCCCGAGGGGCTGAAGACCATCGTCTATGGCGGCGGGCCGATGTATGTCGAGGATCTTCGCCGCGCCATGGCCGTGTTCGGCTGCCGGCTCGCGCAGATCTACGGTCAGGGCGAGAGCCCGATGACCATCAGCGCGCTTTCGAAGGCGCTGCACGCCGACACCGGCCATCCGCGCCACGAGGCCCGCCTCGCTTCGGTCGGGCTGCCGGTGACCGGCGTGGAAGTGCGCATCGCCGGCGATCGCGACCAGGCACTGGCCGAAGGCGAGGTCGGCGAAGTGCTGGTGCGCGGGGACTCCGTGATGGCGGGCTATCTGAACGATCCCGAGGCGAGCGCCGAGACCCTGCGTGGCGGCTGGCTGCATACGGGCGACCTCGGCAGCCTCGACGAGGAGGGTTTCCTCACGCTGAAGGATCGCAGCAAGGACGTCATCATCTCCGGCGGCTCCAACATCTACCCGCGCGAGGTGGAGGAGGTGCTCCTCGCGCATCCGGGGGTGCTCGAGGCGGCGGTGATCGGTGCCCGCGACCCCGAGTGGGGCGAGAGCGTGATGGCGTTCGTGGTCACCCGCGCGGGCGCGCAGGTCACGGAGGCCGATCTGGATGCGCTGTGCCTCGCGCGCATCGCGCGTTTCAAACGACCGAAGCGCTACCGTTTCCTCGCGCAGTTGCCCAAGAACGAGACCGGGAAGGTGCTGAAGACCGAGCTGCGCAAGCGGCTCTGAGGCGCGGAACCGGCCCGCGGCGCGGTTGTCCGACCGCAAGGCTTGCATCGGGGGAGAGTGGGGATGGCGGAACGCTGGGTCGAGGGCACGGTCACCGAAAAGGTCGAGTGGACGCCGCAGCTCTTTTCGCTGCGCGTGGATGCCCCGGTGGAGGCGTTCGAGGCCGGCCAGTTCACCAAGCTCGCGCTCGAGATCGGTGGCGAGGTCGTCGGCCGGCCCTATTCGATCGTCAATCCGCCCGCCGAGCGTCCGCTCGACTTCTACTTCGGCATCGTCAAGCGCGGGCACCTGAGCCTGCGGCTGGCCGCGCTGCGCGCCGGGGATCGCGTGCTGGTGGGACCGCGCGCGAGCGGCTTTCTCACCCTGAGCGAGGTGCCCGAGGGGCGCGCGCTGTGGCTGCTCGCGACCGGAACCGGCATCGGGCCCTTCCTGTCCATCCTGCGCACCGTGGAGCCGTGGCGGCGCTTCGGGCGCGTGGTGCTGGCGCATGCGGTGCGCACCGCGGCCGAGCGCGCTTATGTCGACGTCATCGAGGGCATCGAACGCGCACATCCAGGAGCCTTCGCCTTCGTGCCCTTCGTGAGCCGCGAGGCGACCGCGTTCGCGCTGTCCGGGCGCATCCCGCAGGCGATCGCCGATGGCCGCCTCGAAGAGCGCGCGGGAGCCGCGCTCGACCCGGAAGCCAGCCGCGTGATGCTGTGCGGCAACCCGGACATGGTGCGCGACGCCGCCGCCGCGCTCGCCGCGCGCGGGTTCCGCAAGCACCGGCGCCGCGAGCCCGGACAGATCCTGGTCGAGAACTACTGGTAGACGGGATGCGCGCGCGCCGGACGAGGGCGACGCGATGGTCGGTGAGGGTGTTGGGGCGCGACGACCAGATTGACGTTAACGTCAACGGAAGCTAGACTGCCCGGGCCTATCATCCGTTCCGGACTTCTCCCCCACCGGAGGCCCTCATGACCGACCTCTCGCTCGGCGCCCGCCTGGCCCCCTACAAGCTCCGGCACAAGGTGCGGTTCGTCACCGCGGCGGCGCTGTTCGACGGCCACGATGCCTCGATCAACATCATGCGCCGCATCCTGCAGGCGAGCGGCGTGGAAGTGATCCATCTTGGCCACAACCGCTCGGTCGAGCAGATCGTCGCCGCGGCGCTGCAGGAAGACGCCCAGGGCATCGCCGTGTCCTCGTACCAGGGCGGCCATGTCGAGTTCTTCAAATACATGGTCGATTGCCTGAAGGCGCGTGGCGGCGCGCAGATCAAGGTCTTCGGCGGCGGCGGGGGCGTGATCGTGCCCGACGAGATCCGGGAGCTGACCGAGTATGGCGTCACCCACATCTATTCGGTCGAGGATGGGCAGAAGCTGGGCCTGCAAGGGATGATCAACGACATGGTCGAGCGCTGCGACGTCGATCCGGGCAAGTCCGCGCCGCGCGAGGCCGGCGCCATCCTCGAGGCGCTGGCCGGGGGCGACCGGCGCGCGCTCGCGCGCATCATCACGGCGCTGGAAAACGGGCATTGTCCGGCGGATGCGCGCAGCGAGATCGTCTCGCGTGCGGCGGCGGTCGCGGTGCCGGTGCTCGGCATCACCGGCACCGGAGGCGCGGGCAAGAGCTCGCTCACCGACGAGCTGATCCGGCGCTTCCGGCTCGATCTGGACGATCGCCTCAGGATCGCGGTGATCGCGGTCGATCCCTCGCGCCGCAAGTCCGGCGGCGCGCTGCTCGGCGATCGCATCCGCATGAACGCGATCGATTCACCCAACCTCTACATGCGCTCACTCGCCACCCGCGAGGCGGGCGCCGAGATCTCGCGCGCGCTGCCGGACGTCATCGCCTGCTGCAAGCTTTCCGGCTTCGACCTGGTGATCGTGGAGACACCCGGCATCGGCCAGGGCGATGCGGCGATCGTGCCCCATGTCGACGTCTCCCTCTACGTGATGACGCCGGAGTTCGGTGCCGCCAGCCAGCTCGAGAAGATCGACATGCTGGATTTCGCCGACTTTGTCGCCATCAACAAGTTCGACCGCAAGGGCGCGGAAGACGCGCTGCGCGACGTGCGCAAGCAGGTGCAGAGGAACCGCGAGCGCTTCGCAACGCCGCTCGAGGAGATGCCGGTCTTCGGCACGATCGCCGCGCGCTTCAACGACGACGGCGTGACCGCGCTCTACAAGGCGCTGCTCGCGCCGCTGATGGCGAAGGGCCTCGCGCCGGGCGAGCGCAGGTTGCCGGCCGTTTCTGTGCGCGCGTCGAGCGCACAGCGGGCCATCGTGCCGACCTCGCGCGCACGTTATCTTGCCGAGATCGCCGAGGCGCTGCGCGCCTATCACGCGGGTGTGCGCGAGCAGGCCCGCATCGCGCGCGAGCGCCAGAGCCTGAGGATCGCCCGGTCGCTGTTCGAGGGCTGCGGGCGCGATGCCACGCAGTTCGACGAGTTCATCGCCCGCAAGGACGGCGAACTGGATGTGCGGGCGAAGAAACTGCTCGCGATGTGGCAGGACATGAAGAAGGCCTACGCGGGCGACGAGTACGTGGTGATGAGCCGCGACAGGGAAGTGCGCACCGCGCTGATCCACGAAACGCTCTCGGGCACGCGCATCCTCAAGGTGGTGCTGCCGCGCTTCGAGGACGAGGGCGAGATCCTCTCCTGGCTGATGCGCGAGAACGTTCCCGGCTCGTTTCCCTTCACCGCCGGGGTGTTCGCGTTCAAGCGCGAGAACGAGGATCCCACCCGCATGTTCGCCGGGGAGGGCGATCCCTTCCGCACCAACCGCCGCTTCAAGAAGCTGTCCGAGGGCATGCCGGCGGTGCGCCTGTCGACCGCCTTCGACTCGGTGACCCTCTACGGCTGCGACCCGGACGAGCGGCCCGACATCTACGGCAAGATCGGCAACTCCGGCGTTTCCATCGCCACCCTGGACGACCTGAAGGTGCTGTATTCGGGCTTCGATCTCACCGCGCCCGACACCTCGGTGTCGATGACGATCAACGGCCCGGCGCCGATGATCCTGGCGATGTTCTTCAACACCGCGATCGACCGCGAGATCGAGAAGTTCCGGGCCGACAATGATCGCGAGCCGACCGAGGACGAGGCGGAGAAGATCCGCGACTGGGTCCTCGCGAACGTGCGCGGCACCGTGCAGGCCGACATCCTGAAGGAGGACCAGGGCCAGAACACCTGCATCTTCTCGACCGAGTTCGCGCTCAAGGTGATGGGCGACATCCAGGAATATTTCGTCCATCACGACGTGCGCAACTTCTATTCGGTGTCGATCTCCGGTTACCACATCGCCGAGGCCGGCGCGAATCCGATCTCGCAGCTCGCCTTCACGCTCGCCAACGGCTTCACCTACGTGGAGTCGTATCTCGCCCGCGGCATGCACATCGACGAGTTCGCACCCAACCTGTCGTTCTTCTTCTCCAACGGGATGGACCCGGAGTACTCGGTGCTGGGCCGCGTGGCGCGGCGCATCTGGGCGGTGGCGATGAAGAACCGCTACGGGGCGAACGAGCGCAGCCAGAAGCTCAAGTACCACGTGCAGACCTCGGGCCGCAGCCTGCACGCGCAGGAGATGGCCTTCAACGACATCCGTACCACGCTCCAGGCGCTGATCGCTATCTACGACAACTGCAACTCGCTGCACACCAATGCCTACGACGAGGCGGTGACCACGCCCACCGAAGAGTCGGTGCGCCGCGCGCTCGCGATCCAGCTCGTCATCAACCGGGAGTGGGGTCTGGCGAAGAACGAGAACCCGAACCAGGGTTCCTTCGTCATCGAGGAACTCACCGATCTCGTCGAGGCGGCGGTGCTCAAGGAGTTCGAGGCGATCAGCGCACGCGGCGGCGTGCTGGGCGCGATGGAGACCGGCTACCAGCGCGGCAAGATCCAGGAAGAGTCGCTCTACTACGAGCGGCGCAAGCACGACGGCAGCTACCCGATCGTCGGCGTCAACACCTTCCTCAACCCGCACGGATCGGCGCTGCCCGCGAAGCAGGAGCTCGCCCGCTCGACCGAGGAGGAAAAGCGCTCCCAGCTCGCACGGCTGCGCGACTTCCAGGCCCGCCACGCGCCGCAGGCGCCCGTCCAGCTCGACCGGCTCAAGCGCACCGTGATCGAAAACGGAAACGTGTTCGAGGCACTGATGGAAGC
>Ga0100379_10001456_pt1 | contig 23785 bp, 35 predicted proteins | sample CryGeymeta201503_FD_80418 | JGI IMG/M metagenome (GOLD analysis project Ga0100379, IMG submission 80418) | Groundwater microbial communities from Crystal Geyser aquifers in Utah, USA - Crystal Geyser metaG 2015-03 | ecosystem: Environmental > Aquatic > Deep subsurface > Groundwater | place...
AATTAGGATCGGGAGCTCACAAGATTAGTTAAAAAATATGGAACCCACGATTGGGCAACCATTCGCCAAAAGTTCAGAAGCAATCGCACCAAGGATTCCGTGCTTAAGCGGTGGCATCTCAAGCTGAAACTGGAGCTAGAAAAAAAACAAAAAAATACCAGGTCATCTAGTGAAAAAGTTGAGAAATAGTCCAAGAAGGAAGAGCAGGTCAAAAAGGAGACTCCAAAGGCGCCCAATCCCATCCACAAAAGTCGTCGAGAAAGAGTAAGAGAAAGACAGAGATAGAATTCCAATGCGCTGAGGGTCAGGAGAACAAGAATGGGAACTCCAAAGGAGAACAGGAAGATTCCCAAGTACATAATGAGAAAACCACTAGAGTCCAATCGCTTCCAGAGACTGAGAATTTTTCTTGAAAATTAAGGACCAAGGTCCAGTAAGCCCAGAGACAGGTAAAGATAAAAAAGTGTGCCTCCAAAAAAAATATAAGAGAGGGTTAAAGTGACCCCAGTGAAAAAAGAAAAGTCAGAGTCTTAGAGAGAAGATATTTCATCAGAGCAAGAGGAAGTGAACTACCAGTTCTAATGGACCAACGGAGATGACTAAAAGCTGAAGAATTTGGTGATTCAGGAGGGAGTAACAGATTGGGATCGACTAGCCCAGGCGGTGAAGGGCTGCAGCAAGGAGGAGGTCCAGAAAAGATGGAAAAGGGAGATTTACAAGAAAATAAAGCTGGACGACAGGGTGGGAGGTTTTCTAAAATACTCCAACGAATAAGATACAATTTTAGTGGCAGCAAGAAGGGACCGTCGTTCTTGGGATTAAATATCAAAATTTCTTCCAGGAAGAAGCTCCTATTCGATTGAGGCAAGGTACAGAAGAGTCGGCCGACCTGAGGTTGAGTTTGAGACCAGCAAGAACAGGCACTTCATGATGCGGGAGTTCCTGAAGAAGCTAGTTCAGAAACAGAGGACAGAGAAGGCTCCTTTTGAGGAGAAAAACGAAAGCCTGCTAGGGTGATAGTTCATTGATGATAGTACCTGATTGATAGCTGATAGATGATTGTATGAAAAATACTGATTAAGCGAAAGATCTGCTAGGGTTATTGATTTCAATATGGAAGTGATCATTTACGAAGACCGAGCTCCTCGGCAGCCTTTCTGAGTGATGTACCGGGTAGCTTCTTCTACAGGCAAAATTCGACTTGAGATCTTTCAGGGAGTCTGAAGCATTGTCGAAGGGTCACGACTAGGTCAATCAACAAGTACTTCTTCTCGCTTGCTCGGGGGTAGTGGTAAGTAACTGGTAGCGAATGCTGTCCCTGATGTATTTGTCTCGATCTTCGAAGCTGGGGCCTGCGTGAAGGCCAGGGAAGGATTAGATGGTGTCGTAGAAGTGAGCGTGACCCTTGTCGTGGGGCACTCTGAAGTACATCTTCTCTGCGCTCATCAAATCAACAATAAAATATAGATTCTGGTTTGAAATATCACATTATGAGCCTGTAAGATCAAATCTCCTTTTCAAAAGGGGTTGGAGCCTCTGAGCCCTCTTTGGATTTCCAGTTAAGGCTATTTATGAAGGTTGGAGCATCGTCATCGCATTAATATGTGGAGTATATGGGAGTATGGACAGGGAATGTGAAATATAAGTTAGTGATTAAAATATCAGCTTGAGTGGCTTCTCAAGACTCAGTTGAAGGAAATAAGTTTTCCTTTTCTGTCACTGGCCTTGGTGAGGCACGGAGAGTACAGTTTTTGATCTGAAGGTAGCTGAATTCCTTCGAAGTAGGGATGAAGAAGAGCGTCATAAGCGGAGACTCTTTCCTTGGGATTGGAAATAAGCATTTTTTTCAGTAGATCCAAGGCTTTTGGATCAACATTGGCATATCTCTATCCCTCAAGCTTGATGTTCATCTATTTGTTCTTCTTGTAGACCTCTTCGTATTTGCTGCCCTCGAAGACGGCCTTTCTGGTGAGGAGGATGTGGAATATCACACCTGCAGAAAAAAGGTCGCACTCAGGCTCAATGTGCTTGCTTTCATTGAGCTCGATAATTTCAGGTGCGACATAGCCGGGAGTTCCACATCTGAAGAAGAGATATTTCTCAATGTCAACATTGGTGGCGAGTCCAAAGTCAACAATGACAGGAGTCATCGATGATGATTCTCTCAGCATTATGTTCTCAGGTTTGAGATCTCTGTGCATGATCCTTTGGGTATGCATCTGTTTCAGACCTCCAAGGAGTCCGTGCATAAATTACTTGACCTCAGCTGCTGAGAAATGTCCATTTGCCTGTTGAATTTTGTGGAAAAGCTGGCCGCCAGTCAGAAGCTAGAGAACAACATAGATGGAGTTGTCTGACTCATAGACTCCTTCGAGTCTGAGAACATTGGGGTGACTATCTAGGCTGAGCTGTCTCATGATATCGAGTTCATTGATGAGACTTTCTTTTCCATTTTTGCCATTGAAGCAGCTTTGTTTGGAGAAAGCTTTGACAGCAAATTTGGCTCTGTCGGTCAATCTTTCGACCTCGTATACAGATGCAAAATTTCCTTTACCCAGTTTTTTAAGAGGCTTAAACATCTCATGGAAACCCTTTCTATTGATTTTTTTGGAAAGACAGAGAATCCAGGCCTAAACGATGTGGAGGTAGGGGGAATAGAAGCTGAAAGACTTGGACTGATCATAGAAGAGTTTGATTCCGATTTTGGTCGAAAATATATTGTTCTAAATAGGTCAAGAGTTACTTGAGTTTGATATAGGACCTAGAACTTCAGATCGAAGTTGAAGTTAGTGGCAGCGAAGGGAGTCACCTAACCTGCTGAGGGATCCGAAAGCAGAAGGGTGTTGTTGATGAGAGTGAGAAGGATATTGGGCTGAGTATGCTGGGGAGAAGCCACGAAAGCGTTCTCCAGGGTAACTGATTGCTGGTAGAGCTCTTGGATCGGGAATTCGCTGATGGGCTTGAAGATGGCGTTGTGGGGGAGTTGTGGGACTTAAAATTCGATATCCATCTATGGAAACTTAAGGATTTGTATTATTATTTAAATGCTTTTCCACGGAATTTACAAGAACTCTTCAGAATTCCATCCGCCAATTGCCCCCTAAACATCTAATTTTCATTCCCCGACCTCCTTAGCTCACTATTCGTCAAAAAGCATCCCTTCTGCCTGGCCTCTTTATGATACAAGGTGAATCTTGAGGGTATTATTGTGTATGAGGTGTATATGACTTAATTAGTTGCTAGCTCAGGGTATGCCAGAAGAATATTGGATATAAGAATCATGGGATGGATTTCAATAATTAAGAAGGTGCAACATTATATGATCTATACTTTGAACTGGCACAATATAGTAGATGAGTAGACGAAGTTTCCCCTCAGGGATCTAAAACGTACATATGGTGACCAACAGAGGAACCAATCGACTGTCTAACGCCATGTGTAGCTATATCTTCAAAAACTCTCCTTTCAGTATCGATGACTATAACCATAATTCATTGTCGGCACCTCATTGCACTCCATATGGAAGAAAACTGTTCTCAGAAGTAAGGCTAATGAAACCTATCGATACAATTCCTGAGGAAGTGCCATCTTAGCAGAAAGCAACAAGGATACAAAGACCCGAGGAGTCCACACAAGAGACATTTTTTTCAAAACAATTCTCAGGAAAGTCATCCAATAGTTTACTCTTGCCATTTGTTTTGCAGAAGAAACATTAATCCAATTCCTCTCAAAGATGGAAAAAAATCCTGGATCCACTCAACCCAGAAAACATGAGCTAACTCGAAGAAATGGGCGATCGTCCATCCACTGATATCGATACTGAAGCTTCTCTGAGTGCAGTGAGTCACCGCATATCAACTGATATCGATTCTGAGGATGAATAATGTTGAGTTCATTAATGCATGTGAAAAATAGACAAAGCTATCAATGAATGGGGTGTATGAGTTGGATGTAAGGTTGCCTGAGGCGATGGAATATTGATATTGATTATTTTATTAATGGTGTTCAGGATTCGGGATAAGAGCTTGTTTTGGACCAAATCAGGATGGAAGAACAACTGGGAACCCAAGATCCTCAACATGCCCAAGCCCATCAACCCCGCCAACACTCAGTACGTCGTCATGCGCAACGATTACCACTCCTTCCTTAGAAGTATCAACTCATCCACTCAGTCGTCCAGGCTTATCGAAACATCTCCCGTACCTGCAGGCAGTACTTCTACGGAAACACGGAGCTCGAACACTTCTTCCTCCTCGAACTCCGCAACCAGTTTAAACTGCCCTTCTACTGTCAAACCCCAGTCGAGTTGATCAAGGACGGACCCGTATATTTGTCATCATTCAGGAACGCCGATTCGCCGATCAGATCGACAGAGACTACGAACTCCTCAGTCACAACTACCACCCTCAGCAGCTCTACACCTACGAACTTGCCAACAAACAAATTCGAAAGCAAAATGAAGACGCAGCAACCAACGAAAAGGGAGAAAGAACCTTCGACCAGGTTTATTGCGAATAAGTCAAGTATTCATTGGTTGACTCAGGCGACAAATTGAAGAGGAAAAGAGAAGACTGCCTCCTGGAGAAGAGCTCCCCCTTGAAAAAATCACAGACGTTTTGCTGAGAGTTGCCAGAGAAGCCAGAGGAGTTACTGGACAGACCGGCACCCGCAACGAAAACGGAGAGCTCAACGACTTCCTGGAGAAGCGCAGACCCTTCATGAACCCAGTCGAGACTGGAGCCACCCACTGATAGATTTGACATAACTAAGTAAGGCAGATAGTTGAGAACAAAGGAAGCAGCTGTATGTGGTATTGACTCAGCTATGGGCTTATATGGGGCTGGGTGGTATAATATTTTTATTGCAATGAACGACACAGGAAATAGCTTCGGATCAAACCCTGCCTCTCTGAAGGGGAAGTTGCAGACCCTCGAGGTAGACAATGAGCCACTCAGCAACAAATCAAGAACATCTCCAACGAATTGAACAACCACAAGAAGGAGGTGCAGATCCTCAGAAGCGAGAAGGACACACTCGAGTCAGTTCTGACGATGAAGACAGCTGACGTCAAAAAGAGCCTTTCAAACGAGCTTGTCCGCATCGAGGAAGAAATGTAAAATGCAAGTTACTTTAGGAAAAGACATTTTAACTTCCAGAAGGCATAAAACAGCAGAATCCAACAGCAAATCACCTCCCTCAAGGGCGAGAAAACAGCTCTGCAGCAGCAACTGCTGGGGCTCCAGAGAAGAATCACTGAGCTCGAGATGCAGGTCGGCAGTGAGGCCCATTGATGTTCAGCCTCCTTATCAATACTACCCCTCCATCATCACTACTATTTACATATCATCAACGTTTTCAATAATAGAGCCTTTCTGTTGACTTAAAAGGTGGTGGTCTGGTGGGTTGCTATCAGCAAGGTAGAGAAAGGGGGATCGGTAGACTTGATTGATAGGAATGATCAGGTGATTAAATAAGGTACAAAATCATCCAGTTTTGGTTTTGAATGCTGAACCCTATGTGAGTTTACACTTTCCTCCAGTGGGCTTGCTGAGGATGTTTTTGCAGTTGTTGCAGGCGACGACGGTCTGGGCATGAGAAAAGACGACAGCTGTCTCGTTGCATCCTCCGCACTTGACGTCCATGTAATAGCTGTTGGGAGTCGGCACCAATCTTTTGAGTTTGTGGCTCTGCTTCTCGCTCTCAAGGGTGGGGTGAAGGAGATCTCTGTCCATTTGTGGTGATAATCTTTTTAATATTATATATTAAATTCATATTTAAGGACCAACTCACCCACCTCTTCAATCCCTCCCCCATTATATTATTGCCCTCCTCCCTTCTATCTTAACACCAGGCCTACAATAAAAATAATACAAGAGTCATAATGTCAGTCGCACGATCCGAGAGATTCGTCTATTTCCAGAACAAGGCCAATCACTACCACCGACTCAGAAACATCCGCTCCAGTATTGATCAATCTGTCCCGAGGACACGTGTTCTCAAGCCCAAACTCCATAGAGTCCTCCCTCTCCTTCAAGAGCATGAAATATAGGTTCAGAACGAGCAACTGATCAATCGACTATGCAGGATAGCTCGAAGCTAAAGGACCTAGGTAGCTGTAAGTGGAGGGTACTCTCGGTTCAACAAGGTAGACCGACCTTTCAGAGAGCGGAGCCCGCACCGAGAGGAGAAGGAAAGAGCCATAACAATCGACAATGGGGATATGAAGCAGCGCATTTTGAGCATAAGGCCAGCAGTCGGGTCCAACAGCAAGTGGAATAAAGATTACAATAAGTTCATGGACCAGAGCAGGCACATCAGCAGGTACAACGACAACAGGTCCAAAGGGTAACTGCACATATCAAAGGATAACTTCATTCCTCAGCACTTGAAGGAGTATGGAGTCAAAAAGCGCAGTCTGAACAGTTCAGCGACAACAAAAAATCAAATAGTTCCTATTTAAAGGCTCTTTGAGCTACCCTTGATAGCTAGCAAAGAAAAGCAAACAGAGTTCCACTTTGAGAGGCAGAAGAGCGAGGATCAGCTAGAGGCCAAAGTATGATTGTTATTTTTCCATCTAGGCTGAGATGTTGATAGAACGGCTAATGTTGTGTATTGGATAGTCTGTTGAACATTTAATTTCCAGAAAGGAGCAACTGTGTAATAATAAGATGCTAAATATTTTGAAAGTGGCAGGATTCTTCCAACAGGTCCCTTCCTTCAACAGCCTACCTGAAAAAACAACACCCCAGGAACAAACTGAGCCCACTCACTCCTATGTCATGCCAGATCTGTTCAGTGGACGATCATCCAAAAATTCAGGATCGAGAAAAGACGTCGAGAAGGGAGCCTCTGGTCAGGAAAACAAGGGTAGAGGGAAGAAGGGAAACAACAATCAAGATGACAATGACGATAACAATGGAGGAGGAGGGATGCTTGAGCCCATTCTCGAAGATCTGGAAGGTTTCATAAAGGGAAGGAGAGCACCTCTTCCCACATACTGAAGTGATCTTCTGCACTTATCTCACACAAAGCCTTCTATCAAAGTCCATATTACACTCAATTGTGAGTATTTATTCCTTTTCTCCTTGAAAATGTGTTTCTCAAATTTCTTCTTTTCAATCAATTTTACTGGCATAATTGATTTTCTCTACTCAGTTGTGGGAACTCACAGGGCTGATGAGAACAGAAAATACATACTTTGCTTGTGAGTATTTTTATTATACATGGGAGCTACCTGAATTAATAATACCAAAATATCATTAATAATGCTCAGAAAAGTACTTGCCCTGGCTTGTGCAGCCTCCTTTGCTCCTCTACTATCCCTTGATCAAAATCAAGTTCCAGACACGAAGAGGCACGCCATCTGCATTCTCTATCCCGACAACAACTCTGGAGTCAGAGGAGTCACCTCCTTTAGTCAAGACGATATCAACTCTGCCACAAAGATTGCCTGCTCGGTCAAAGGCCTCAGTCCCAACGGCAAGCATGGTATCCATATTCACCAGTTCGGAGATCTTACTCAAGGCTGCGCCACAGCTGGACCTCACTATAATCCATTCTAGAAGAAACATGGAGGCCCTTTCGCTGAAGAAAGGCACGTCGGAGATCTGGGAAACCTCTCAGCCGATCCTTTTGGAAACGCATACATGTGCTTCACTGACAAGCAGATCTCTCTCTACGGATAATACTCGATTGTGGGAAGGTCAGTGGTGGTTCACAAACAAGAAGACGATCTAGGCAGAACTGAGCACCCTGACAGCCTGACCACTGGCAATTCTGGAGCTCGCGTAGCCTGTGGAGTGATCGGGCTTGCCAAAGAGTTCAAGAGTGTTGCTCCTACTGAGGGTTGATAAGTATGATTTGTGACAGTGAATTGTTGAAAAATCACTCTTTCATGACAGTATCAGAGGTCAGCTATTTGTAGACCTGGATGACTTCGTCGTACAGGGCCTCTCCTCCTGTTTTGAGAGCTTCCAGAGGTTTTTTGCCCATCTTGTCGGCAATTTAGAAGGTTTAGAGGCTGTTGTTGAGATACCATTCTATAATGTCCCCCTGCCCAAAAATGCAAGCCTTGGAAAGGGGAGTTTCCCCTCCAATTGTCTGCTCGTCTACTTTGCTTCCCGCCTCAACTAGCATTTCAAAGATCTATATGCTCCCGACTGCAGCTGCAAAGTGAAGAGCTGACCTCCCAATGCTATCTCTAAGGTGGAGATCTGGTTTAAAGCGGAGAGCAGCTTGCACAAGGTGGACAGATGAGATGGATGCTGCTAGCATGAGGAGAGTTTGTCGGGAATGAGTGAGGGGGGTGTTGATGACGGGGTGGATTTGTTGGAGGAAGGAGAGAGCAGCTGAAGGGGTGCACTGAGTCATTTGCATGCATTGCAGCCATACCTGAGTGAGGGAAGAACTACCTGATGGAGCTGTTCTTGGCTGGCCTGCATCTTAGTAGAGTATTATAATGGCATCTCCTCTCAGTTGAAGAGCATAATCCCGACTCGATATTCTCTGAGCTTGTCCTTCCTTCAAAGTGTAATAATCAACCTGAGAATGTCAACAGGGTATCTTTAGCTTTCATCAGAAATATGTCTTTAATAAGCCTAAATTCATTAGCTGTCTTCAGGGCGCCTCTAAATGCAAGACAGTCGGACAAGAAGAAGAGAGAAATGAAGGAGGTTGCAGTTTTGGAATGTGAGTGATAATAATAATAGTTGAATAAGAATGTCTCGGCTGGGAGGGAAGGTGAAGAAGTAAGTAAGGAAGCCGGTGAGTGACAACTTTGCTCCCAAAAGACTAGCAATAAACTTCGAGCCTCCAACGATAGGTACTAGTGATGATAGTGAGTGATGGAGTACTTAGTGGTCGACAGTGGGAAGCTCTACCACCACAAAATGCGACTGGATTCGATCATGAGAAAGCCCAATGTCAACAGAGTCGATGTGCTCAACTACGTCAAGAATAAACACCACCTCTACTTCCTCAACGGAAAAGTCAAAGACTAACAGCTCCTGAAGTTCATCGATAAAATCATTGCCAGAACCCACAAAAGTAAAGGACATCTCACACACATCTAATAAGAGTCTTCCGCCTATAAAATCAGCCCTCTTAGCACCTACAACCAGGACGGGGATTTCGACTACCTCAACGACGACGAGTATGAGGAGGACTACGAAGACTACTAGGAGTCATACGGGCAGCAATAAGTAAAACCCGTCTCTTCTGCTCTCAAAAAAGAGGTCCCTAAGATAGAAGCGATGTTCAACAAGAACACGTTCATGACATACTGCCAGGAGTACGAAGACGACAACGAGGAAGAAGGAGGGGCAGAGTGGGACCTCGACATGGAGGGCAGTGCTGATTTTGTGTGATTTTTGCCCAATAAAATAAAGTGATGTTCAATACTGCCATCAGAGAGGTCGAAAACCCATAAAAAATCAACAGAACTGCCTGCAGGACAGAACACCGAAAGTTCAGACTGTCTTTCAAAAGAGCAGCAGAACGAGACAGCTGGTTAGCAAACCAGAGTGCTCTTAGACCCTTCACATCTCCAATCAATGAACTCCAGGCCGAGGAAACCCTCAACAATACTCTGAAAAATTCCAAGCTCATGGACTTGAAAACCATTGACAATATAGAAAAAGATCTATCTTCAGAGTACAGGGATGAGATGGGCAGCTATTTGAGGAGGAAGCTCAGAAACATGGTAGGCAAAAGGCAGGAAGATGTTCTGCTTCATCGGTATCTCAACAACACAATCGAAATAGGGGAATTATCTAGCGTAAGTCACTCCGTAGCACCCCTGGATCCTTTTTCTACTCTTTTCAGCCAGCAGAGCAGAGCTAAGGTAGGCAAGGGGGTCGACTAGGCATATGTTCGGCACACAAAGCAGCAGATACACAGACTGATCCAACTAAAGAGATAGCAGCAGGGCAACTTTAAGGAGTTAAGCAAGAGTATAAAGGTGAGGAGGTAGGACAAGAATTCTAAGAGAAGCAAATCAACTAAAGATCAATTCAAAGTGCAGTCAGTAGAGAGGGAAGGATGGGACCAACAATGGAGACAGTCAGTAATTCAAGAAAAAAGCAGGTATCGAGACAGGTTGTCACTGAAGAACAGGAGAGATAATGGAGGGTTGTTTTTGGTAAATTTCGATCAATGATCCTTTTGTTGTTTTCCTTATACTCTCCTTATACTCTACTACAATTAAGCCAACTGTTAAGAGTATCTATTGAAATGAATTGGAGTGATATATCTTGCCAGTTATAACTCCTGATTGCACTTAATAATTTTATCGTCCGATGACCGACCCTCGTCCTTACAACTTCTAATACCGTCGCCCTAGAAACAATCGTACATAGTAAACCTACATTCATTCAGCCAGTCTTACAATGCTTATTAAAGTTTGTACCATATGGGAAAGGTGCAATCATCTGCCTATGGACAAAGCTTCATGGCAGACCATTATTCTGCAAGAGTCAACCGATATTCAGAACCCTATGAGCGACCATACAGTCCAAAGTGCCTTTTTATTCATTTAGAGGTCAACAGGGGAGCTACTAGTCGTACCTGGTGCAACCTGAGACCCATCAGAAGCACTACGAAAATATAGGAATTAACACAGATCGCATGAGCAACAAGTCTTAGTCAAACAGGTCAGTCAAGAGCAGAAGCAGTTCAATGTCAGTCAACTCCAACTCTCAACAGGTTCCTCATGGGAGAAACTCCATTCTGTCAACTTATGGGTCAGCCAGTATCCCCCTGAATCAAAGCAACGGACAAATGCCTGCAATGAAGAGTCAGCCTGTGACTGTCGTGTATAGCAACACAAACAATACTGGCAACATCTATCGTAGGCAGCAGAAGCCATTTGACATCATCAACCTGCACTCGAGACCATCTTAACCGCTGAGGAAATTTCCCAAGCTAACGAGGGAGGATCTGTTGATGTAGAGGGGAATGGACCTACCTTCGTGATCTTTTTGACTTACATTAGTTAAACACACATATCTAATACAGCATCAGGAGGTGTAATTTCTTTCAGGAGAGGAGTACTGTTGAGGTGAAGTCATGTAGCGATTGGGGGATGAGCTACGATTTTCTTCCTGCAATTTTTAGTTGCCTTCTTTTAGTTGGTCTATGATCCTGAGCTGATTGTTCCTGAATTTGTTGTTCTTCTCCTTCTGTTCCTTGTTCTGAACCTTCTTCATCTACCAGCTCATGTTGCTCTGCTCGGATGTCTCTGCTCTGAACTCACTTCGAAGGTCCTTCAGCTTATTCAGCTACCGTTGAAGTACCTCCACTTCCTTGTTTTTCATAGCTAACTGGCTCTCCATGCTGGCTAGCTCTTATTCTTTCCTGAGGAATTTTTATCTGTAGCCCATGATGCTTCTGTTATAGTCCTCTTCTTTCTTATTGCAAAATACTTCCAAATCACAGAAAAGTGCATAATTTTCGTTCAACAATCTGGTGGCTTCATCTATATGAAGGTGGTCCCTCACAAAGAGAAGCCTCTACTTGAGCTGTGAATTTTCCTCCTCGCATTTAGCATTTGCTGAGGTGAGCTATTAATTTTGTTCCTTGAGTTGCTTGATCTCCCAGCTGAAATTTTGGGAGGATTGTTTCAGTTTGAACTAGAAGTCTTCTGTTTTGGAGAAGAGCTACCTTTGGTGAGCGTTGGAGTCTTACCTCTCTTTTTGTTCTTTCTTCTCCAAAGCTTACTTCAGGTAGGTGATCTCCCTGTCCTTAAATTTGCATGATTCGCACTCTTTCCCCCTTAACTCGCCTTTGTAGCCCTCCAGCAGCTTACGATAATGCTCAATGCTGTCTAATAGCTTGTTCCTTTCCTCTGTGTACTCCTGGGCACTTCCTTCAATCTTATCCTCCAGCTATTGATTCTCCTTCTTGAGCTCACCTAGCTCTTGTTGGAGCTATTGATTGATCTGTTGCAGTTTGGAGAGCTGCTCTTGAGAGGGCTGGATCGCTTGGTTAAAGGGAAGAACAGTCGACCTCGAAGATGCTTGTTGTTCTTTCTCTTTTAGGATCATCAGAAGATTTTATTTCTCCATAGTTGACCGTTCAAGCTCATACTTTCTACCTCGCAGTTCCGACCTCAGCTCTTGATTTTAATACTCTAACTTTGATAGTTGTTCTTATCCTTCTTTGGAGGGCCCTTCAGGAGAGGTGAACAAAAAGGACTGGACATCTCTCTCTCGATTGTGGCTGCCCGTCATTGACCGTTGTCTGTACTAAAACTTTCCTGTTGAGGGAGGGGTCTTGTGGAGTTGGCTTTAGGCGAACAGCCGTGAGTGTTTCTAGTCGATCACTTTTTTAAGGGTTTACAGCTTGCTAATCCTGAGATTGAGTTGATTGACTTTACTGTAGACTTACTGGTGCAAATCTGAAACTTTTTGGCCACAGTTGACTAACTACTGCTCGTAGTATCTGTTTTGGTTAGTCAATCTGTCTATTTCTGCTCTATATTTGGCTTCGTTGCTTCTCAAGACCTCCAGGTATTTCTCGGTTTGATCATTTTTAGCCCGTTAGTGCGACAGTTCCTGCAGGAGCAATTTGCTCTGTGATGAGGATGTATTAAAATGTTGCTCTTGGAATGGTTCATGCGAGGTCCTTGCCTGCATCGATTGGATCATGGGATGGGATACTTGGCTGATATTCTCCCTTAATCTCTTGTTCTAGGCTCCCAGCATACTGTTTAGGTCTCTCAGCTCATTGTTATCTATTTTCATCCTGTTTAGCTCCTCAATTAGCTGCCTGTACTTGAGCTAGATGCTGACGTTGAGTTAGGGCATATGGGACGAACTGCTTTACAGCTCAAACTTGAAGGCCTTTTGCTGAGCCTGTTGGATCTTGGCCCTGATGTTGTCTAGCTCAATGGAGGTGTTTTTGATGATGTTACGGTTGGCGATATCGGGGCTGGGGCTTTTGCAGGGTTGGTTATTTGCTTTTCTCTTTCCGACGGCCCGCATTAGTTTATTAATAATAATTTTTATTTGTTGGCCTCAGGAGGCACATAAAGGAGCAGCTGAACGGCTATGATTCAGAGATAATAAAGTGATTTATATTATTGATTATTGTGATGAGGAACGAGCCTTTTCCCCATCAAAAAATACTACCTGTTAAATCTCTAGTCTAAAGCACCCGCCAAAAAAAGCAGAATCTGTTCCCTTCTGACAAATAAACCAAAGCCACCTCATAAAATTATCATACACCCAGAAGCATGCATAGTCTAAACAGTAACCCTCAGCTAGCATCTCGACCTGCTAGCCCTATGCTCCGACAAACACACCATAAGCCAACTACTTCCCTCAATTGCACAGGAGATGATATAACTTATGTCAGCCACCAATAAAACAGCTATAGAGGGTATACTCCTCATGGGTAATTCTACTTCTCTGCTCGACCTGATAGATATTCTAAACATGAGGACAGCCAGCCAGGAAGAACGATGGACCTCACAGTCTAACACAAAGGTGAAACTAGGGCCGATATGACTCCCACAAAGACAAAATATGAAAGTAAAGAGGAGTGGTCGAATGCAAAGGTAGCTCTCATAGACAGAAGAGAGTCATTTAAGTCTGTGGCTCTCAGGAGAGACTCAGGAGATCTTGAGAGAGATGGCTCATTTGCCAGCAGCGGCAAAGTATAAGACGAAACATGGAATATATCTAGGATGTAAAAAGTAATGGCTGCTGGCAGGTAGTCCCAGCTACCCTTCAAGAGCGAGGTCAATAAGCTTAAGACAGATCTGTTCCAGAAGTAAGCCAACCTTTTCGAACTATCCCAGAAATTAGACTAAAAGTAAACAACCATCAGAGATCTGTCATTTAGACTTAGTCTTGCCAATGAGGTCAGTCGCAACCTGAGTAAGGAGGCAAGCAGCCAGATTAGTTGGTTGAATGCTGAGATTGAGAGACTATCATAACAGGTAGCCATGCTTTCAAAGGAGTTGAGTAGCAGGAAGGAGGAGCTCTATAAATCAGAGGAAATATCCTCGACCAACAATAAAATGCTGATGCTTAAAATCAAGCAGTACGAGTTGGAAGAGTAGGAAAGGACTCACTATATAATTGAACTTAAGGAGAAGGAGAAGAAAAATGCTCTGAACTGTGAGAAGTTGATCAACGGGCAGAAATAGCTGTTGAGGCAGAAGGAAAGCCAGCTGGCAAAGGTGAGTGAAGCAGCTCAGTTTTACAAAGAGGAGGTTTCCAAAGGTATCGAAGAAGTATAAGAGCTGAACAGGAAGATCGACCTTAAAGACGAAGTAATTAGGGAACTTTCGGGATAGGTCGGTGACCTGAAGGACAGCCTGAAATAACTACAGAAAAGGATGAGAGAAATGATAGATAACGAAGACGACCTTAAAAGGGAAATTCAAAGCAATCAGCCACTCGAATAGCTTCATCTGCTCATCAAAAAACTAAGAATCGAGTTGGAGGAGAAAAACATGTAGATAGGTTTGCTTAGAAAGGAAAACTCCCAATTAAATCATGAGCTTTATGAGGTTAAGGAGGCAGTTCGAGAGGAAGCCTCTGTTAAGGAATTTTAGCTATCGATGATGCAAAAGACATGCGATGGGTATAAGCAAAGGATAATGGAGTACCAGAGATACTCTCGATAAATTGGAGTGTAAATGCCAACAAAATTAGTGGAACAGGAAGTCAAGCAACAACAGGAAAGTGAAAACGAGAGAATTAGGCAAAGAAAAATGGATTCTCCCACAAGATCAAAAGGATCTCCCAGAAAAAGCGTGAGTCCTCTTAGAGAGTCATCTGTCGAAAGCGAGATAAGGAAGCTGAAGCAGCTGAATGTGAGACTATTTCGGGAAAACGACAAGATGAACAGTCGAATTAGGGACTATAATGCCAAGTTTGACCAGTTGAGCAAGACCAACCAAGGTCTCAACGATCTTATAGTATAGAACTAGATAAGGGACCTCAACAGACGCCTGAAAATCAGAATGAGCACATAGTGATTCTGTTGATTTTTTGAATTCTTATATGAGAATGTTCGAGAGTGTAAATATGCCTCTTATGTGAGATCAATTGATTGATAATATTTTGAATAGCAATCAACATGGCAGAAGACACGAAGTTCGACGGCATCCTCATGACCATGATTCAGCAGAAAGGCACCATCGACGGGTTCTTTGATGGAATTTTCGGGTTCCTCAGGCGCAACACTGACTTTTTTGCCAACCAGCAGAAGGCAGAGGAAATCATTGTAAACAACTGCAAGACTAATTTCGAAAAGTACAACAAGGAAACCAAGGAGAAACAGAAGGAGGAGCAGAAGAAGAAGGAAGAGGCGGAAAAAAAGAAAAAAATAAAGGAGGAAAAATAGAAAAGGGAAAGGTAATAGCAAGCCCAGAAGGCCAAAAATGTTCCAAAAACATAAGAAAACACCTCAGTAGCTAGCCTTCAAGGTGTTCCTGCAGCATAAACCCCCAGCACTGAGGCCAAGAAGGAGGAGGACAACTAACCTGCTCCCAAAGGAAACGGCGGTCGAACTGAGAAGTACATTTGGACACAGACATTGGAGGTACTGCTTGAGGTATGTAGAATTTGGAAATGTTCATCTTTTTGGATGATACCATAACAAAGAAGAACTTGAAGGTTACAATCTCCATCGATAAGCTGGTGGTGGTTGTTAATGGGAACACCCTCATCGATGGAAAGTGGAAGGACAAGATCAACACTGAGGAAACCTACTGGACCATCTAAGACGGAGATCTTGATGGCTACAAAGGCAGGTACTTGCACCTGAACATCGAAAAGTGGAAAAACCAATCCAGCTGGTGGAGCACACCCATTCAAGGAGATGTCGAAATCAATACTCAAAAGATAAACCCTGAACCCTCAAAGTTGTCGGATCTGGACGGAGAGACAAGGTCGACAGTCGAGAAGATGATGTTTGACATGAGACAGAAACAGCAGGGTCTCCCTTCGAGTGACGAGCTTCAGAAGCAGGATAAGTTGAAGGAGTTCATGAAGGCCCATCCTGAGATGGACTTTTCTCAATGCAAGTTCAATTGATTGTATTTCGTAGTCGAAATTATACATCCTATTACACAAGCTGCAAACTACCTCCTCCAGTAAAGCACCTAGTTAATTGGCATTGGACCTACGTTTTTATGAGAATTAATTCGCCTCATTTTGGAGATGACTGAATGTGAGGCAGGATGGTGCAGAGAAGAGGCTGATAGTAGTTCTGTAGAGGTTTACTGAATGCGATGCTCAAACGTCGTATTAATCTTCCAATCTTATAATTTATTTTGTTGGTAAGCTCGAGTTTAATATGAATCGAAGTATCACCACTAAGGAACCCAATAGCTACAAACTTGACATGGATTCAGACAGCTCAAGCGAAGTTTCCATCCAAAACAACAAATAAAGAATGAAAACCCTTAAAGCTCTCTCTACCAGGAAGGGCACCTTCGTCGGATACCTCACACAAGGCAAGGAGTCCAGAGATCTTAAGATGCAGAGCGCCACCCTGTTTCAATCAGAACGATGGAGCTTCAAACCGCAAACATAGGAATTCCTTTTGGATATTAAAAATCAGAAAAGGAACTCAGATAAGAGCTTGGAGGAGAATCCATTCAAGAGGGCCAAGCAGGCTGCACTTGAAAAATAGAAGCTCGGATCGAATATTAGTATCAGCGGGAAGAGCATTGAGGAAGAGGGTGAAGACACAACTGAGGAATTGACTACTTTCAGGATGATAAAGAGGGGCAGCCTGAACACTACACTACAATCGGTCACAAACGGGCAATTTTGAATCTTTTTCAAGACTGTTGTCCACTGATATGCATAATTTAATTTAAACAAAAAATAATAATCCAGGGTTAAACTATAAGGTTAACTTTCAACATCCCCCTTTTTCAGTGCAAACTTAAGTCATCCGGTCAGTCCCATTTATTCTAAAAGATACAGAATGGACAAAGGTAAAATTGTTTCTTCACCTATTTGCTAAATGGTCGAAAAGGGTCCCCAATAAAATAAGTGGTTTGCAGCTGACCGGGGGGAGGCATTGAGCTATGATATTTAAATATGCCTCAGGAATAAGGCATATATTATTATTAGTTGGATGGGAAATTCGGAAGGAAAGAGTCATGAGGCAAGATTCAAGGACTTCCATATGCAGAAGTACATGAACAGAGGGCTCAACCAAAACCAGATCATCCAGATCAAGGAGGCCTTCGACTACTGTGAGCCCGAAAATGGAAGGATCAAGCTTAACAAACTCCGCATCGCCACCGAAAACTCAGAAGCCAAGCAAAAAATTGAGACCTACATGAGGAACAGAGATACCATGGACTTTGACTAATTCTTCGAAATGTCCAAGGAACTCCTGCAGGATGAGATCAGGAGGAACCCTGCCATGATAATTGACACCGACGACGTCGAGGCCACCTGCTTCTTTTGCCCTTACGCAGTAGACAAAAAGCATTGAAACAATGATCTTCATAAGTTTAAGTCTAGCAAATAGGAGATGAAACACCCAATGCTATTGTCCTCAAACATTAATAGAAGTGCTCAAACTTTAACAGAAGTCAACCGAAGACAGCCAAAGCAGTAGACATGTTAAAGTCATGTGCACGAGATGAACGCAGATGAATTGATCACTTATTGACGAGGTTCTCGAAGACCTCTGCTGGAAGTTTGACGAGCTGAGCCTTGACCTTTTTGCTCCATTTTTTCATGTTCTTGGTGTTCTTCACCACTTCGAACTGCCCCGACTTTATCTCGTTATACATTTTCTGCTTTTTTTTCTGCTTCCTGAGCTCCTTCATCTCCTTCCTCTTTACTATTTTCTTCTCCTTGAACTCCTTTATCTGTCTTCTGAGAGCCTTCTTCTGCTCGGCCATCTTCTTCTTGTCCTCCCAAGAGATCTGGGGGCCCTTGCTGACATGGCACTTAGTGGGCTGCCTGTTTACTCCCACTTTCCACCCACGCTTGCTCTTGTTCATGCCGAATGTAAATTTATCGTTTTTGACCTTGAGGTCTTCGGGCTCTGGGAATTTTTCGAAGGTTGGGTCCATCAACTATCAAATATTATTTATGAATATTAATATAAATTAGATTACAAATTATGGTGAGTTTGAAGAACCAGAAACGACTCGCTGCCGAGGTTCTGAAGGTCGGCAGAAAAAGAGTCTGGATGGATCCCAACGAAGTCTAGCAAATTGGACAAGCCAACTCCAGAGTCTTCGTCCGCAAACTAATCAAAGACGGTCTCATCATGAAGCGCAAACAAAAAGTTCACTCCCGCGCCCGAGCCAGACTTCATCTGGAAGCCAAACGTAAAGGAAATCACACTGGTCCCGGAAAGCGTAGAGGTACTCAGGAGAGCAGAATGCCCACTAAAATTTTGTGGGTGAGGAGACAGCGTGTCCTAAGAAGACTTCTCAGGAAGTATCGTGAGGCCAAGAAGATTGACCGTCACCTTTATCACAAATTCTACCTTGCCTCAAAGGGTAATCAGTTCAAGAACAAAACTGTCCTCATCGAAGCCATTTTCAAGGAGAAGGCTAAGAAGGTCGAAGCCGACAAGCTCACTGCCCAACAGGAAGCCAGACGTCTCAAGAACCAGGAGATCAGAAAGAAACGTGCTGACAAGAGAGAGAAGTTATGATTAATCCCTATTTAAACAATTTCAATCTTCATCTCACCTTCCTAGCTAAGCATCATTCTCCAAGGTCCTTACTCCCTCCTACTCCAGCAGTAGCCTCCACTCCTGGTGCTGCTTCATTACAAAATTTACAATCTGGTCCAGTAGCACGCTCTTTTTCTCCAACTCGCCTCGAACTCTTTCCAGCTCTGGAATATGGATCTTGCAATCAAAACATTCATTTTAGAGCTGTTTCTAACATTATTTGAGTTAATAGTCCTCAACTGTTTTTTCAAGTTATTTGATCTGTTTCACAAGAAGTTCTTTTTCCTCTTTGGAATTCCTCATTTTTTGCTCGTTTTGATTGTATTCAGCAAAAATAGCCCTATACTCCTCGATTTATTCCTCTCTTTACGACAGCTCCTTCTGCAGTTTGACGTACAGTTTGAGAAGATCTTAGTGGTTCTTGAATTATGTGACTTGCTTGGCCCTCACTTACAAAGCTTAGCATTTTTACTCCTCCTTTTTGAGAAGATCTTTCAGTTCTTAGATTTGAGCCTTGAGCTATTTTGTGGAGTTAAATTCTCCAAAAGAGAGAGACTTGTTGAAAGATATTTAGACAATTTCATCCTGATCTTCCTACTTCTAGACTATAGGACTGAAGTCTAGCACCCTTCCGACCTCCTATTTTTATCTGGATGCCTTCTCTACCCTCGCTAGCTGACCTTTCAGATCTTAGCTTTGTTTCTTCAGCCGATGATTTTATTCCTAGCAAGAGGTCATTTGTTCACTCATGTAGATGAGTTTTTCTCTGAGGTAGACATTCTCTTCCTTGTTGCTTTTTAGTATTTCTTCCCTGTTTTGTAGTAGCTTCTCATATTCCTCTTTCTCCTGGCTGTACTTTGCTCCCAATATCTTCCTTTCAGCTTCGTAAGCTTGTCTCTGAGGAGTCTTGGGTTTTTTGTTTGAGTCCTGTTGATTGTTTTCGTCCTGAATGTTGCTCACCAGGAGAAGCTATTCCTTCTAAGCAGTTAGCTTGCTCATTCTTTTCTGGACCTACCCCAGCTATCTGATGAGGTCCTCGATTTATTGATCCTTTTCTCCTAAAATTTTGATAAGGTTGTGGGTAAGTGCGAGAGCAGCTTTCAGTTCATCTTTGTAGAACCTCTTTTCCCAGACAGTTTAGATAAATTTTGCCTATTAGGGATCACGTTCGAGGATGTCGATGTAGTCCCTGATGCTCTAAAGCTGGCTGATGAATATGTACCCTTCTGGACCTTTGTTATGTGGGTGTCGCTCAGGGTTTATTTGGAGAGATGAGGACAGCAGCATGATTTTCCTCTTGAGCAGAATGTTATTTGTATATAATTTAGATGATTCGGTGGTAAAAGTCTACGCTAGCCCACAAAAGTAAAAACTAATAACATCGACTATTAATATTGCTTGCAAGGTCTCAAAGGCTGATAAAAAAATTTTTATGTAGTTTTGAGCATTTGGAAGGTCTCTATATCTTTTTGTGCATATAATAATCGGAATACCGGCAAGGATGGAAACTAGAAAACCCAGTAGCATTGCACAATGGAGAGAAAACAACTACTGTCACTACGACTTCATATACTAAAACATACTGGACTGGCCTGTCACCTCAGTGCAGTGGGGACCCCTGCTTCAACAAAACTCATAGTTCAGCGTCCAAAGGCTATATTTTTCCTGTAAAACCGACGGGACCTACATGCCGATCGAAAACAGCTGGACCAACACTCCCAACTACATCGTGATGGCAGATTTGTAGATCCCCAATGAAGGTCACTACTTCATCACTGACCTCAAAACTCTGTTCAACTACGACGCAGCCAAGAAACATCCAAACCTGAAGGTAAAGCAAATTGTCAGTCATCCAGGATAGATCACGGTTATAAGGTCATCCCCTATGAACAGGAAGTTGCTTGCCTCCAAGAGCGACAATAACATGGTCTACTTGTGGACATCGGACAAGTACAAGCTGGGGATCATAAAGAACAGTCCCAGCATACCAGACATGATCCTGATGGCCACAAAATCAGACAAGCACAACTATGCTCTTAGGTTTTCTCCTTCACTCCCCAAGCTGATCTCAGCTTCAGCCGACAAGCTCGAGCTGTTCGACATAGAAGGAGCCCCCATTAAGAGATAGCTGGGCTCAGTGCTTTCCTCTAATGTCATCAAGCCGGTCACTGTTTTATAGGGCCACGATAAAGTTGAGGACGTTGCTTTCAAGAACAACGAGTTGTGCATATCGGGAGGACAGGACAGGGAGATAGGCGTATGGGACTTGAGGATTAGTTGCCTCTGCCAGAAGATAAGAAACATTCACGAATAGGACATCAATGCAGTTGCCTGTAAGGAAAATTTCATTGTTTCAGGAGGCGAGTAAGGGAGGTTTAACATCATCGACGACAGGACATATAAAGTAGTAGAAAAATTTTAGCTGGAGAAACCCATTCATGGCATACAGTTCAACCCGGTCACCAACCACTTCGCTGTGGGAAGGGAGTACCTCGAGATCTACTCGCTCACTAAAATTTTAGAGGAAAATAAAATGGAGCCTATCTTCAGGCACTTAGGCATGAGGTACGTTTTTATCTACTTAGGGGCAACATTCATGAATTTGACTGGAACACTGAATCCTCGATGACTCTTGCCACAACCTACCAAGAGGCTGACATCGATATATCAGCTCAGGGAGGGTTCATCCATGTCTTTAAGCCACAGGATCTTTACTTTCAGAAGAAAGAGGAGGCGATGGAGACTCTTAAGGAGGCCTACGAGAGGTTGACACCTCAGCAGAGGGAATAGATATTGAGCCGGTATGGGAAGTGATAGAAGTAATAAATATAAGACATATGTAATAAAATATAAATCGATTTTCGATTGGGATATTGCAATAATATAACTTATGAGCAAAGTTCAGGACGACGCTAAGTCCCAGGGGTCAAGGAAGAGTGGAAAATTGCACTCGGCCATCGAGAAGGCCCAAGCTATTCAGCAGAGAGATCAACTCAGACAGATGATTCTTGATAAGTTCATCAAGGACTTCGGAAAGGGAAATAAGAACATTCACAAGCTGATCGAGGACATCGTCACTGACTACTTCCTCAAGGAAAAAATCACCTAGTAATCACTCAGAGTCCTCAAGCAGAACGTCTCCAAGGCTGTAGAAAACTACAAAAAGGACAACAGAAGTGGTAAGCCCTTCCCTATTTAGAAAAAAGCAACAAGTCAGAAGTATCTCGACAAGAAATCCAGCAAAGAAGAGAAGAGGATAAAAAAAGCAATGCTTCCTCTAAACCCGAACAAAAGTCCCAAAAGCCAGCTGTCGAGGCTGATAGAAAATCCCAAAGAAGTGGAAGAAGTGGTGCCACCTCTGAAACCAGCTCACTGGCTTCCAAATCGGTATACCAGGTCGAGGGAGATGATGAGGACGAATGGGCCACCCTTGTTAAATTCGACACCTAGCTATTCAAGAAGGAAAAAGAATTAGAGAGGATGAGGGAAGAGTAATTCAAGAAAAAGATTAAGAAAGAGCTGGACAAGCAGCTGGAGGAGAAGAAAAGGAAGAAGGAGGCCGAGAAACAGGAGGAAGAAGAGTATCATAAGCTTCAGGTCGAGCAATGCAAGCTTTACGATCAGAGAGAAAAAGAAAAGATGAGCGAACATCAGAGGAAAATAATGTTGGAGAAGAAGATGAGAGACAGACAGGTCAAGGACGAGAGCAAAAGGAAGAAACACGAGAAAAAGAAAGATGACGAACTCGACCATTTGCTTGTCGAAAAAATCAAGGAGGAGCTTACCCTTGAAGAGCAGGAGCAACTGGACAGGAAAATTAAGGAAAGGAACAGATTCCAGCAAATCATGAACGAAAACGAAGAAAACCAGCGCAGGCTCAGAGAGTAAGCCTAGAGGGAAAGGATCGAGGTACTTTTTTATTAATTCAGGATATCAAGGCACAAGAGGAATACGCTAGACTTCAGGATGAGCTGGAGAAGAAGAGAGAAGACGAAAAGAAAGAAAGAGAGGAAAAAATCAAGGCTGTCATGGCTTCCTTCGCTGATTCAGTCATCAAGGACCAGAAGGAACAGATCCGGGCTGAGGATTAAAAAATGATGAGGCACATATAAAATCAGCTGCGAAAGGAAAAGGAAGAGGATTAGAGGAGAAAGAGAGTTGCTGAGGAGCAGAAGAAACAGATGAGAGACTACCTTGCTCGTCAAGTCGATGAGAAAAAACAGAAGGAGATTGAGGAGAAGAAGATAGACGAGAAGCAGGCAGTTGTTTGGAAGGAGGACACTGAGGCCTTTAACTAGAACGAGAAGAGCAAACAGTAATACTTGAAGGATGTTTACAAGAAACATGAGGACGTTCTTTTGGCTCAGATGGCAGACAAGGATGCCCACAAGAACCGCAAGAAGATGAACACCCTGGAGTTGCTGTACAACAAGGCCCTGATGAAACAGGTGGCAGATAAAGACAACGAGAACATAAAGAAGGCTAAGGTGTGATTGTGATTCTTTTAATAGAAGCTGTTGCCTATGATTATTGTGGATTGGTTGTCATCACGTGAGCTGAAGGTTGGCCACCTGAGCACTATCCCAACTCGTGTGCTTGGTGCTCCTCTCCAGCGAAGACAGCTTACGGAGGCAAGCTTTGAACACGAATCTCTCCTCTTCGCACTCCCACAGGAAGTTTTTATTCTTTTTGGTGAGGGGGCGCAGGAACTTGTATTATTCTGGGTTTGTGTAGACGATGTCCTCAGGATTGTACTCGATGGTTTTGCCGTCTGTGAGGAGGCGAGGCCACATGGTGGGCCAGCTGGGATGATAGACCTCCTTTTGCGGGACATTGGCGCTGACTCAACAACGATATACTCGAAAACGCAGTCTTCGTACTGCAGCATTTCCTTCATGCAGGGCGTGGTATCGAACACGGGAGGCACTGAAGCCGGACAGTTGCCGAAGTACAGGAACGACATAAATATAATATCAACTCCATTCACTTCATATCTCGTTCAAAAGATAGGCTGACACCCCATCCTCCTTTATATATCCTGTAGATATTCTTTATGAGCATCTATTGACCCGGCATTTTTGTTTAACTTTCATATTTTTAAATCAAACTATGGGGT
>Ga0100379_10001460_pt1 | contig 23724 bp, 16 predicted proteins | sample CryGeymeta201503_FD_80418 | JGI IMG/M metagenome (GOLD analysis project Ga0100379, IMG submission 80418) | Groundwater microbial communities from Crystal Geyser aquifers in Utah, USA - Crystal Geyser metaG 2015-03 | ecosystem: Environmental > Aquatic > Deep subsurface > Groundwater | place...
ACCATGTCATCAGATGGAATATTAATCCATCAAAATCATAAGATCGCCTTTGCCAATCAAGAAATGATGCGAATGCTGGGCTATGATGAAAAAACCTTGTTGTCTTTAACGCTTGAAGCCATTATCCCCAATAAGAATCGTCAAGAAATTTTGGCATGTATGGATGATAATGACCACCATCATCCCAGTACCTCAATGCATGAGTTGTTATGCCAAGATGGGCGTTTGTGTCAAGTTCAAATGACCCATAAACCGATTACCTATCACGCTGAACCCGCACATCTGATTGTGGTCAGCGACCTGACGTGTTTAGCTGAAAATGAACGCTTTCAGATGCTCACCCGTTCGGTCTTTGACAATGCCGGTGAGGGCATCGTGGTGACCGATGTCGAAAATCGTTTTGTATTGGTCAATAAAAAATTTGAGGAAATTACAGGATACGTCTTTTCCGAAGTGGTTGGCAAAAATCCTGCCTTACTTAGCTCGGGTCAGCATAACCGAGCATTTTATGAAACCATGTGGTAAACCTTAAAGCAGGATGGCGTTTGGCAAGGTGAAATTTGGAATCGTAAAAAAGATGGCACGGTTTATCCCGAATGGCTAACGATTAATGAAGTGAGAGATAAGGCGGGGCGGTTGATTCATTATGTGGGGTTAATGAATGATTTGAGTCAGCAAAAAGCCACGGAGCAAGAGATTAATCGACTGTCTTTTTATGATATTTTGACTGGGCTGCCCAATGTGTCGTTATTTAAGAATCGTTTACAACAAGCGATCAATAAATCACGTAATGAAACCAAGCAGGTGGCATTGCTGATCGTGGATATTGCCCGCTTTAAAACGATTAATGATGCAGTTGGGTATGAGTATGGCGATCAACTGCTTAAAAATGTGGCGCTACGCCTCAATCAAATGTTGGATTCTGAGGATTCTGTTGCGCGGTTAGGGGCAGATAACTTCTTAATATTATTAGAATCGATTGTTCATAAAAATGAAGTGTCCGAGTTTGCTGAAAGGTTATTAACCTTATTTAAAGCGCCTTTTGACATTGGCCGTCAACATCATGTTTTGGATGTGAAGGTCGGAATTGCGATTTCCTCTCAAGATGGCGACCAAGCGTTAGATTTGATGAAATCAGCCGATGAAGCGTTATTTGAAGCCAAAAAAGCCCCCCATAGTCAATATGCTTACCATACGTCGGCGCTTACCGAATCGACAACCGAAGTGTTTTATTTTGAAAACGCCCTCAGAAAAGCGGTTGACCAAGGACAGCTTGTTGCCTATTACCAACCGCAAGTCGCGCTTGAGAGTGGAGACATAATTGGTGCAGAGGCCCTTGTGCGTTGGATTCACCCTGACTTGGGAGTGGTGATGCCCAATAAATTTATTTATATTGCTGAGTCCACCGGGCTTATTATTCCTTTGGGGAGAACCATGTTGTTGCAAGCTTGTCAACAATGGTTTAAGTGGCATGATCAAGGGTTAAGTTTGCAGCGTATTTCTGTTAATGTCTCAACGGTACAACTGACGCATCCGGGGTTTGTGGAAACGGTTGCAGAGGTTTTACAATTAACTGGACTGGATGCCAAGGTGCTGGAGCTTGAGGTCACCGAAAGCTTTTTATTACAAAATGAGCAAGCGGGTATTGACATGCTTCATCAACTAAAGGAGTTGGGTGTGAAGTTGGCAATGGATGACTTTGGTACGGGGTTTTCTTCATTGTCCTATCTTAAAAAATTACCATTAGATCAGTTGAAAATAGATCAGTCTTTTATTCGCTCTTTACCCGATGACAAGGAAGATATTGCGATTGTCGATGCGATTATTGCCGTGGGAAATGCTGTTGGCGTTGAGGTTATTGCAGAGGGTGTTGAAAACCTGACCCAAGTGGCTTACTTGCAAGAAAAAGGGTGTCGCTTAGGGCAGGGGTATTGTTATAGCCGACCGATTGATGCAGCCGCATTTTTTGCTTGGACTGAGAACCATCTGAAACCGTCATTAAAATAGCCTGTTTAAAATTTATGGTAGTATTTATTCTCACCATAATCCATTTTTGAGTAGAATGAACGGATTACTCATATTGGCAGATTGGTTTTATAAGGTGTTTGTATAGAAAGGCGAGTGGTAAGTGGCATGGTTGTTGCATATTGTCATGCCAATGTCAATGTTGAGGCTCTAAAACGGGTAAAAATGGTTTAGGGATCATTTTTGAGCGTTCCATAATAATAAAATGGAGGATGTATGAAAATACAATTAAAAATCACCCTGTTGATGATACTGGCCTTAGTGGTATCGGGGGGTGCAATGGTTTCGAATGCGCTCATTGGCGTTACCGATTTTGCAAAAAATCAAATTGAACAAAATTCTCAGCGCAGTCAAGCCCTTGTAACCGAGCTGATCAGTCAGCAACAAGGCTCCGTTAACGCCATCGCCAAAACCATTTCGAGTAATCGAGTGTTACAAGTTGCCCTGAAATTTAACACCGGCGATAAGCGCGAAATGATGACCCAATTCTTTCAGCAATATCATAAAAATGATGCGTCTATCACAACGGTTGAGTTGACCGATAGCCAAGGCGTGGTATTGATGCGCGGGCATAATCCGGATAAAAAAGGCGATAATAAAGCTCAGAATATTTTCGTGGCTAAAGCTTTAACGGGAGAGCCGGCTCAAGGATTGAATTATTCAACCACGAGGCAAAAAATAGCTTTGGATGCGGTTTACCCCATTTTGTTCCAGGAAGAAGTGGTCGGAACCATCAAAGTGGGCTCTTATTTGAATGATGCGTTTGCAAAGAAATTAAAAGCCTTATCAGGTGCTGATGCGGTATTCATCGCTGACAAAAAAGTGGTGGGTTATTCCATTGAGGGGGTGTCACAACCAGACCTTAACCAATCGATTTCAGTCTTATCAGATGCCAGCTTAAGTGATCTATCACTAAACGGCCTGCACTACACCCGTAATGACGTCACCCTTCAAGGGGGCAATGAACATGATGCCAAGGTGGTATTACTCAGTGATTTAACCATTATTGAAGATGCTCAGACACAGATGATTAAAAACATGGTGATATTTGGATTTTTTGTTGCTTTGGCATTGATGGCACTGTCTTTTTGGATGGTTCATAATATTGTTAACCCCATTACTCAGGTCACGGAATTTTTATCTTCGGTGAGTGAGCGTTTCGATTTTAAAGCCCGTATTCAGTTAAGCAGTAAAGATGAAACCAAACAGATGGGAGAAGCGGTTAATCAACTGTTAACGCAATTGGATCAAGGCATTTTCGATGTTAATGATGTCTTAAATAGTGTGGCAAGTGGCGATTTTACCCATCGCATTCAAAAACAATATGTGGGCGATCTCGACCAGTTGAAACAAAATGTGAATCAAACAGCTGAAAATATTTCTGAAGTGATGCACCAAACCGATCAGGCACTTGATTGGATCGCAGAAGGTCGTTTTAATGAAACCCTTTCGCACTCGGCAAAAGGAGATTATAAAGCCATTTTAGATAAGGTTTCGGTGACCCTTGCAGATCTGAATGAAATTATTGTAGACATTGATGGTGTTATGAAGAAGGTGGCCGAAGGGGATTTTGCACAAAGGGTCGAAGCGCCGGCGCGAGGTCAATTGGGCAGTATGAAAGACAATATTAATGAAACCCTGCGGCAATTGGAATCGGTTGTGGAGGATATTGTCCAGGTGATGGAAGCTCAGAGTAAAGGGGATTTAACCAAGGCGGTTACCATTGAGTGTTCGGGACAACTGCTGGGATTAAAAGATTCAATCAATCGAAATGCAGCCAATTTAAATGACATTATTGTCAAAGTTCAGCATATTGCTCAAGATGTGAATCAGTCTGCAAAAGAGGTCGCGCAAGGATCACTGGATTTAAGTGATCGCGTTCAGCAAAATGCGGCCTCGGTTGAGGAAGGGTCTGCGACCATGGAACAATTTAGTGCCGCTGTCCTAAATAATGGCGAAAGTGCCAAGCAGGCAACACAATTGGAGCAAGAGGTTCAACAGCAAGCTAAGCAAGCAGCATCGGTCATGGATCAGACTATTGAAGCCATGAGTGCCATTCAAGAGTCCAGTCATAAAATCGCTGATATTGTGACGATTATTGATGGGATTGCCTTCCAAACAAATTTATTAGCATTGAATGCAGCAGTTGAGGCGGCGCGTGCCGGTGATCACGGTCGTGGTTTTGCTGTGGTGGCCGGAGAAGTCAGAAGCTTGGCCGGTAAATCTGCTGAGGCAGCCAAAGATATTTCACGTTTAATTAATGAAAGTGTTGAACGTATTAATCAAGGCACCAGTCTAGCAGGAGAATCGGGTGAAGCGATTAATGGGATTACACAGCGTATCGAAACGGTTGCCGAAATGAGTGAGCAAATTGCGACAGCGTCACAACAACAGACCCAAGGCGTTCAGCAGTTACAACAGGCGTTTAATAATATTGATTCAGCAACGCAGCAAAATGCGGCCTTAGTTGAAGAAACGTCTGCCGCAGCAGAGAGTTTGTCTGATCAGGCAAGAGGTTTGGAAACTGAAATGGCCTTCTTTACCATTGATCACAAGGCACCAGTGTCATTAACACCGCCTCCCAAAATTATCAGCCCTGCGACAAGTCCTGCACTGTCAGCACCCAAAAAAGTTCAAAAATCTGAGCCAACTCCTGCACAAGCAGCTAAACCAACTCAGCCTGATGAAGAGTGGGGCGAATTCTAAGGACGCTATTTGTTTGGGGAGGCTGCACTCACCAATTTTATGAAATCATGTACAAAGCTGGGAAGGTATCGATTTGACAAAAAGCCCACCTTGGTGACGCAAGTGCTTATCCAAGGTGTTAAATCAAGCACGCTCAAGTCTGCATCCAGTTTAGCATCCATCGCCATTTCCGCAATGATGCCGACCCCAAATCCCAAACGAACATAATCTTTAATGACATCACTGTCTGTTGCATATAAATCCACTTCCAGTGTTAACCCCGCATCCTTAAGGGCTTGCAGTATTTTCCCTTGACCTGTCATGCCTGCCATATAGGTTAATATCGGATAGTCGGCAATGGTACGCAAACTGAGCGGCTGGTGTATCAGTTGATGATCGTTTGGGACAACCAATACATGATGCCAACTGTAACAATTTAGTTTAGTCAGTTCTTCACAGTCATCTAGCGCTTCTGTACTAATCACAAGATCCACCTGACCTTGTTGAACCCAATTGACCAGTTGCTTGGGGGTGCCTTGTTCGATATGGACTTTGACTTGAGGGTGACTTCGCTTAAAGGCGACCAGCTTTTGGGGTAAAAATATTTGGCTTGCGTATGCGTGCAGGCAATTTTTAAATGCGCTGATTTGGGTTGATGATAATCTAAAGCGATATTGTAAATATTGTCCTGTGCTAAGCGTATTTGTTTAGCCTGGTGTAAAATTTTTAAACCCGTTTCGGTAAAGCCGGTGAGTCGCTTACCTTTGCGCTCAAAAATGGCTAAATTTAACTCTTCCTCTAACAGTTTTAATTGTCGAGTGCTGGCAGATTGCACAATGTGCATCGCTTCACTGGCGGCGGATAAATTAAAGTTGCGGCGATTCAGTTCTATTAACAGCTTGATTTGACTTAAGTTCATAGTGCGCCTTTAACGTATTTGAGCCGGATTTTTTATAAATAGCACAGGGTATTAAATCTAATATTTAGATAACAATATTATAAAACATCATTATATAAAATAAATAACAGCCCGTACAATGCAATATTAAAATCATGTATTTATTCGGAGTTGCTCATGTTCTTTGTTGCTCAACGTCAATTAGGATATCCCTGGTTTTGGATTGTCAGCGTCTTGATGCTTGCCTTAGTCTGGTCTTTATCAGACTGGGTCTTGCAAGTGATCTTGGTGCTCGGTATCGCATTGGGAGCCACCTTGAATTATTTCATCTTTGGGTTTACCAGCGGTTGGCGGCGTTTTTTTGCAGAGGGTCGTACGGAAGGCATTCGAGCGCAGATTGTCATGCTGTTTATTGCCAGTCTATTATTTACGCCGTTAATCTTAATCGGACAAATTGGCGATCAAACCTTTCAAGGGTTAGTCCGTCCGGTGAGTAGCTCGGTATTGGTTGGTGCCTTTATTTTTGGATTGGGCATGCAGTTGGCCGGTTCCTGTTCTTCAGGAACCTTAAATCGCGTTGGACAATTACTGCCTTTATCTCTTTTGACCTTTGCATTTATGTTTGTCGGTGGATTGATGGGTGCCTATCTTTATGAAGACTGGGTGAATTGGCCAACACTGGCACCTTTTTCATTTAATGATGTCGCGGGTGGGTTGGGTATTCTCATTTCGCTGGCATTGTTAGTCGTCAGTTATTGGGGGTTTCGCCAACTCGAAAAAAATCGATTTCAGCAGGTAGAGCCTTTATTTGGTCGCAAAATTTATGCGTCACGAGCCTTGCCGTGGCATCCGTTTTTAATTGCGGCGATTTTATTAGCGGTACTCAATTTTGCGGTGTTTGTTTTTTCCGGACAACCTTGGTCGATTGCCTCAATTTTTTCGATATGGAGTATCAAATTTTCAGATTGGGCGAACTTGGGGCTTGATTGGCCTTTTTGGGAAATCATGACCCTTTACGAAACCCGAGTGGATCGACCTATTCTTAACGATCCTGTCAGTCTCACTTCAATCGGCGTTATTCTCGGTGCGCTGTGGGTGACCTTATGGCATCGACGAGCCGTTAATACCATGCCAATGAACCCAAAAACCTTACTGGGTGGAATTGTTGGGGGTATTTTAATGGGACTGGGTGCTACCTTGTCTTACGGCTGTAATATCGGCGCCTTTTTTAGCGGTATCGCTTCCGGTAGCTTGCATGGCTGGGTGTGGATTTTTGCAGCAGTTCTCGGAAATTGGGTTGGTTTTAAACTGATGACACGAACATAAAAAACTTGACTTATTTTAGACTTCAATTATAATCATTGGCCTATTTGGTGGCTTTATTTGCTACTGTGTTGATAATCAATTTTTTTGAACCATTTATTAATGCATAAATCTTATTTAATTTTGTTACTGTTATTCCCTTGTTCAGCAAGTGCCATCGTTAATATTGAGTCTTTGAGGATGGATGAAACCAAGCACGGTTGGTCTTCAAGCTTGGCTTTTTCCTTGTCAGGAAAGAAGGGCAGTGTTGATAATGATAGCGCTTCTTTTTCGATTGGTTCTCAATGGGTCGAACCGCATTCACGTACTTTATTAATTGGTGCTTTAGATTATAGTGAGTCCAGTGGCGTTAAAGATGATGAAGAATATTTTGCCCACCTTCGACACACCCATCAGTGGACTTCAACGCTAGATTGGGAACTGTTTACTCAGAAAGAGTTTCAACCCTTTACGTATAATCGAAAACGATCGTTGTTTGGCGGAGGGCTTCGTTCAACAATGCATTGGCAGGGCCTTGTTGGTCATGCTGGATTTGGGGTAATGAAAGAGTTTGAAAGTGCAATAACCGTCACACAGCAAAACAGGCAGCTTGAAAATGATCGTTTCAATTTATTTGCTAACCTAAAATATCCGTTTTCGTCAACAGCCAACTGGGTGGGCTTGGTTTATTATCAACCCAAAGTAACAAACAGTAATGACTATCAGATGGTGATGACAACTGGGGTTGATGCCCAGCTTTTTGGTCCGCTTCATATTTTATTTGATATCACTTACCAATATGATACGCATCCCACTGTTCCAAATTTAGAGCAACGTAATTATAAATATAATGCAGCTTTTGAGATAGAGTTTTAGGTTAGCCTTCAGGGTTTTTGTATCATCTTGCGAACTAAAGCGTCCAGCCTATCAGCAACACACTGAGCGTGACCAAGCCAATAAACAGATTCATGGGTAAGCCGACTTTGAGAAAGTCGCTAACTTTATAACCGCCTGGGCCATACACCATTAGGTTGGTTTGATAACCGAGCGGCGTGGCAAAGCTGGCAGACGCGGCCATCATGATTGCGAAAATAAAAGGCTCACTATTTAAGCTCAACTGTTCAGTCATTTGTAAGACAATGGGTAACATCAAAACGGCGGCGGCATTGTTGGTAATCATTTCCGTTAAAATGGACACGGTAAAGTAGGTCAGCACTAATAATAACCAGGCCTGGCCAAAACTAAGCTCAATCATGCCCAAAGCGATAAAGTTTGCAGCGCCGGTTTTATTCAAGGCTGCGCCTAAAGCAAAGGCGGCAGCAATGGTGATAATAACCGGTAAATCCAGCCCTTTCTCCGCTTCTGATAGGGTGCAAGCCCCGGAAACAATCATCAAACCGGCGCCTAACAGCGCGGCATGTAACATGCTAAGCAGTCCAAAGCTGGCAGACAGAACGACCATCGCTAAAATAGCTAAGGCAACATAGGCACGGTCATTGCGAACTTTCGCTTGGTCGTGTTCGTTAATGAGCAGAAAGTCCCGGTTATAACGTTGTCGGGTGACAAAAGCGGGTCTGGCTTCGAGTAACAGCGTATCCCCCGCTTCGAGTTTGATATTGCCCAAGTTGCCTTTTATGCGTTCTCCATTGCGCGCCACGGCTAAAATAACCGCACCGTAACGGTTACGAGAATGGGCATTGCGAATGGCATACCCCACCGCTTCACAACTGGGCGAGACCACGGCTTCGACAATTCTTCGTTCAGCGCTTTCTTTATTGAGAATGCCTTTGTCCGCTTCAGATAGCGGGGCTTCCAAGCCATTGATTCGAAGTAGGTCGGTTATGGCTTGAGTATCGCCTGCAAATACCAGTCGGTCACCGCCTTTCAGTCTTTCTTCAGAAGAAACGGCGGTGATGATACTGCCATCGCGTTCGACTTCAACCAGATATAAACTGTTTAAATCACGCAAGCCAGCTTCCTGAATTGACTTGTTAACCAAAGGGCCTTGCCGAGAAACCACCATCTCTAATGTAAATTCTCTAAAATTGGAAAAGACTTCTTGATCGTTTCGATTGGGTAACCACTTGGGAAAGAACCACCACATAAAGGCTAATCCTGCCATCACCACCGGTAATCCCACCAAGGTAATATCAAACAGGGAAAATCAAGGCTCTCCTGTTAAGGTTTGATATTGGCCATTAACAACCAGATTGGTACTGGTTCCGATTAAGGTTAAAGTGCCGCCTAATATAGCGGTATAACTTAATGGAATCAGTAGCTTAGATGGGGCGATATTGATTTTACGTGCCCATAGATGAATCGCAGGGATCATGGTGGCCACCACAGGGGTATTGTTTAAAAAGCCACTTAATAAGGATACCGGCAAAAAGATGCGTAGCAATGCCCCACGTTCTGATTGCGGTTTTCCCAAAAAGGTGTTTACGATTAGGTCAATGCCGCCTGAGGCGTAAACCCCAGCCGCCAATACAAACATGGCTGCCACGGTGATCAATCCCGGGTTGCTAAAACCGGCAAGAGATTCATCAATAGACAAAATGCCCGTTACGCTGAGCAATGTTAATGCCGTCATCATCACAAAATGGGGTTTTGCTTTGGTAAAAATCAGCAATAACAAAACACCCAGTGTCAGAGACAGCGAAAACCAACCTTGCCATTCCATTATTGAGCGACCCCGTTACTTAAGTAAGTCGTCAATGGCACGAGTTTCCCATTCTGGGAAGTGCTGACGGATGAGGGCATTTAAATCTTGTTCAAACGGCGTATATTGGCGGTGAGGCGTGACCGTCGGCGTGTCGCTTAAGACTTGTGTTACCATGGCGGCGCCAACGGTTGCTTGAGAAATCGGATCAATGAGAATAAAGCTCCCGGTGGTTCGATTATCCGCATAGGCATCAAATGGCCAGGCCTGGTCAAAATGAATGTGTGCTTGGGCAATTTCATTCACTTGTAATTGATCAGCTGAACTTTTTGCTAGCGTATTGACATCGATAAGTGCCTCAATCGATTGTAGTCGGCCATGGGTTTTACGGGTGGCGTTTTTCAGTAAATAGCGCTGCCCAATCTGAGCAGGGGTGTCATGCAACCAAACCAAATCAACTTCGACATCATGACTGACACTCGGCGTCGTGTCTGCCGATTTAACCATCCAGTCACCTCGGCTGATATCAACTTCATCGGTGGTGACAAGGGTCACGGCCATGGGCACGGTTGCTGTGTCGATAGAGGTGGATTTGGGCGGGATACTGGGTTCAATAATGTCGGCTATGTGTGTGGTTTGCCCTGAAGGATAAACAGTAATGGCATCTCCTACGCTGATTCGCCCTGCACTGATGGTGCCGCTGAAACCCCGAAACTGGGCATTGGGTCGATTGACCCATTGCACCGCAAAGCGAAAGTCTTCGGCATCATCCAGCTCATCCAGTGGCAGTTGTTCCAACGCATCCAGTAACGTGGAGCCGGAGTACCAAGGCATCTTGCTACTTTCCGTGGCGATATTGTCGCCCGTTAAGGCGCTGATGGGAATAAATTGTGCCTGTTCAATCCCTAACGGCTCGGCAAATTGCCAATATTGCTGTTGAATTTCGTCAAAGCGTTGCGCATCATAGTCCACTAAATCCATTTTATTCACCGCAATAATCAGGTGACGAATCCCTAATAAATGGGTGACAAAGCTGTGGCGACGCGTTTGTTCTAATACGCCGTGACGCGCATCGACTAAAATAACGGCGGCATTGGCGGTGGAAGCCCCCGTGGCCATATTGCGGGTGTATTGTTGGTGTCCCGGGGTGTCTGCAACAATGAATTTGCGTTTATCGGTGGCAAAAAAACGGTAGGCCACATCAATGGTAATGCCTTGCTCACGTTCAGCTTGCAAGCCATCTACAAGTAACGCTAAGTCAATTTCAGCGCCTTGGGTTCCATGCACTTTGCTGTCTTGAGTGACGCTGTTGAGTTGATCTTCAAAAATCATTTTGGTATCAAACAATAAGCGACCAATGAGCGTGCTTTTACCATCATCGACACTGCCACAGGTAATGAATCTTAATAATTCTTTGTTTTCGTGCTGCTTCAGATAAGCTTCAATATCTTGTTCAATGAGAGCGTTGTTTGCATCCATTTTAGAAGTATCCTTCTTGTTTTTTCTTTTCCATAGACGCTGAAGCGTCTTTATCAATGGCACGGCCTTGACGTTCCGAGGTATTGGTGAGCAGCATTTCTTGAATGACTTCCGGTAAGGTGGTCGCATTCGATTCAATCGCGCCGGTTAAGGGGTAGCAACCCAGTGTTCGAAAGCGAACCATTTCGGTTTTGGCATTTTTTCGTAACGTTTCCGGAAAACGCTCATCATCGACTAAGACTTTCATGCCATCCACTTCCGCGACCAATCGGGGTTGTGCCAAATATAACGACGGCACGGGGATGTTTTCTAGATAAATGTATTGCCAAATATCGAGTTCTGTCCAGTTGGAAAGCGGAAAAATGCGGAAGCTTTCGCCTTTGTGATGTTCCGCGTTATAGATATTCCACAACTCGGGGCGTTGATTTTTAGGGTCCCAACGATGATGCTTGTCTCGAAAGGAAAAAACCCGCTCTTTGGCACGGCTTTTCTCTTCATCCCGTCGCGCACCACCGAAAACGGCATCAAATTGATAGTGATCCAACATTTGTTTTAGCCCTTGGGTTTTCATCATGTCAGTGTGTAGTGCACTGCCATGTTCAAACGGACTGATATTCATCGCAAGGCCTTCTGGATTGGTATGCACAATCAAATCCATGCCCACCTCTTTGGCGCGTTGATCACGGAATTCAATCATTTCTTTAAACTTCCAGGTGGTATCAACATGCACCAGTGGAAAAGGCGGTGTGCCCGGCGCAAACGCTTTTTGTGCCAAATGTAGCATCACTGAGGAGTCTTTACCGATGCTATATAACATGGCCGGATTGTCGAACTCAGCAACCACTTCGCGCAGAATTTCAATGGATTCATACTCTAGGCGCTTTAAGTGGGTAGTGTTAATAACGGACATGGTATCGCTCCTATGAATGAAATGCCAAACCGCCCTGAGCGGGTTGGATGATTTGCGAGCGAATAAGAAAGTCACCGAAGTGTTCATCCGCGTCCCCTTCTTGACTAAAGCGGGCAAATAATGGGGTTAAGGCCGCCAATATGCCTGCTTCATCCAAGTTTTCCTGATACAGTTTTGACAATCGTTGTCCTTGAAAATCGCCACCCAAATAGAGGTTGTATTTGCCAAGTGACTTACCAATCAGTCCAATCTCGCCCATGACCGATCGGCCACAGCCATTGGGGCAGCCCGTCATGCGAATTTTAATATCGCGATCTGCTAAGCCATGTTCTTCGAGAATCGGTTGTAGTTTGGCAATGAGTTTTGGCAAATACCGTTCGGATTCCGCCATTGCCAGTGAACAGGTGTTCAATGCCACACAAGCGATTGCATTGCGTTGTAGTCCATTTAAGCTGTCTGCGGAAACCGGCTGATTAAACTGCTCAAAGAGCGCTTCAATCTTGGGTTTGTCTTGGGGTTGAATATCCACCAGTTGCAAATTTTGGTTCGGGGTCAGCCGAAACTCACACGCATCCAACTCTGAAATGGCCAGCAATAAATCTTGTTGCGCCAGTGTGTCGGTATTTTGAATACGCCCGCCTTCAATATGGAGAACACAATGCCATAACCCTTCATCACATTGCTGCCAGCCGTAGCGGTCGGCAGAGGTGGTGAATTCAAAGGGTTTAGTGTTTTGTAATGTAAAGCTTAGCCGACTTTGTAATTCTTCGGCAAACCAGTCTTCACCATATTGCTCGATGGTGTATTTAAAACGCGACAATTTACGTTCTTCACGATTACCGAAGTCTCGCTGAATGCACATGATTTGCTCAATGACTTCCATCACTTGGTTTGGCTCACAGAACCCGACTAGATTGGCTAAACGCGGAAAAGTATCTTTGCGACCAAAGGTCATGGCTAACCCGCCGCCGACACTGATATTGAATCCAGCCAGTTTGCCCTCTTTTTCGATGGTAATCAGTCCGATATCATTGGTAAACACATCCGCATCGTTGTAGGGCGGAATGGCAATGGCAATTTTAAATTTACGCGGTAAATAGTGCTTGCCGTAAATGGGTTCCTCGATTTGACCCCCACCCGCAATCAGTTTTTTGTCTTGGTCGTCATTCAGCCAAATTTCGTGATAGGCGCGTGTTTGTGGTAAAAAGCCTTCACTGATTTGTTTTGCGTAGTGATAAACTTGGCGCTGTATCGCTTTTAAGCTGGGGTCTTGGGTACACATGACATTACGGTTGATGTCACCACAAGTGGCAATACTGTCTTGTAATGCACTGTCCATCGCTTGAATGGTCGGCTTTAAATCACTTTTAATAATGCCGTGAAATTGTAAGGCTTGGCGAGAGGACAATTTCATGGTGTTATTGCCATAGCTACGGCTGATTTGATCGCAATTACGCCATTGCTGTGCGCTCATCACGCCGCCCGGTAAACGCACCCGAATCATAAAGGAATAAGCGGGTTCCAGTTTTCGTGCCAATCGTTCATTGCGGATATCGCGGTTGTCTTGTTGGTAACTGCCATGATATTTAATAATTTGGGTATCGTTTTCCGAAATCGCGCCAGTGAGGGGGTCGGCAAGACTCTCTTCCAGTGTCCCTCGTAGATAATGGCTTTGGTCTTTTAAAATTTCAATGTCGCTATCGGTGGGCGCTAGTTCATTCAACACTTTAGGGGTTGGCTTTTGTGTCATTTTGGTTTCCTTCGTTATTTGAGCAAGGTTGAGCGACATGCAGGCCGCACTCTTGTTGGCTTTGTTGAGGATTTTCCCACCACCAACGTCCCGCGCGTTCATCTTCACCGGGTTTGATGGCTCGGGTGCAAGGTTCGCAGCCGATACTGGGGTAGCCTTTGTTGTGTAATGGGTTAACCGGCACTTGGCGCGCTTTCAGGGTTTGCCATAGCTGCTCCTGCGTCCAATCTAATAAGGGATTAAATTTAATTAATTGGCGGTCACGGTCTTGTTGTAAAAAATCTAGGTTTTGGCGAAATGCCGATTGCTGCTGACGCAGGCCGGTGATCCAAATATCCGCACCCGATAAGGCACGATTTAACGGTTCAACCTTGCGAATACCACAACATTGTTTTCGAAGTTCAATGCTGTCATAAAAGCCATTGAGTCCATAGTGATCAACATAAGCTTTTAGCGCTTGCGGATCCGGGCGAAACCGTTGAATATGAATGTTATAGTGTTGCTCTGTCTCGTCAAGCAAGCTGAGGGTTTCTGCAAATAAGCGCCCTGTTTCTAAGGTAAAAATGTCAATCGGCAGCTTTAAACGCGCAATCACTTCGGTAACTAACTGGTCTTCCGCCCCTAAACTGGTTGAAAACACAATGCGCTGACCCGCATAGGCCGCGACCACGCTTTGTAAGCGTTGGTCGAGGTCTTGGCTTAATAAGCGGGTTGAGAAGTCCGCTAAATCTTGGGCTAGGGGGGAGGTCATTTGGGTTTCCTTCTCATGAGTTTTTTAGTACACATCGCGCTGATAGCGCTTTTGTTGTATCAAATTTTGTAAATAGTCTTCAGCCGCTTCGGCATCCATTTGCCCTTGTTCAGCGACGATTTGTAATAGGGTGGCATGGACATCTTTGGCCATTTTCGCTTGATCCCCACAGACATAAAAGTAAGCTCCCGCTTCTAACCAGGCAAAGACTTCGGCGGCAGCTTGATAAAGTCGGTGCTGCACATAGATTTTTTCAGCTTGATCGCGGGAGAAGGCTAAACTGATTTTTTCTAGCGTGCCGGTCTTGACCCATTTTTGCCATTCTACTTGATAGAGGAAGTCACGACTAAAATGTTGTTCACCGAAAAATAACCAGCTTTTGCCTTTAACTTGGTTGGCTTCTCTTTCTTGCATAAAGGCTCTAAAAGGTGCAATGCCTGTGCCTGGGCCGACCATCATAATCGGCGCATCGGCTTTTTCAGGTAACTTGAAATTCGGGTTGGGCTTAATACTCAATGACACCTGATCGCCTTCCTGTAAGTTTGCTAAAGCATTAGAACAGCTGCCATAGCGGGTGCGGCCATTTAATTCATAAACCACTTGGCCAATGCACAGGTGTAGTTCGTCTTCGAGCAGATTTTGGCTGGAGGCGATTGAGTATTGCCGAGGGCGTAATGGCAGTAACCACTCCACTAAGTCTTGTGCTGTCAACACGCCTGCGGGCGAGGCAAGGTTGAATATATCCAAAACATCGCTCTGATTTAGAGAGGTTTTATCTAAAGGCGTATTCGCAACAAGACTGGGTTGATTGAGTTTATCGGCATAAGCATCCAATTGTTTGGGGGTGATACAGCGTAATTGGCGTTTGTGCGTTAAGGCTTGTTCAAGTGTGACCTCTTCACCCTTGAGGTTGACGGTTTCAGTGGCATCAAGACCGGCTTGACGAATCACACTGGCAACCAGTTCCGAATCGTTTTGGGTTGCAATTACGGCAATATCCCCGGGTTGATATTGAATGCCGGAATCCGCAATATCAAGCTCTAAATGAAATACTGTTTTATTAGAGGTGATATCGGTTAAGGGGGTAATGGCAAGCACTTCGGCTGGATAAGGGTTCTTTTCTGACCAGGCCTGGGTGTTTTGATGGGCAATGGAGGCTTTTGCGCTTGTACTTGCACCGGCTTCTTTTAGCAAGGTATCTCTAACTTCGAGCACCCATTTATCTGCACTTGATTGGAATTCCACATCGGCTTCTACGCGGGGTAATAAACGGGTTGCTCCCAATTCGGCTAATCGGGTATCAAAGTCAATGGCGGTTTGGCAAAACTGATCATAACTGCTGTCACCCAGTCCGAATACGGCATATTTTAGTTCTCTTAATGGTGGGGCTTTTGCTGCAAACAAGGACTTATGGAAGGCTGCGGCGGTATCCGGTGGCTCGCCTTCACCATAGGTGCTGCTAACCAAAATTAAGTGGCTAATTTTGGCCAGTGCTTTCACTTTAATATCAGAGACATTGCTAAGGGTCACCGCAATTGACTCAGCTTCTAAAGTGGTTTTTAGCTGTTCTGCAACCTGTTGCGCATTACCGGTTTGGGTTGCAACCAAAATCGTTACACCGGGTAAAGTCGCTTGGTCGTTAAGTGACGGTGTCGCTTTGGAAGCGTCAGTATTGGCTTGAGAAAGCCCGTAGAAATAGCCACTTAACCACAGTTGCTGTTGGGGTGTGCTCTGTTGTCGAAGCGATTCCAGGGTTTCGATTTGTGTTGTGTTAAACAAGTCCATGTCATTCTCGTCTGTCATATCAGTTGAATAGGGTCAAAGTATAAAAAAAACGTTTTATTATTAAAAATGATTTAATTTGATTTATATATCACTAAAGAAGATTTATAGAAGTATTTAGGCGCTAACCCGAGCTTTGATCACCTCGCCGATTAGTATTAAAGCGGGTGATTGCACCGATTGCTCCATAATCGTGTTGGGGAAATTTTGCAGGTCGCTGATCCAAACCTTTTGTTGTGGGCAGGTGCCATTTTCAATCAGTGCCACAGGGGTATCAGCGGCCATCCCTTTAGCCAAAAGCCCTGCACTAATTTTAGGGGCATTGTGCAGCCCCATATAAAATACCATGGTGTCCCCTGCATCGGCTAAGCGCCCATAATCGACTTCTTCAAAAGCGCCTGCTTTTTTATGGCCGGTAATGAATGAGACCGATTTGGCATAATCACGGTGGGTCAGCGGAATTCCGGATGAGGCTGCACAGCCTACGGCAGCGGTAATGCCGGGAATCACAGTGGCACGAATCCCCTGTTGTTGCAATGCCGCCATTTCTTCGCCACCACGGCCAAACACATACGGATCGCCGCCTTTTAGGCGGGCAACTTTTAATCCTTGCCGGGCGAGTTCGATCAGTTTGTGGTTGATTTGATCTTGTGGCAAGGTGTGGTTGCCACGGCTTTTACCCACAAAGAGCCTTTCTGCTTCGCGCCTGGCATGGTTGATGATTTCCGGGGCAACTAACTTGTCGTAAACCACGACATCTGCCTGTTGTAAAAAACGATGTGCCTTTAACGTGAGTAATTCCGGATCACCCGGCCCGGCGCCAATTAAATAAACTTCACCGCGATGTGTTTCGGTTTGATCGGTATTGGTTGCGTTACTGAGCTGTTGTTGAATGTATTGAGCGGCAGCCTGCATATCGCCTTGTGCGCTTTGTTCAATGAGGCTGGGGGTTAGGGTTGACTCCCAAAAATCTTTACGTTTTTCGACCGTGGTTAATTTGGATTTGACTTGGTCTCTGAATTGACCCAGTAATTCGGTCAGTCGTCCAAATCCTGCCGGAATCATTGCTTCCAGTTTCGCCTTGAGAATGCGCGCCAGTACCGGGGAGCGTCCGCCGGTTGATAGTGCAATGGTGAGTGGCGCACGGTCAATAATCGCCGGTAAAATAAAGCGACATAAATCGGTCTGGTCGGCTACATTCACTAAAATGCCCTGTGATTCCCCCCATTGATATACCGCTTGATTGGTCTGACGGTCATCGGTGGCTGCGATAATTAATTTGGGTTTGGGAAGTGATTCTAAGTCGGCATCGGCAAAAGCGTGTTCGAGCCAATGGCACCGGCCTTGTTCGATTAATCGCGCCATTTCATTTTTGGTGCCTGGTGCAATAACGGTGACGGTTGCACCTGCTTCGAGCAGTAAACTGGCTTTGCGAGCGGCAATTGTGCCACCGCCGATGACCCAGCAAATTTGCTGTTGTAGTTTAATAAAAATCGGTAAGTAATCCATGATAGCTGCCTCTTAATGATTGGCGCTATCTTAGAAAAAACTTAAAATCAAATAAAATGATTTAAATAGATTTATATATCAGCTTATGGAATGCGGGTAGGATTGGCAGAGCAGCCTGCATCTTTTTACGGTGATAAAAAGATGCAGTGAAAAGCCTGGCGGTTAGTGACGGCCGTAGCCACGCATGTAGTGTTCAAGGTGCGATAGGTCGGTTGAGATTTTGCGTACCAGTTTGTCGGTATTGCTGACCACATTTTCTACGAGGTTTAATGCTAAGAAAGGGTGTTCTACTCGCAAACGGTCATACATATCGCGACGAATTTCAAATAGCGTTAGTTCATTGCTTGCAGCCGCCATTTTAAGCATTCTGTCTTTACCATCAAAGAAAGAAATTTCCCCTATAAAATAGCCGGGTCCTTGAGTGCCGACAACCATCTCGTCAGAACCATCATAAGAGATAAAGTTGACCTTGCCGTCTAAGATAAGAAACATCGCATCCCCCGGATCGCCTTTGTCGGCAATCGTTTCGCCTTTGGTGTAGGATTTTTGGTTAACAAAATGGGTTAAGCTATTGACCTCATCGCGGGTCAGTGATGTGCAGATGTGGTGCTCTTGAAAAAAATCATAGAGCCTTTCAGATGTCATGGTTTGCATCAAGTTCTCCTTAATGGGATTCTTTATAGAGACCTTTGCATGAGTGGGGCGCGAAACAAAAATGTGGGAAATTCTAACCCTTTTTATTCGTGACGCCCTCTCGTGCAAAAATCTCTTATAGTCGGTTTAATCTGGCGTTGTGGCTAAAATCAAAATTTTTTTTATTGTATTGTATCTTTCCGACCATTGCACCCTTCTGATTTAAATCTTTTTTTGATTGGTCTCAAAATCGGTCAAAAATGGCCAGGCCTGGGGGGTTATTCGTTGAGGGTACTGAGGATTTCAGTCATATCATGAGATGAAATAGGGCGGCTGTAGTAGTAGCCTTGATGTTGGTTGCATTGATAATTAATAAGAAAGGACTTTTGTTCAAGTGTTTCAACGCCTTCGGCTATCACGGTTAAGCCAAGGCTGTCAGCCATGGCAATAATGGTTTTGGTAATGACCGCATCTTCTTCGTCCTGTGGCAGATCCAGGATAAAAGATTTATCAATTTTTAATTTAGTGACGGGTAGCCGTTTTAAGTAAGCGAGAGAAGAGTAACCTGTGCCAAAATCGTCAATGGCGATATGGATACCGAGTTTTTTCAGCTGCTGTAGTTTACAACTCATTCTTTCCAGATTTTCCATCAGGTTGGTTTCGGTGACTTCAAATTCAATCCATTCAGGTTTGCAGTGAGCGTGTTGCAATAGGCTTTCTATCGTATCGATAAAATCATCTTGTTGAAGGTGCTTGACGCTCAGATTGAGTGACAGTCGCCCAGGATTTAAGCCCATGTCCATCCAGTGTTTGAATTGATGCAAGGCGATTCGCATGACTTGCCGATCCAGTTCTACAATGAGATTGGATTCTTCGGCAATCGGAATAAAAGCGATGGGTGGTAATAGACCTTTGGTGGGATGTTGCCAGCGAACCAGCGCTTCCATGCCAATCAGTTTCTCGGTTATAGCATGGTATTGCGGTTGATAGTACACCAAAAACTCTTGTTGATGTAGGGCTTGGCGAAGACTGTTTTGCATCGCCATGTGCTCAAAGGCTTTGTTGCTCAGTTTTTCTGTATAAAACTGAAAATTATTGCGCCCCTCATCTTTGGCGCGATACATGGCCGCATCGGCAAATTTGAGCAAATCCTCTGGCGTCTCGGCATCTTTCGGGTAAAGACTGATGCCGATACTGTTGGAGAGTAAAAATGTATGTTCGGCCACTTGAATGGGCTCGTGGGTGGCGTCTAGAATTTTTTGGGCTAAGGTTATGGCGTCTTGCGAGGTTTTGAGCGATTCTTGTAAAATCGTGAATTCGTCTCCGCCCAATCGCGCCAAAGTGTCTTCGGCTCGAATCGTTTGTCGAATGCGGTTGGCGATGGTTTTAAGGACTTGATCCCCGATATCATGCCCTAAAGAATCATTGATCTTTTTGAATTGATCGAGGTCGATAAAAAGAACTGCAAAAGCCGTTTGAGCGCGTTTGGCTTTTTCAATCGCATATTGTAAGCGATTGTTGAACAGCGTTCGGTTTGGCAGTTGTGTTAATCTATCGTGATGGGCTTGATGTTTTAAGGTTTCTGTTTGGTGTTTGAGCTGGATTTCTAAATTACGACGTTCTGTAATGTCTTCATAGGTTCCGAGCATGCCGACAATTTCCTGATGGGCATTTTTTAACGGCATTCTTGAAACCAGCCAGGTTTTTTCAGTGCCATCGTCATCCACATAAGTCTCTTGCTGCGTTAAGGTCGATTGACCCGATAGAATGATGGCCATATCGGTTTGAAAATAAAAATCGGCTTTCGTGTCTCGCCAAGGCAAGTCATAATCCGTTTTGCCAATCAGTTGTTGTGGATCTTGGAGTTGAGCATCTGCTAAAAATAGGCGGTTGGCACCGAGGTATTGACCTTGCAAATCTTTCCAAAAAATACGGACGGGCACGGTTTCGAGTACATTTTCCATTAATTCTTTTTGATGGGTTAACTGCGATTCTATGTTTTTCAATTCGGAAATATCGGTGTCAAATAACACCACCGCATCTTGGCCTTGGTAAGGAAGGTGCTGCAAAATGGCTTTAACAGGGTATCGACTGCCATTTTTGCGTTGGTGTATAGAGAGGTTGGTCACCGTTTTTTGGTTACTTTCTAATGCCTTCAGTTTTTCAACCTGCTCAAGGGTTAGATAAGGATTGATGTCAATCACGGTGAGTTGTGTCAACTCTTCAAGCGTGTAACCCAGATTATTTAAAGCACAGTCATTAGCATATAAATATCGTAGGCTATGGTAGTCAAAAATATAGATTCCCTGGTGGGCAATTTGCATTAAATGCGCCAACTCTTGATAGCTACGTTCCAGCTGGATCAGGTGAGTAATGTCGCTGGAAATACCAACGGCTTTTATTGGGATTTGGTTTTCATCGTATTCAATGTGACCGACCAATTCGATAAACACTTCGGTGCCGTCTTCTCGAATCAATTTGTGCGATAATTGTTGTTTTTGACCTGTTTCAATCGCCGTTTTAAGCTTGCTTTGCATTCGCTCACGATCCGTCACCGAAAGTGAGCTTAGTAGATAGTCTAAAGAGGGAGCGAAGGTGGCAGGGTCTTTTCCGTGCATCTTATAAATTTCACTTGACCAAGTAAGCTTGCCGCTTGCAATTTCCAGTTCCCATAAGCCGACTTTGGCAAACTCCTGAAGTTGCGCCAATTGTTTTGCTTGGTTTTGCAAAGTTGTTTCTGTCTGATCAAAAGGTTGTTGAGACATTGCAGCAGTACTCTAGAGGTAAAGTGCATGTCAGTATAACGCAGGTTTTTTTAGAAAGATATGGTTTTGTGGTGTATTCACGATAGCGTTTTTTTATTGGGCTATCGCTTTGGTTTTGCAAGCGTTTTGAGTAATTGGCGGGGGTAAATAAAAAACTCGCTTGTGGAGCCGATTCATCGAACCAAACTAATGGCATCGTAGCTTTTTCAAGCGAGTTAAAGCAACATCATTTAAATAGCGAGTTATAAAAACTCAAAAAATATTTTATGGTGTTTTTGGTCGGCAATTGTGAAATAAATATGAAGTCTCTTTGCCGTGATTGGCGATGTTTTAAGGATGTCCGTGTTATAATGCGTTCATTTTATGTGCTACGCGTTTGGGCTCTGATTTGGCTGGATTTAAGCTTGTTCAGGCGTTCTAATTGTTTAGCTGTCTAGGAAAGATTATGGAGACAGGATTTACCCATTTTGAAGTGATTGTTGTAGGCGGTGGGCATGCGGGCACAGAAGCAGCTTTAGCATCCGCTCGGATGGGGGTTCGGACATTGTTGTTGACCGACAATATTGACACCTTGGGTCAAATGTCTTGTAACCCTGCAATTGGAGGGATTGGTAAGGGGCATTTGGTAAAAGAAGTTGATGCACTGGGGGGTGCTATGGCACTCGCGATCGATGAGGCGGGGATTCAATTTCGTACCTTGAATGCCTCGAAAGGCCCAGCGGTAAGAGCCACTCGTGCACAGGCAGATCGTGTTTTGTATCGGCAGGCCATTCGTACGCGCTTAGAAAATCAACGTAATTTAACGCTATTTCAGCAACCCGTAGAAGATTTTTTGGTTGAGGGCGACCAAGTGATTGGCGTCAGTACGCGCATGGGACTGAAGTTTTATGCGGCGCAAGTGGTCTTAACCGCAGGCACATTTTTGGCGGGTCGTATTCATATAGGGTTAAAAAACTATGAAGGCGGAAGGGCGGGGGATGCGCCGGCAAACCGGTTGGCGGAAAAATTACGAGAATTAAATCTACCGGTGGGGCGTTTGAAAACCGGCACACCACCGAGAATCGACGCGCGCAGTGTCAATTTTGATGCGATGCAATGTCAGCCCGGCGATTCTCCTATGCCGGTGTTTTCTTTTATGGGTAAGGCGACGATGCACCCGCAACAGATGCCTTGTTATATCACCTATACCAATGAGCAGACACACGACTTTATTCGCGGTGCTCTGGATCAGTCTCCCATGTATTCGGATGTCGGTGAAATTAATAGCGTGGGGCTGAGATATTGTCCGTCAATTGAAGACAAGGTGATGCGCTTTAGCGAACGCACGCAACACCAAGTCTTTATTGAGCCGGAGGGGTTGACGTCGAATGAATTGTATCCCAATGGGATTTCTACCAGTTTACCTTTTGAAACTCAGGTGCAGATCGTGCAGTCAATGAAAGGCTTGGAGAATGCGCGTATTATGCGGCCGGGTTATGCTATTGAGTATGATTATTTTGATCCGAGAGGACTCAAGCCGACACTGGAAACACAGGCTATTAAGGGGGTATATTTTGCCGGGCAGATTAATGGTACAACCGGCTATGAAGAGGCCGCTGCACAAGGAATACTGGCAGGTTTGAATGCAGGTCGACGTGCTCAAGAATTACCGCAATGGTATCCTCGGCGGGATGAAGCTTACATTGGGGTGATGGTGGATGATTTAATTACGCTGGGAACCAGCGAGCCTTATCGGATGTTTACGTCTCGCGCCGAATATCGTTTGATGCTGAGAGAAGATAATGCTGATCAAAGATTAACCCCAATTGGTAGAGAACTCGGGTTGGTGGATGATGAGCGCTGGATGGCATTTGAATCGAAAATGTCGTTATTCGATGCCGAAGTGGCACGGTTGAAACAAACTTGGATTTATCCACAGCATGCGGATGCGCAAAAAGCAGAGGGCTTGATGGATTTGCCGTTAAGCAAGGAGCAGACATTATTTGATTTGCTAAAACGGCCGAATGTACATTATGCCGCTTTGGCAAGCTTATCGATGTTTGGGGAGTCGGTCGATGATGACAAAGTGGTTGAGCAAATTGAGATTGAAGCCAAATATGCCGGCTATATTTTGCGGCAACAACAAGATATTGATAAATTAAAACGTGCTGAAAAAGTGCAGATACCGGAGGGTTTAGATTTGGATCAAATTTCCGGGTTGTCGAATGAAGTGAAACAAAAATTGCGTGATCATCGTCCGGCAACCTTGGGCATGGCGTCGCGTATTTCAGGGGTGACGCCCGCAGCGATTTCTTTGCTGTTAATTTATATTAAGAAATGGCGTCAGACAGCCAAAAGCAATGAAGGTCAATTAGGTTAAAACATGGCATCAAACAAAAGTTTGCCTTCCTCTTATGTCGATTATCTGACCGCATTGGAGCAGGCATTTAGGGTCTTTGGGCTATCGGAAAACGGCCAGGCCTGGCAGAAATTACTCGAATATATGGCGTTATTGCAAAAGTGGAATCGGGTTTATAACTTGACGGCAATTCGGGATGAAGAGGAAATGTTTGTTAAAAATTTGCTGGATAGTTTGA
>Ga0100379_10001466_pt1 | contig 23657 bp, 20 predicted proteins | sample CryGeymeta201503_FD_80418 | JGI IMG/M metagenome (GOLD analysis project Ga0100379, IMG submission 80418) | Groundwater microbial communities from Crystal Geyser aquifers in Utah, USA - Crystal Geyser metaG 2015-03 | ecosystem: Environmental > Aquatic > Deep subsurface > Groundwater | place...
AGACCAATCAATGGATCGACATCTGTGGCCTTTAAGTTTCCTAGTCCCCATTGCGCTTTTTGAACAAAGTCTGTGGCCAATTGCCGCATGGTATCTTCTTCAAGCATTGGCCATGAATATTCTTGAGGAATGAAGGGTTTAGGAGTGTATGATTTATCGCGAATTAATTCGTCTAGATCGATAAAATATCTCCCAGAATCATGGAATTGGTCCAAGAAAATACGCCGAACTGTATCGGCCGCAAGTGCTCCTCCCATGGCTACTGATGTTGCAAGTTGAGGCCAAGTGTGGATGCTTTCTCCAATCTCCACCATCGATGCCTTTAGTCTTTTACTGATGGTGTCCATACCAAATATTGGAAGCATATAAGGAACTTTTTGTTCATTGGTCATGTCTCCCAGCTTACTGATGTCGAGGTGATCAATCCATCCGTGTAATAAAGGTCTGTTGGGTTCTAAATCAAAGCGTTCAATATCAATGGTGCCTCGGTCGCTCATATCCATAACAACAGGCATCTTCATTGACTTTGCTTTTTCACGCAAAAGAATTTTTATGTCGATACTGTCGCATTCATCAACGATCAGATCGAGGTCGCCTCCATCGTGGAAAAAGGCATCCATATTTTCATGGGTCATGCCATCTGTGAAAATGCGAATGGTAAAATAGGGGTCGATTTCCATTATCTCACGCGCTACCATAACCGATTTATTAAGCCCCATATTGTGCAAGCCAGCACGAATACGGTTTAAATTAGCCAATTCAAGGATATCAAAATCGGCAATGCGAAGTTCCCCACAAATTCTTTCCATTGCCAGAACCAGGGAAATAGATTGGCCCACAGAAAGCCCTACCACACCCACTTTTTTATCCATCAATCGGGATTGCTCCTCACGGGTGATTTTGGGGTTGTTTGGACTAAGGCGTGTGAAAATAAAATCTTCTTTTGAAAGAATATGGATGAGCCGCTTGCTCCAAGGGTAAAATACCCATTCTCCAAAGCTTGAGGCTTCATTTTCTATAAAAAATTGATCTACTGCTTCCCTCAGCGCCGCACCTTTTAATTTTTTCTTCGGGTAGCGAGCACGAAGCATTTCACTCACCTGAGATTTTATTTGGTCGTGGATTTGTACTCCGGGCGTATTTTTTATTTTCGCTATGGTATTTTTTCCATCCTCGCTCCGAGGGTCGATAAACACTGGTTTCCAGTCATTTTCACTGCAGTTTTGGAGATTGTAATTCATGGATAATCCTTGTATTTACGTGATTATTCGATTAACATTCCGCAAATAATGCACTTATGCTGAATAATTCAATGAATAAGTGTGATTGTTTGGGAGGCAGGAATTTTTAAATTTGTAAGGGGAGAAAGTTATGACACAATTAATAAATGTACTTTATGTAGATGACGAGCAAAATAATTTGTTGTCATTTAAAGCGGCCTGCAGACGTGAATTTAATGTTCACACCGCAATTTCTGGCCATGAGGCTTTAGAGATTGTTAAGAACGAAGATATTGATATTATCATAACCGATCAGCGCATGCCGAATATGACTGGGGTTGAGTTTCTACAAAATGTCATTCCAATCGCTCCAAATCCAATTCGAATTTTGCTCACTGGTTATAGTGATATTAATGCGGTGGTGGATGCGATTAATAAAGGGGAGGTTTACCGTTACCTAACGAAACCTTGGGACAACGAGTTTTTGAAAACGACCATTCGCCAGGCACATGAGGTATTTATGCTTCGAAAAGAAAATGAGCGACTTATCGACGAGTTGAAACGAGCAAATGAGCAGTTGGAATTTTACCTGCGCCAGAAACTTCTATCTTAAAATTCAATAATTGCTTCTTAGTTCAGTCCGAGTGCATTTTTTATTCCAGCAATCTTATGGATGAGTTTAACGCGGTCAACCTCGTAGGTATCGTCTCGCATAATTTTATCCCTCACGCTGATATAGAACTTTATTTTCGGCTCCGTGCCTGATGGCCGCGCTGTGATAATGCTTTGGTCGTGCAATACAAACTGAAATACATTTGAAGAGGGCAAGCCCAAAGGACGTTTATCGCCATTTCTCATGTCATGCTCGATTCCTGTTGCATAATCTCGGGTAATAATTACCGGGTGGCTATTGATACTTTGTATCGGTTTGCTGCGAAAATCGGCCATCATTTGTTGAATTTCTTCTGCGCCTGCTTTCCCTTTTTTAGTGATGGATACCAAGGCTTCTTGGTAAGCATAGGTTTCGCGATGGATTTGTTCGAGGTAGTCAAGAAGTGTCATTCCTTGGCTATGCGCCCAGGCTGCAGCTTCTGCAATCATGGCTGCGGAGCTCACTGCATCTTTGTCGCGAACAAAGTCGCCAATAAGGTAGCCATAACTCTCCTCACCGCCTACCAAATACTTCTCACGCCCTTCTTTTTCGCGAATTAGCTCAGCAATATATTTGAAGCCCGTGAGGCATTCATAAAGACGCACGCCAAAGTTCTTAGCAATATCTGCAATGATATCCGAGGTAACGATGGTCTTAGCAACGAATTCATTCCCATGTAATTCGCGGCGATGTTTCTTTTGTGATAAGATATAATGGACGAGGATTGCGGCAGTTTCATTGCCATTCATCAAGTGCAGTTTTCCTTTTGGTCCGCGTACCGCAATTCCTACACGGTCTGCATCTGGGTCCGTTCCAAGAACAAGGTCGGCACCGGTTTCATTTGCTCGTTCTAGGGCAAGGTTCAATGCCGCCGCCTCTTCAGGGTTAGGTGAGTGGACGGTAGGAAAGTTTCCATCGGGCATCTTCTGGCTCTCCAATACATCAACATGGGCGAATCCCATTTTTGCCAATACCTGAGGAACGCCTTGGATACCGGTGCCATGAATTGGAGTATAAACAATCTTCAAGGAATCTTTCCCTGCTTGGTTGAGGCTCAATTGGGCAATTCGGTTCCAGTATTTTTCGTCCATCTCCGCACCTAGGCTATAGATGATGCTTGTATCAGGAGTAAATTTTACCTGATCAGGCCCTGCGATTTTGCGCACTTCTTCAATGGTGTTTTTATCGTGTGGCGGTACGAGTTGGCCGCCATCGTTCCAATAGACTTTGTATCCATTGTATTCCTTGGGATTATGTGAAGCGGTAATCACGATTCCTGCTTGGGCATTCAACTCACGTACAGCAAAAGACAATTCTGGAGTGGGGCGAAGGCTTTCAAAGAGGAAAACATGAATGCCATTCGCTGAAAAGACATTTGCTGTTGTTTCAGCGAATAACCGGCTATTATTTCGTGAATCGTGGGCAATTACAACCTTGCTTTTCGCACCAGAATAAACTTGGTTTAAATAGTTTGCTAGGCCTTGGGTAGTCATTCCTAGGGTATAGATGTTCATTTTATTGGTGCCGGCGCCCATGATTCCGCGGAGACCACCCGTACCAAATTCAAGGTCTTTATAAAATGCATCTACCAACTCAGTTCCGTTCTCATCAATGAGGTGCTGAACTTCTTTGCGTGTGTTTTCATCAAAGCTTTCGCTAAGCCATGCTTTCGCGCGAGAAATAAGAGTAGCGTCTACCATACAAAAAGTGATTGTTAAAATGAATGGGGAAATATACTAAAATGCCTTAGTCGGTCAAGTCTGTGGCTCGGTTGAGAAAGTCGTTTATTGGCCGAATTGCAGCAAAGGTATCTAAGCAAAAGGATTCGAAGCCCTCTTTGGTGATTTCTTTCGGCGAAAAGGAATGAGACACCGTAAAGCTTTTATTTCTAAGGTATTCTATCGCAGGATTATCTGCCTCATAGCCTTTTGGACTCGTTTTGAGCCGGCCATTATCGTCTAATGTCCCAAAAAGTTTTTGAAAATTTTTCTCGTGAATAAGTTTTTCAAAAGAGGCTAAATTATAATCTATTTCCTGGCGAATGAGCTTGAGTTTATCAGGTTCAGGCATGAACATCCCACCCGCCAAAAAACATCCATTTGGATCAAGATGAAGGTAGTAGCAGCCCTTGCTCGACTTGCGGCCTCCTGGTGCAATTACAGCACCCATGTTTGTTTTGTATGGGTCTTTGTTTTTGGAGAAACGCACATCTCTGAAGATGCGAAACATGCAGTCTTTGGCCCGCAAATCTTTTAAGCTTGGGTTGGTTTCTGCCATACTGCTGATAAGTTGCTCAAGAAAATCATTGAGCTCCTTTTTGGCAATTTCATAGCGTTTTTTATTCGCCGTAAACCAGTCTCGGTTATTGTTTGCGCTTAAGTCTTGTAGGAATGGAATAAGTGTTTTCATAAAAAAACCCACTCGTGGTGGGTAATTTAATTAAGGTGAACTAGGGTTTGGGTTTTTCTTCCTTGGCTGGCTCAGCACCACACCCCTTTTTATTTTCTTTGCTGCAGGTTTTGCATTCGGTTTTTTTTCCTTCTTCTTTTTTACAGCAGCTTTTTACTTCTTCTCCTGCCTTTTTACAGCATTCTTTTTTCTCTTCTTTCTCCTTTTTGGCTTCCTCTTTTTTCGGTTCTTCCTTTTTTGTTTCCTCTTTTTTTACTTCAGGAGCAGGGGCAGTTACCACTGGTTTTTCTTCCTTCTTTTTTTCAGGGGTTGCTTGAGCGCTAGCGATGCTGAGGCCCGCAACGATTAAGGCAAGGGTAAGTAAATACTTTTTCATGGGTTAAGGTCTTTCTCAAATATACATATCATTCGGCAAATTCTGCGATGATAGTTTCTCCAGAAGTGGTTTTATCGCCTAACTTCACATTTACTTTGGTACCAAGAGGCAAGTAGAGATCTACGCGAGAACCAAATTTGATAAACCCCATTTCTTTTCCTTGTTGAACTCGCACACCTTCATCTACATAACAACAAATTCGACGCGCCATGGCTCCAGCAATTTGGCGGAAGAGTACTTCTCGTCCTTTGTTATCGCGAATAACTACGGTTGTCCTTTCATTTTCTGTGGATGATTTTGGATGCCAAGCGGCAAGGTATTTTCCGGCATGGTATCGATAGAATTTCACCATTCCAGCAATTGGGTTACGGTTTACATGTACGTTGACTGGACTCATAAATATAGAAACCTGTAAGCGCTTTTCTTTGAAGTATTCTGGCTCATCAACTTCCTCAATCACAACAACTTTTCCATCTGCGGGAGCAATGATGTGCTCTTCATCCACTTGGGTATAGCGCGTTGGATTTCTGAAAAATTGCAGCACTAGTACAAACAATACTAAAGCAAGACCAGCGAATATTCCACGCATGATTTGACTGTATGGAAAAAGTGCCTCGGCCCCAAAGATGATTCCAACACATATAAGGGTGGTGATTAATAATATGAGATATCCTTCGCGGTGAATTTTCATGGTACAAAGTAAATGCAATCCGAGGAAATGATTTTAGCTAAAGTTTACAAAAAAGGAGCCTCCTTCGAAGCTCCTAAAACCGTACGGATTTAAATAGGCATCTTAATCGAATACCACGCGCTGATAGCTGCCTGAATTCTCAAAAGAGCTTAGTTTAAAAAAGTATACACCGCTGGTTAGGCCATCTCGCATAAATTCGTAAGATTCGCCTTTAATCTGCGGAACTTCTTTGATTAATTTGCCTTGAGCATCAAAAACACGGAGGGTTAATGATTCATCATTTGGATTAGGAAACTGAATTTGGCAGCTTGATTTAGCTGGGTTTGGAAAAACTTCAAAATTCATTGCTGATGCTATATGACGAAAGCTCGTAATATCGTGGTCGTCAATATCAGCTGGTTTTACAGCACAATCGTAGAGTTTTACTTGGTCAATATCGCCATTAAATAGTCCTTTAATCTGACCAAAGTTGCGATGCACGCCAATGCCAACATTATCGATGCTTGTCTTGAAATCTCCAGTTTGGGTATATGGGGCGGACCCCGCTTTTACACCATCAATGTAGAGATAGAGGCTATCCGCGTCTTTTGTTGCCAAATAATGGTGCCATTCGTTATAATCTTGGCGAGGAATTGAAATGAAGTCGGTACCAGCGTTTACGCTAATGCTTGATCGCATGGTGAAGATGCAATTTCCATTATTATCGTCAGGCATCAATACAATCATTGATTTCGATGCACTCGTGGCATTGTCATCTCGTTGTTCAAAAAGTGTCCCATTGAAATCCTTTCCTCCTGGCGCTCCATCCATTTTGGCCCAAATAGAAATTGAAAATTCTGTGGTCGTAATTACGGGCTGGCTACCATTCAGGTCGATATAACTATCTGTGGCATTAAAATGAAGGGCACTGTTTGGTGCTCCATTAGAATTGGCAACATACGAAAATGTTCCTTGCATGCTGGTCTGCACTCCAGAAGAGGTAGAATCAGAAGCGTTTCCGTTGAATGGAAAATGGGCCGTCAGGCATTGGTGCTGACTGTTACCAACTAAGGATAAAAGTAAAAAGGAGCCCATAAAAAGCTCCTTTTTGAATAGTATACGTGCTTTCATCTACGCAAGATAAAAAATTTTTGCGTAGTAAAAGATTAAAATACGCCTCTAAATGCCAGTGCTTTGGCAACTTTATCGATTGCTACAATGTATGCGGCAATACGTAAGCTTGTTCCATGTTTTTGAGAAGCAGCATATACTTCTTCAAATGCTTGTTTCATGGTTCTGTCGGCTCTACGATGAACCCGTTCCTCAGTCCAATAGTAGCCTAAGCGGTTTTGAACCCACTCGAAATAGGATACAGTAACTCCACCGGCATTTGCTAAGATGTCTGGAACCACCATGATATTTTTTTCATTCAAAATCAAATCGGCGCTGGCGGATGTTGGTCCGTTAGCTCCTTCTACGATCAATTTTGCTTTGATATTCGCCGCATTATGCTTGGTGATTTGGTCCTCCATAGCTGCAGGAACCAACACGTCTACATCTAGTTCAAGAATTTCTTCGTTGGTAATTTTTTCGGCATTAAAGCCTTCCAAGGTTCCGCCATTATTGTTGCGGTAGGCAATTGCTCCTTCAATATCAATTCCCTTTGGATCATAATACCCACCAGAAACATCAGATATTGCAACGATTTTTAAACCTTGCAATTGAATAAGTTTTGCAGAGATTGACCCTACATTTCCAAATCCTTGTACAGCACAGGTAGCCTCGCTTGGGTTGATTCCCAATTTGCCCATAGCAGCGCGTGCAGACACCATCACACCGCGTCCTGTTGCTTCAACCCTACCAGAAGACCCGCCAAGAACCAAAGGTTTGCCTGTGGCTACAGCTGGGGTATATTCTCCTTGAATTTTAGAGTACTCATCCATGAGCCAAGCCATTTCTTGTGGACCGGTGTTCATATCAGGAGCCGGAATGTCTTTTTCAGGTCCGAATACGTCACGGAGAGCACCAGTATACGCACGGGTCAAACGTTCCAATTCGCCTTTCGACATTTTGCGGGGATCACATTTGATTCCTCCTTTTCCACCGCCGTAAGGGATACCTACAACAGCACATTTCCATGTCATCCAAGCAGCAAGCGCTTTGACTTCATCTAAATGCACATCCATCGAGTAACGAATACCTCCTTTTGAAGGACCCATTGCTTGTGAATGTACTACGCGGTAACCTTCAAAAACCTGTACCGTGCCATCATCCATTATTACTGGAAGGTTAACAATCACCGCTTTCGCCGGCGATTTAAGCACATTGTAACTGTTTTTATCCAGTCCTAAAATTCTAGCAGCCTCATCGAACCGGGACATCATCGATTCAAAAGGATTCTCCTGGTTTTTAATAGGAGCAGGTTCTTTGTAACTCATAATGATAGCTTAACAAACTGCCTGCAAAGTTATTTTTATTCGTGCATTTAGCAAGGGACTTCAAGGCAGGTTTAAAATATTTAAAACTTAACTATGAATAGATATAAATGAATGGCTGGCAAGGCAATTAAAAATCCGTCGAAACGGTCCAATAGTCCGCCATGGCCAGGCATTATTTTCCCTGAATCTTTAATGCCTATTCGGCGTTTCCACATGGATTCAATCAAGTCACCAAGGGTGCCGAATAGGGCTACTAGGCTACCGATAATCATCCATTCAAGGAGCGAAAAGCTTAAGGCGTAGAGAGATAGGATATAAGCCGCAATAAGGCATAAGATCACTCCTCCTATTAGGCCTTCCCAGGTTTTTTTGGGAGAAACCTCCGGAAAAAGCGGGCGCTTCCCTAAGCTTCTTCCCGCCAAATATGCGCCTGTATCATTGGTCCAGAAAAGGATAAACACGCCTAATAAAGGGGATAACCCTGCTCCATGAACCAAGTAAAGCTGTGTGGAAGTGAGCAATATGAATGGCAGAACAATATAGAATAGGGCCAAAAGCAAAGTTGCCGCTGCTTGAAAATTGGCAGCCTTGGGTTGGAAAAGGCCTAAGATCAGAACCACAAAAGGCAAGGAAAGCAAAAAGGGCAAGTACCAGAAGAGGGATCTTTCACCAAGCAAGCCATAAGCAGCAATGATATACAGCATGGTTCCTCCGATTACACCCAGCATTTTGGCTGGATGCCCTTGCTCCAATTCTGCATTCAGAAACTCCCACAAACAAACGGCCGTGATCAGAGCAAATAATGGAATAAAATACGTTAGCCCTAAAAGTAAGGAGGCGATTACGAGGCCGACGTATACAGCCCCAGACAAGGTTCTTGTCCAAAAATTATTCATGGTCTTCTTTTTCTAAAAGGTCTACGGCTTGATGTGCCTGATCTAAGTGACAATACAGTTCCACGAGTCCAAAGAGTCCGTAAGCTGAGTCACGCTTGTTGATTGAAACTACCTTAATCCCATTTTCTTCCAGCATGGCCTGATAAAGGCTTGCCTCGTTTGGGTTTTGGTAGGTATTTAATAAGATCCAATTATCCTCCATCCGTGTTTGCTTCTCTTCTTTTCAAAAGTAGCAGGATTGCAGCGCTAAGCAAGATGGAAACCACAAAACTGATAACCGGTTGTCCGAAATCGGGCTCTGTACTTGACGTCACCTCGTCTCCAGCAAAGTATGTTGCTATGAGAGCAAATGCATTATTTGTGAAATGGGCCAATACGGGTAGCCATAAACTGCGGCTCCAAAGGGCTAGATAACCTAGTACCATTCCAAAGATAAACAAGGGTATTAGATAGAAAAACTGACCATGAACCATAGCAAATAGCAATGCCGAAATGGCAATGGAGACGTGCGGATTCCCAGTGATATCATACAAGATGCGAAGGCCAACCCGACGAAAAAATAGCTCCTCACAAAATGCAGGCAAAGCGGCCATCATAAATAGATTGAAGGCCAAGTCGAGCGGGCCTTGGTCTTTTAAAAAGGCAAATTGTGTATTTACCGCAGTTTCGTGCAATTGGCGCAATTGGGTTTCAATTTCAGCCATTTCTGGAGGAAAGGTCCATCCCAAACACCAATTGGCGATGAAAGAAATAGCAGGCTGCAGGGTAAAAACCAGCAGAATACTCAGCCCAGCCATGATGGGGTTAATTTTAATGCGAACTCCAGTACCGCTAAGAATATGAACACGCATAAATGCCAATTGGGCAACAGAAGCAAAGGCAAAAGTTCCTATAGAGGACAGTACTTGTATATAGCGGTGTGCGTATAGAATGGAACGGTTGCTAAAATCGGTACCAACAGTCAATGCTTCCATGCCGTCTACACCAAAGAATAAGGAGCATGTGCGTATGGCCAATGCCGCAAATAATGCGCCTCCTATTAGTGCCATTAGAATCAAGGAAATAAATTGAAGCACATACCAAATCCGTGGTTTTTCAATTTCTTCGAAGGCTTGTGGCTCTTGATTTTCTGTCATGTTGTATGTTTGTACTCTAATTGATGCAAAGTTGGTAAAAATAGGTGACATAGAATTGGGTGAATTTCCAATATTGTTAGCACCCATGGAAGACGTGAGTGATCCTCCCTTTCGTTTTGTGTGCAAACAGAATGGAGTAGACTTGATGTATACCGAGTTTATTAGCTCTGAAGGCTTGATTCGTGATGCGGCAAAAAGCAGACAAAAACTGGATATTTTCGAATACGAACGTCCAATTGGCATTCAATTATTCGGCAGTGAAATTGAATCCATGAAGGAAGCTGCTGAGATTGCTACTGCTGCCAAACCCAACCTAATTGATATCAATTACGGATGCCCAGTAAAAGCCGTAGCCTGCCGAGGAGCTGGGGCCGCATTGCTCCAAGATATTCCAAAAATGGTTTCCATGACGGAGGAGATTGTAAAAAGCACTCATCTTCCAGTAACCGTCAAAACCAGATTAGGGTGGGATGAGGATACCAAAAATATCGTAGAGGTTGCTGAACGACTTCAAGACATTGGAATTCAAGCACTATCCGTACACGGGCGAACCCGTAAGCAGATGTATAAAGGAGAAGCAGATTGGTCTCTGATTGCGGAGGTAAAAAATAATCCACGAATGCATATTCCTATTTTTGGGAATGGAGACGTAGATAGCCCTGAAAAAGCAGCAGCGAACAGGGAGAGATTTGGCATTGACGGAATAATGGTGGGTAGAGCATCCATCGGCAATCCATGGATATTTAGAGAGATAAAACATTTCCTCCAAACAGGGGAACATACTGCCGCACCTACGCTAGACGAACGTGTTTTGGCTTGTCGTACCCATTTTGAAAAAAGCTTAGAATGGAAGGGCCCACGCGCAGGGATCTTTGAAATGCGCCGCCATTATAGCAATTACTTTAAAGGACTTGATCATTTTAAGCCGTACAGAACCGCCTTGGTTACTTCAGAATCAGAAGAAGAGATTCATCAGATACTTCATGATATTTCTGAACAATATGCCATGCAGCTGGTCTAGGTCATTTAATGTCTTTTGAATCAATCGAGAAAAGAAGCATTTTCGCAATCAGGATGAAGAAAATTTTATTATCCCTAATCGCTTTGGGAGGAATTACATGTGCCGTATACTTTTTTAATCATACGCCAACAGGTAAAGAAGAAAAGTTGAGCAGTGGGCCAGGCCATTTTGAATTTATTCATGATATCAAAGGAGATATTCCTTTTAATGCCGTGAATAACTGGGAAAAACAAACCCGCTATTCAAAAAGGAGTGGTGAAGTACTAGATAGTATCGAAGAAATTGGTCCCTTTAACGTAGGAGGAAGAACCCGCGGTATCGTGATAGATCAGACCAATATCAACCGGTATTTTGTTGCGGCCATTACAGGTGGAATGTGGGTTTCTGAGGAATCAGGTAAAAATTGGAAGGCCATTAATGAGAGGGAAGTTACGTTGAATATTTCTCATCTTACACAAAACCCGCTGAATCCGGATATTCTCTACTACTGCACTGGCGAAGGGGCTGGAAACTCAGGTGGGGCACCAGGTGCCGGCATTTTCAAATCGACAGACCACGGCAAGACCTTTTCGCAATTGAGCGCAACGACAAACGGAAACTTCAATTCCACTTGGCGCATTGCATGCAGTACGGTCGATACCAATACGCTTTATGTCTCGCTTAACTCTGGTGGCGTCTACCGTTCGAAAGATGCAGGACAGTCCTTTGAACGTGTGGTAATCACTTCACGTGAGGTATATGATATGGAAATTTTTCCTGATGGATCCATTATGATTTCCATTCGCGGTCAGGGGATATATACGAGTACCACAGGAGATGATGGCTCTTGGGTTCTTAGGAATAATGGATTACCCAGTGGATCAGGAGTCGGAAGAATTGAAATGGCATATTGTCAGGAGCAAGCAAATATCGTTTATGCCGCCGTTTCGAATAGCAATAACACAGCCTTAACCGGATTTTATAAGAGTGAGGATCAGGGAAAGACTTGGGTAGAAAAAGGAAACCCGGATGATCAGGGAGGGAGCTACCCTTTTACCTGGTATACTTTAGCTGTCGAGGTCAAACAAGATGACCCGAATTCTATCATTGTCGGTTCAGTGAACTTAGTTCATTCAACAAACGGAGGAGATACATGGAATTTTGCCAAGAATTCTCATGCGGATTATCATACCATGGCACAACATCCTTCGAATAAAGATTTATTGATAATTGGTAATGACGGTGGGGTACACGCCTACCAATGGAGTGACCTAAGCAAATATGAAGACCTGAATTGGGGATTAAATATCACGCAATATTATGCTGGGGCTTTTGCCCCTGAGAATATCAGCATAATGGGGGGCTACCAAGACAACGGGACTCATTTTACCCTCAACGGAAATGATACCTTCAGCAAGCTTTATGGTGCTGATGGTTCGTATACCGAGATTAGTCAACAAAATCCTGCTTTGGCATTTCTTTCCTTTCAAAACGGACGCATTTTCCGTGTGGATGGATTTGGAAGCAATAAGCTCACTACCACGGATATCCTCGCAGATATGGATTCTGATGGCAATAAAGTAGTGGACGATGGGGCCTGGTTCATCCATCCCTATGCCATGAACCCCCAGGATGGCGAAATGTTAGTTTACCCTACCAAAAAACGGGTTTACTTGTCGGTCAATGGAGGAATTTTATTTGACCCAATTACCGATGAAATTAATATTGGAACCAATATTCAGCCTTTTGCAGTGGGGATTACCAACCAGTTGAACCCCGCAGTTTATATTGGCGGAAGACAAGCCTTATTCTATCGCATAAAAAATGCCCGAAATGCGAAGGTGGGCGGGGAGGAAAACTTGAGGCAATTTGTTCCATCAAGTTTATATAGCAGTTTTATAGGCTGCATCACTCCAAATCCGGTGAACCATACCGAGTTATTTTTAAGCTTCACTGATTATTCTAATGACCCGAGAGTTTGGAAAGTCATCAAGGCAGATTCAGACACCCCAGAATTCGTTGATATTAGTGGAAATCTACCCCTTGGTATGCCAGTAAATTGGATTGATGTTGATCCTGCGGCAGCCGATTCTGTATTTTTTGCTGGAACGGATAGAGGCCTATTTTATACCACGGATGGAGGTCAGACCTGGTTCCAGGAAGAAGGAATTCCAAATGTAGTTGTCGATATGGTTCGTGTACGTGCCTCGGATCGGCGTTTGTTCATCTATACCCATGGCAGAGGGGCTTTTACCGCTCGAATTACGCCATACGGCAAGCAGATTCCAAGCTATAATGCGGTAGGTTTGAAGGAAAACGAAAACTTGAGCGCCTTGGTTTATCCGAACCCTGCTGATGGCAGAGTGAGTATTCGGTGGGATCAGCGTATTGGGGCACAACAAGAAATTCGCATATATGATGGGCAAGGAAAGCTTGTCATCAAACAAATGCTTGTGAATGGTGCTCATCTATCAACGGTTTCCTTGAAAACAGGCATTTACTATGTTCAAGGAAATGGATTTAAAGCCACGAAGTTATTGATCAAGCACTAGGGTTTCCTAGTGCATATTCTTGATTTTGCTTGGCGGCACACCAAAATATTCTTTGTAACTATTGCTAAAGTAACTGAGACTGTTAAAGCCAACAGCTAGGGCAATTTCGCTCAGGAATCCAGCATCTTGTTGAATGAGTTGTCGTGCGCGTTCTAAACGAAATTCGCGGATAAGCTGAGAAGTAGTTTTGCCAGTTAACACCTTAATTTTCTTCTGAATGGATGAGCGACTATAGCCAATTTCACGGGCTAGATCATCGATGGAGAAATTAAAATTGTCGATGTTTTTCTCCACGGCCGTAATCACTTTACGCAAGAAAACGTCGTCTTTCGATTCCACATCTCTTTCGCTTGGAGAAATTTTAATCTTTTGTAAAACGCGTCTTCTGTTTTGAATTGCAGATTGCACGCGTGCTAAAAGCTCTTCGAACTCAAAGGGCTTGGTTACGTAATCGTCGGCGCCAATTTTGAGCCCTTGAATTTTAGACTCGAGCATGCTTTTGGCCGTAAGCATGATCACTGGAATATGCATGGTTCTGGCGTCATTTTTTACGGCCTCAAGAAATTCAAAGCCGTCCATCACTGGCATGATTACGTCGGAAATTATCACGTCTGGAATAATTTCTCTCGCTTTTTCGTAGCCAATATTACCATTTTCAGCGGTAAAGACGGTGAAACTTCTGTTTTCAAAGAGCTCCGCAAGGTTCTCTCTGATGTCAAGTTCGTCTTCAATGAGTAGTATTCTGTCCATAGTTTTTAGTTGATAGGAAGTTCTACAATTACTTCAGTTTGCTTGTTAAGCTCACTCTTGATATAGATGATTCCGTTATGCAATTCTACAAATTCTTTTGTTATAACTAAGCCAAGACCAGTGCCCGGCACGTCAATGGCGTTTTTTGAGCGGTAAAACGATTGAAAAACAAGACCAATATCCTCATCGGGAATGCCAATCCCATAGTCTCGAATTATCAATGATACGTTTTCCTCTTTGAACAGAATGTCTAACTCAGGGTCTGGTTTACCTTTGGAATATTTGAGGGCATTTGAGAGGAGGTTCAATAAAACATGAGAAAGCAAGCTGGCATCAAAAAGCAGGGGTTGCACGGGTCCGCTCATGCTCAATTTAATGGCTCTTCCATCATTAGCATTCGAAAAGTGGTCGGAAATAATCTCTTCGCAAAATTTATGGATATCGTGTGCTTTCGCATGAAATGGTGTTTTACCGGCATCGAACTTACCAAGGGTTAGTACATCATTCATAAGCCTAGTAACCCGCTCAATTTGTGCTTTAATCCGCGCATAATGTTTGGCCATTTTCAGCTTTTGGTCCTCGGGTGCACTCCTGCCATACTCTTCCAGAAGTTGGATGCTCGAACGAATCGTAGTAAGCGGCGTACGGAATTCATGTGAAGCCATGCTGATAAAGTTTGATTTCAGCTCATTCAATTCCCGCTGTTTGTCGAGCGCAGTTTTTAAACTGATTTCTGCCTCTTTGAATGCTGAAATATCCCGGGTGGTGGATTGAATAATATAGCGCTCTTGGTTATCCGTATACACAATAGAACGAACTGTTTCTAACCAGATGGATGTGCCATTGGCTTTAGTAAAGGCATAACTTTTTCTGTTTTCATTGGAGGCGTCGAATATATCGCGCTCCCAAGCTGTGCCTTTTATCCGAGATTCTGTCCAGACTTCACGTGGTGTCTTGCCTATTAATTGTACTTCATCTAAGCCTAAGATGGCATGAATGGAAGGAGAAACATAAACAAAATGCCCATGTTCATCTTGTAAGGTTACTAAATCACTTATATTCTCGGAAATAAGCCGGTACCGTGTCTCACTTTCCTTTAATTTCTGTTCGGTGAATTGTCTTTGGCTTACGTCGATGATTGTTCCTAGGATATAAGGCTCGTTTCCTTTTTTAAAGAAGCTCCGGGCATAAATTTCGGCCCACTTTGCATCCTCTCGATGGCCGGTGATCCGTACCAAACAACTTCGGTAATCATTCTTATTCACCAAAAGGTGTTTTAACATTTTGTCGAATTTCCACTGATCATCAGGAATGATAAATGAGCGAAAATCTTTTTTCATACTTTCTGCTAAGGAAACTCCGCTGAGAATCTTCCAAGCCTCGTTCAAAAAAATGATGCTACCAGACTTGTTTAGCTGAAACACTGTTTCTCTCAGGTTGTCAACAAGTTCAATATAACGCTCCTGGCTCTCCGCGATCTTAGTTTCATAAAGTTTTTCGAGTGTGATATCGGTATTCGATCCTGATATTCGGAGGGTATTTCCATTTAAATCTGTTGTTGGTCTCGCCGTTACCCGAACCCAAATTAAGGTGCCATTTTTATGAATAAGCCGGATTTCAAACCCTCTAATTTCTTGACCCGATTGCACGACATATTGAAGTCCCTTATAAATTTTATAGATATCTTTTGGGTGAACAAATGTTTTCAAATCTGTAAGAATGCCGTCTAATTCTTGCGAATTGTATCCGAGTAGTTCTAAGAATTGTGGTGCATAATAGATGCGTTCTTTAATGACATCATAATCCCATAGGCTATCCTTGGAAGCTCTAATGGCGGATTCAAGCTGAAGGTTATTTCTTTGAAGGTCTGTACGAAGCTGGTCATTGCTGATCACAGAGGATAGTCCGTTTGTGAGAAGACGCAAACTGGCAATTTCCTGCTCATCCCATTCCCTTGGCCCCTGACAATCATCGAAGCCCATGAAGCCCCAAAGTGCATCGTCTTTATAGATTGGAAGACAAATGAAGGAGTGAATATTCCTTTTTTCCAAGTATTTTAGGGTATGTCCATTAACCTCTTTTCTTAATCTGGAATAGGCTTGGTCTTTCAAAAGTGTTTCATAGAAACCTCGAAATATGGTATAACTGATCATGCTCACCTCCTCTTCGTCGGCCAATTTTGGATAACGTGACCATTGGGATACCAAGCTCGCATAGATTTGATCGGAATCGGGGAGGAAGGTGCTTTCAAATATATAGCAGCGATCGGCCTGAACGGCTTTCCCTAAAGACGCTGCTACTTGGCTTAGGCTTTCTTGAAGGTTGTCGGTATTGATTAGAGCGGTAGAAGACTCACTCGCCGCCTTGAGCAATTGACCCTGACGGAATACTCTGCGTCGCGCTTCATTGGTTTCGGTAAAATATAAAGCAATAAGATTCTCTTGCCCGGTCTGTTTGATTAAACTGGCCTTAATTTTAAGCACGATCTCGTCGCCGCTGTCCTTGTTCAGGATGGCATATGAATCCCAATCACCCGTTTTAGAAATGCTATCTATTATCTGCGCCCAATTTTCTTCGCCTATAAAGCGATAAGCAATGTTTTCTGGTCCTTTCTTACCGTTTCTGAAGTAGCGGTCGAAGGCGTCATTCAAGAAGGTTGTCGTCCCGTCGAGATGGCATAAGGCAACAGGCAGACTTGAAAGTTCAAGAACGCTTTGAAAATCAATGGCGGGATTAGTTTGCTGGTTTTTGGTCATTTTCACAGCCTTGGTTCTCAAATTTAAGCAAAGAGATAGAAGGCCGATGCATATTCCTGCCGTATATTTGTGGCGGCATGAAATTTATACCCCATCTCATCACCTCAGGGAACCTGTTTTGCGGGATTCTCGCCTTGCTTTATTTGGGTGATGGTCAGCTGATTCCAGCGTCATATTGTATATTCATTGCTGGGCTATTGGATTTTTTTGATGGTTTTGCCGCCCGACTACTAAAGGTGGCTGGCGATTTTGGAAAACAACTCGATTCATTGGCAGATGTGGTTACATTTGGTGTAGTGCCGGGCATGATGCTGTTTAAAATTGCGCAGCAGTTAACACTTTGGCCATACGGACAATCTGCTCCATTGCTTGTGGTGTATTTACCATTACTCATCGGGGTATTCTCCGCTTTACGCTTGGCGAAATTTAATATTGATACCCGTCAGGCGAACAGTTTTTTAGGGCTTCCGACCCCAGCCAATGCCTTTTGGATAGCCTCCATGCCTTTTATAATTAAGGCATATCCAAGTTGGGTTCAGGATGCGTGGATTAGTCCGTATACCTTAGCCGCAATGGCGGTGCTCTCCTGCATTTTATTGGTCAGTGAGATTCCCTTATTAGCATTGAAATTTAAGAATTGGAGCTTTAAAAATAATTGGGCCGCCTATCTTTTATTGATCGGGATGGGAATCAGCCTTATTGTGTTTAAATTTGCAGGGTTATTGGCCCTTGTGCCCTTGTATATTTTGTTTTCTGTTATAGATAATCAATTGAAAAATAATGAAATACCTGGTTGAAATTAATGTAATGCCTCATAAGGCTCTTTTGGATCCGCAAGGAAAGGCAGTTTCCAATGGGTTAAAAAGTATTGGCTTGACAGAAATTGATCAAGTGCGTGTAGGCAAAAGAATCACTTTGGAGCTAGAGGCAGCTGATGCGGCGGCAGCAGAAGCCTTGGCTGAAATGGCATGTAAAAAACTTTTAGCGAACCAAGTAATGGAGTATTTTGAGATTCATGTGGCTGAACCAGCGAGCTAAATTTCTTTGCCTCATTGGCCTTTTTGGCTTTGGAGTTTCAACCATAAGGGCCCAGCAACAAGCGGATATTGCATATTTATGCAGTGAGGCACTATCAGGGCGCGGATATGTCGATGGTGGTCTCAATCTTGCAGCAGATTATATCGCCCAGGAATTTGAAAAGGCCGGGCTTCAACCTTTGCATAAAGGGTGGTTTCAGCCATTCCGTATGTCGGTGAATACCTTTCCATCGGCCATGCATGTTTAAGTTGGGTAACGAATCTTAGTGGCGGGTGAAGATTATCTCGTCAAAGCATCTTCATCCTTTATCCATGGAAGTTTCCGACTGCGGCATATCCATTTGGCAGAGTTAGAAAAGGATGAAGCTTTTGAATCGTTAAAAAGGGAATACCTCTCCCGTTCTATTCTCGTTTTGGACACCATGTCGTTCAGTGAGGATCATATCGACAAGCGTTATAAACAAGTTCAGTATAACCAGCTAAAGGCCGCAGGGATTATTATAAAATCGAAGCGAAATCTTATCTGGACTGTTGCCAGGAATAAGGCGGTTTATTTCACCTTAGAATGTAAACCTGAGGCAATCAATGATGGTGATACACTCATTAGCTTGAACGTTAAGTCAAAATTTGTAAAACGCTTCAAGGCTAAGAATGTATGGGGCATAGTTCCAGGTACTCAGTATCCAGATTCATTTTTATTCATTACGGCCCATTACGATCATTTAGGGATGATGGGAGAAAATACGATGTTTCCTGGAGCAAATGATAATGCTAGTGGCACGGCTATGATGTTGGAACTGGCGCGTTATTATGGAAAAAGCCCACAGCCTTTTAGCCTTGTATTTATAGCCTTCACAGCAGAAGAAGCAGGCCTGGTTGGTTCCAAACATTTCACGGAACACCCGCCGATTAATCTATCTAAAATTCGCTTCTTGATGAATTTAGATTTAGAAGGAACAGGAATAGATGGCATTACCGCCGTGAATGCCACCGTTTTTGAGGAAGACTTTACGACGTTATTGGACGTGAATGAACAAGGACAGTATTTATCTAAGCTTGTACGTCGAGGAAAAGCGGCTAATAGTGATCATTATTGGTTTACAGAGCTAGGCGTTCCAAGTTTTTTCCTCTATCAAATGGGGCCTTATAATCATTATCATGACCCAGGAGATAAGCCAGCAGGTTTACCTATGGATGCCTTTGTTCCAACACAACACTTGGTGATTGATTTTTTTACGCGTTTGCAGGCTCCCAATTAGAATTGCCCCTTGAAGGCTGAAAAAAATGTTAAATTCGACTTAACTTAGTAGCCATGTCGCTCAAGTCGTCATTTTTCTCTTGGTACTTTAAAAAGCGCTGGCCTGAAATGGAAGCACAAATTCGTTTGGCGGATGATGTGCAGCAGGCAACACTCATGTCGCTCGTGGGAGATGCAAAAAATACAGAGATTGGAAAGCAATACGACTTTAAGTCAATTACGCGCTATGAAGACTTTCAGGAACGTGTGCCTATTCGCGATTATGAAGCGATTAAGCCATTAATTGAAAGAACGATGCGAGGTGAGCAAAATATCATCTGGCATTCAGATATTCGGTGGTTTGCCAAATCCAGTGGAACCACTTCCGATAAGAGTAAATTCATTCCTGTTAGTTTTGAGGCCTTGGATAAATGTCATTATCAAGGGGGTAGAGACGTATTAACCATGTACTGTAATAGCTTCCAAGAAACAGAAATGTTTAATGGTAAAAGCTTGGTTATTGGAGGCTCCCATAAGGTGAATACCTTTTCCGAAAACTCCTTTTATGGAGATTTATCTGCCGTTGTCTTGGCAAATACGCCGTTCTGGGTAGAATTTCTTCGCACACCTGACAAATCCATCGCATTGATGGAAGAATGGGAAGAGAAGCTCGAGAAAATGGCTTTGGCAACAGTTAATGAAGATGTAACCAGTATTTCTGGGGTTCCTACCTGGACCTTAGTTTTAATCGAACGCCTGTTTGAAATGACTGGAAAACGGGATTTGCACGAAATATGGCCTAACCTTGAGTTGTACATACATGGTGGCGTAAGCTTTACTCCATACCGTGAACGATTTCAGCGTCTGATGCCATCAAGGAGCATTCAATATTTAGAATCGTATAATGCTTCCGAAGGGTTTTTTGGGATTCAAGGAGATTTGGGTGTACATGATATGTATCTTATGCCGGGCTATGGAATCTTCTTTGAGTTTGTAAAAGCGGAAGAGATTTTTGATGAATACCCGAAGGCCATTCCATTGTGGGAGGTTGAGATAGGCGTAAACTATGCGGTTGTAATAAGCACCAATGCTGGACTTTGGCGCTATATCATCGGTGACACCTTGAAGTTCACGGGTGTGCGGCCTTATCGCTTCCAAATTACAGGCCGCACAAAACTTTTTATAAATGCCTTTGGCGAGGAGTTGGTGATTGAAAATGCCGAACGAGGAATTGCAAAAGCGTGTGAGGCAACAAACGCAATTGTGTCGGATTATACTGCTGCTCCGGTGTATATGGATGAAGGAGCGGATGCTGGGCATGAGTGGCTCATCGAATTTGAACAGGCCCCTGAAAATGAACTGCGTTTTATGGAAATCCTTGATCAAACCCTCAAGGAAGTAAACTCTGATTATGAGGCCAAGCGCTACAAAAATATGGCACTTCAAGCACCTAAGTTAGTGAGCTTAGAACGAGGTTCATTCAGACAGTGGCTTCGCGTACGGGGCAAATTGGGTGGACAGCATAAAGTGCCTCGTTTATCGAATAATCGGATTATCGTGGAAGAAATTCTTGCTTTAAAGAACGAGCATAACCAGCTTATTGAACCGGCTTAAAAACAAATTCTTCGGTAAACTGATACCCGTTTAAGGTATATTGATACGGTTTTTTGCTTTTTTGAATCACACATTCGTCAGCAACAAATTCAACATGTAATGGTCCACTATTGTATAAAGAAACCTTACAAGGAAAATTGAGGAGTTGGTTTCGTATAACAACACGAGCAAATCCATCCATAATATTATCAAAATTGCTTCCTGGTTCAAGCTGCCAATTCTCCCCTGTTTTTGTGTTTTCTATGCGGATATGAAAGAATCGAAATCCATCATTTTTTGCATTGATCCAAATAGATAAGTCGGCAGTATCCTGAAAGCCAGGGCCTTCATACAAAAGCAAATCGGATTCTTCAGTAAAACCAGCCCCTCTGCTATTTGCTAAGCCCTCTGCGTTTCTGTCATCAAAAGAGGCATAGTATAACATGTCATTTTTCAGGCTATCAACTCTTCGTTGATTTTCTTTCCATGATTTCCATTGTGTGGCTTTAACAGAATGGGCTTGTAGATTATCTATAGAAAAAATGGCAGGAGGAAGCAATGATGAAACCCTGTTTGAATAAGAAGGAGACTTGAGCACCATCCACGGTTTATCTTCTTCCATCAAAGGTCCAGATAAATTATACGCCATCTCAAAAAGGTTTAAAGTCTGACTCAATGAAGTTCGACTCATCATGGAGGCAAATGTAGGGAGCCCGCTTGAAAGACTTAAAGCCATCGTTGGTCCAGCCATGTATTCATCTGGGATTGGACTGCTAATATTTTCGGAGCCAATATGGAAATAAGGCAGAGGAAAGATTACATGGTCACCATAAGAAAGAAGAAGTTCTTGTCCTGCTATAGGTTGAATTTTTTGTCCCAATCGATCGCTATAATCGGCATTATACCGTAAACCTTGGAAGATTAAAACAAGGGTAGCCAAAGTGCTTATTATCATTCCAATACGCTTTCGGGTACCGGCAAATTGAACAAACATAAAAATGTTCAATGTGTAGAAAATAACCCAGCTCAATCGGCCTAAGCTTCTGAATTGGAGCAGGGGTCCACCGTATTTTTCACCGAAAGGCGTATTCAATAAAAAGGGCAAGGTGGCTGCCATTAAAAAGACTAAAAAACCAGCGAAAAAGATGCTATGGCTTTTCAGTAGAGTTAGCATTTTCTTTTTGTAGAAGAATACTTTCAGGCGACTGAGAAGGAAATAGATAAAATAGATGGTCGCTGGCCAACCTACATATGCAATGGCTTCTGAATTGACAAAACGTACGCCCAATGTCTGAAAAATGGTAGAATCGTGGTAAAAGTGGAACGGTAAAAATACGCCTTCCCACAACGCCATATATTCCAACATGCCATACGGAATATTCGGACGATCGCTCACCATATCGGTACTTTTCATCCATAACATATAGAGCAGAAAGGGGAGAAGTACCTGGACAAGAAATGCGACTGAATATTTCCAAAGAGGTTGGTTTTTGCGTCTAAAGGCTTCTATCAAATAGTAGAATCCAATATATGCAGCGGCCATAAGAAAATAGTAAAGGTGTAAACTGCTTATGGCTGCAATGGCGATAAATACCCATGCCGACCTTTTGAGAGATGGTTTCTCGGCATAAATAAAGGAGACATAGACAAACCAAGGAACCACAAAACAATAAGCGAGGGCATAATGGCCACTTAAGCGGCTAATCTGAGGGCTCATGAGTGCAATCGCAAGGGCCGCAAACAAACTTGCGCCGCGTGTCATACCCAATCGAATAAAGAGTTTGCAGAGGATCCACGCACAAAGTCCAACAGAAAGGAGCATAAATAGGTTTATCAGCCCAATGGAATAAGGTGCTAATCCAGAGAAGGTCCATGCAAATAGCGCTAACCCAGGCTGCCCATCGGTAAAGACAATATGTTCGCCATAGGGATAAGCCATCCCGCCAAAGTGACTAAAGCTGCTGTCGTATTGCTGATGATAGGCAAAAGTATAGTAGTTCTTTTGTCCATCTCCTGAGTTTGAAAAATAGTAGGAGTTGGGTTGGCTGAGCTCCGCAGGGTAGAATAAGCTAAGCAGGAGAACGCTCAGTACAAAGGAGAGAAAGGGTGCTTTAAGAAAGCTCATCTGCGAAAGTGGGTTAGCCAGAATATCCGGAATAAATTTACCGATTCTGTGATAAGAATCTTCGTATTCATTTTAGAAAACTGAATATTACTTCTCAATCTTACCGCTATTGGGTCCATCGTAATGCCTTTGTTTCGGCTAGCGAGGGCAATAAATTCCATATCGAAGAGGAAGCGTTCAATTCGGGTTTGCATAAATACCTCCCGGCCTTTTTGGTTGAATCCCTTGAGTCCACATTGGGTGTCGGTAATGGGTAAGCGAAATACCCTGCGAAGAATCCAACGAAGAAATTTTGAAATTAGCGTACGTTTTGTAGGTGTGTTTTCATAATACAGGTCATTTCGCGTTCCAACGGCAATATCACTCCCTGCAGATAAGGCGTCGCATACGGCCTTCATACTTTCGAATTCGTAGGGAAAATCTATATCGGTATACAGAATATTTCCTTGATCGATATGGGCCATTCCCTGCCTCAAGGCATATCCTTTCCCGTGATTTTTATCATACGTGATAAATTGAAAACCAGGTATCTTATCTTTTAACAATTGAATGGAAGCTTCATCTACTCCTTCTTGGGAGGCATCGTTGACTAGAATGAGGGAAAAGTCTTCATTTAGGTAGTCGCGAAAGGCTTTGCTCCGAGCGATTAAATCTTCCGCCCAATTTTTTGGTGGATTATAGCAAGGGATAACAAGGTTTAAGGAGGCCATTCCTCAGCAAAAAACAGAATTAATTCGGAATATCCCGCATCTATCTCTTTCTAGATATCCCGTTTCCCCTCTTTAGCGGCTTCATAATCCGGCGGATCAA
>Ga0100379_10001476_pt1 | contig 23550 bp, 19 predicted proteins | sample CryGeymeta201503_FD_80418 | JGI IMG/M metagenome (GOLD analysis project Ga0100379, IMG submission 80418) | Groundwater microbial communities from Crystal Geyser aquifers in Utah, USA - Crystal Geyser metaG 2015-03 | ecosystem: Environmental > Aquatic > Deep subsurface > Groundwater | place...
CAGATAAAAAATAAATTTTCATCTTCCGGTAAAATTTTCATTTTACTTAAATCAATTTCAACGTTAAGATTATCGCCGAGGGCACGCATTATAATATTTTTGTTTGGATGATTCTCAGCTTCCTTTAAGGTTAGATATCCTTCATCAACAAGCCGCTGAACAAGCGAATGATCTTTCGTTAATAGTTTAAGTTTACGGTTTTTTAAGATATAAATTCGGGAGTCGCCAATATGAGCCCAGTAAGCAGTATAATCTTTTAGAAATAAAACTTCAACAGTTGTAGCCATTCCGCTTAACAAAGAGTTATTAATTGCACGATCAAAAATAGTTTTATTGGCATGCATCACTGCCGAGCGGATTTTCTCAATATAATCATGAGTGTCGGATGAGGAGAAAGAAGCTATAATTGATTCTACGGCAGTCTTTGATGCTATGTCACCTGCTTTACTTCCGCCAAGTCCATCGCAAACAACCGAAAGAAGTCCTTTATCAATTTCAACAATTCCTGCCGCATCTTCATTATTCAACCTTTTAAGACCAATATGGTTGAACTGCCTGTAAGTTAATCTCATAAACGAGTTTCGATATAAAATTTCTGAACGATATAAATTAGAAACCGGAATTTTATACTATGAAAATATTATTTCTTAAGTATGTGTTAAAAAATTCTGCGCCAAAATAGTAAATCATTTCCATTAAACAAACTTTGATTAAAAACTCAATAAAGTTGAATTTGGATAAATTCAGTTTCACTTCACGTTCTATTTCAACTTTCCACTTTTACTTTCTACTTTCTTCTTGAAGAACTCTCCGCAAAATATTCTATTCGCATCTGTCCAAAACGATCCGTGCTGTCCAAAATAATTTCATAGGTTGAAATAAATTTAGAATCTTTCCTCAATCCCCATATTTCGTCTCTACCCCGCCAGGTTGGGGCAGGCGGGACTTGAAGTTATAAAGGGTTTTTCCTTCTATAAATATTTAGTCCTTAACGGAACTATCAATAAAAAACACTTCAGAATAAACGGATTATGTCCCGAGAGGGACAAAATATTTGTAGTATCAATACTCGCTCTCTATACTAAAAGTCCCATCGGGACGAAATATTATAATTTGTTTTGGACAAATATGTAGTGATCAGAAAAAATACTTCTTGCCATTGGAAAAATAAATTAATACATTTTACCAAACAGCATTTAGAGAATATGGAGATGAGCGGCAAAACGATCACACAGCCCGTTTCCGTTAGCTAACGGATAACGGATTAAACAAAGTAAGAAACGAAATGAGAGCCGGGCACTACAGTCCGCGCACAGAGGAATCCTATACTAATTGGCTAAAGAGGTTTATTCTTTAGAATATAAAAAAGCAATTAACGCTGTTATGGTAAAAAAGAAGATATAAAATGAGAGAAGATATTTTTATAAATAAGGAAAGAAAAACCGCATTAAATATCCGTTGGCTAACGGATTAGCTATCGGACAAATTGTGATTTCGCATTTATCTCGATTGTTTCGGGACAACATTATTTTGCCTGCAAATGAGCAGTTAGATTTTACGACTCTCATCTTCCTCTTTTTTTGCACATTTACAGATAAAACACATAAAAGTTATGTTGTTTAACATTTAACCGAGGTTATTATGAAAACAGTTCATAGTGCAACTTTCTTATTAATTTTGACTTTGAAAAATTTACTGTAGACTAATATTAATAGGTTGTGAAAAATGAATACACCAAATGAAAGCATTCCTAACAGCAAAAAGAAATTTGTATGGTTATACATAATAATTGCGGTTGTTCACATAACAGCTGCATATTTTTATTGCCGGTATGAAGAATCGGTTCTAATCAAGCAAAAACAGTATGAGCTTGAATCAATTGCCAAGTTAAAAATAAACCAGATATCAGACTGGTACAAAGATGAAAAGGCAGATGCGGAGATACTTTCCCATAACACAATCCTAATCAAGGAAATTCAGCAAATGCTTTCGACCAGTGAACCTGCCGCGCTTGAGGAACTGACCGAAGTTCTTACAAACTTCAAAACAGAACATCATTATGCAGAGATAGTTATAACAACTACCAATGCAGAAATAATCATGTCGACAAATCCAACTCTAAAAAAACTGAATAGTAATTTAAGTGAGAGAATAATTGAAACGGCAGACAAAAATAAGCTAACCGAATTAGACTTTTTCAGATCAACCTCATTTGGCGATAAGATATTGTTAGGTTTTATAACACCTATCCCTGTTGAAGTTAGTAATCATAATTTAGTTATAGCTTTTTTCATTGACCCGGAAGATCATATTTACCCTCTAACCTATCACTGGCCTGTACCAAGCGCAACATCCGAAACATTTCTCTTCCGCGTAGATGGTGATAGCATTCTTTATTTGAATGAATTAAGACATCGGAAAGGTACAGCTTTAGAATTTGTACTTCCCAAAACGCTAAGCGATTTACCGGCTGCAAAAGCCGCAAACGGATACAAGGGAATCTACAGAGGTAAAGATTATAGAAACGTAAATGTTGTTTCTTACGTTTCCGAAATTCCGGGAACCAATTGGTACTTGGTTGCTAAAGTAGACGAGGACGAACTTTTTACCGGACTTTTTCCCAAGATAGTAATGGTTAGCCTTATTGTATTGCTGTTAATAATTATTACGGGTATTGGTCTTTATTTAGTTTACTCTTACCGGCAGCATAATTTAACTGTAAGCTTATACAACAAAGACAAAGAATTATGGAGACAGCAAGAAAAATTTAAGGTAACGATGGACAGCCTCAGTCAAGGTGTCATAACACTTGATGTTAAAGGCAAGGTACAATATATGAACAAAATGGCTGAAGATTTAACCGGCTGGGACTTAAGAAGCGTAAGAGGCGGAGACTTACACGAAGTTTACCCAGTAAAAAATGAGCAGACCGGACTCAGGGAAAATAATATTTTAGAAAAAGTATTTAAGTACGGCGTTGTAAAGGAATTAGCAAATCATACTATACTTATTACAAGAGATGGTAATGAAATACCGGTTATGGATACGGGCGCACCGGTATACGATACAAACGGCACTATTATAGGAGTGTCCATCGTATTTCAGGATGAAACCGAAAGACGAATCCAAGAAAGAAAAATAGAAGCAAGTGAAGTTAGACTCCGCTCTACTTTAGATGATATGATTGAGGGCTGCCAGATAATCAGTTATGATTATAAATACTTGTTTTTGAATAAAGCCGCGCTTCAAAGCAGCAGACAAACAAGTGAAGATTTGCTCGGTAAAACAATGATGGAATGTTATCCCGGGATTGAGAATACGGAAATATTTAGCAAGCTGAAAACTTGTATGGAAACAAGGAAAACTGCAAATATCGAGAATGAATTTAGTTACTCGAATGGTGATAAAAGGATTTTTAATTTGCGATTTGAACCCGTTCATGAAGGACTTTTTATATTGTCCGAAGATGTTACGGAATTAAAATCAGCACATGATTTTATCATAAAATTTAAAATGGGGATTGAACTCTCCGGGGATGTGATTTTTTTAACAGATAAAGAGGGAGTGATCACTTATGTGAACCCTACCTTTGAAAAAGTTTTTGGTTATTCAAAAGAGGAAGTTATAGGAAAAACACCGAGAATATTAAAATCCGGAACACTCACACGAGAATACTACGAAAATTTCTGGAAGGATATACTTTCAAATAAACCGGTAAATCATGAAATAATAAATAAGACAAAAGATAACAGGCAGATTTATGTTGAAGCTTCGATTAACCCGATAAACAATGAAGCAGGTGAGATTATTGGATACCTTGCAATTGAGCGTGATATTACCGAGCGTAAACTAGCCGAAGAAAAACGAGAACAACTCACCGCAATTCTTGACGCCACGCCTGATTTTGTTGCCATAGCTGACAGTAACGGGAAACCAATTTTTATAAACACCGCGGGTAAAAAAATGCTGGGGTTAGTTTTTTATTATGATGAAAAAAAAATAACTGTTGCAGAATCACACCCGGAATGGGCAAGAAACATAGTCCTCGAGGAAGGATTTCCGACTGCAGCCAAAGAAGGTATATGGATAGGTGAAACAGCGTTGCTGAGTAGAGACGGGCACGAAACACCTATCTCTCAAATAATAATTGCTCATAAATCTGAAAAAGGAGAAGTTAAATATTTTTCAACTATAGGAAGAGATATTACAGAACGAAAACAATATGAAAAGGAATTAATTGAAAAGACAACTTTATTAGAGTCATTCTTTGATAATACACTTACGTTAATTGCATTGCTTGATAAAGAATTTAATTTTATAAGAGTTAATCAAGCATTTGCAAATACCGATGAACGTGATGTTGATTTCTTTATAGGCAAAAACCATTTCAATCTTTATCCCTCTGATGCAAAAGAGATTTTTGAAGAAGTTGTAAGGACTAAAAAAGCTTTTCGAACAATGGAAAGACCATTTACCTATGCAAATAATCCCGAACGGGGTGTTACTTATTGGGATTGGAGCCTTGTGCCATTACTTAATGGACAGAGTGAAGTGGAATCGCTGATTTTTACATTGTTGGACGTAACCAAAAGTGTAAAAGCAAAAGAGGAATTAGTTGAAAATGAAAAATTCCTCTCAACTTTATTCAATTCGGTTAATGATGCAATTTTTACTGTTACAATGCCAGATAGAACAATTCAAAACATTAATCAAGCTTTAATAGATTTATTCGGTTTTAATTCCGATGAAATAATCGGCAAACGAACCCAGATTTTATATCCTACAGAAGAAGCATATTTGGAATATGGTAGAATATTATCTGAAGCAAAAAATGAGAACAGACCCTTTGTAAGGGCAGAATTAAAACTACTTAGAAAAGACAGAACAGAAATATTTTGTGATGTTCAGACAACCTTCTTAAGCGAGAAAGGTAAGAGCGATTTAGTGATTTCTGTTCTTAGGGATGTTACAGAAAAAAGAAAAATGATTAGTGAATTAGTTGCAGCTAAAGAAAAAGCTGAGGAGATGAATAAAGTAAAAACAATTTTCTTTGCAAATATGAGTCATGAACTGCGCACGCCTTTTGTGGGAATAATGGGTTACGCTGAGCTGCTACACGAAGAATTGGAGAATCCCGAACATAAAGAAATGGCAAAGGGAATTTTGAGTACCTCTAATAGGATGATGGATACTTTAACCAAAATTTTAAATTTGTCGAAATTAGAAGTCCATGGTGAAGAGATAAACCTCAAAGAGGTTGATATAAACAATTTAATGAATACTGCTTACAACAACTTTCTTCCCGCAGCACAGAAAAAAAATCTTTTGTTTAAAAAAACGATTGATGAAAGTCTTTCATACTTAATAACAGATGAGGCTGTAATGTTCGATATTTTATCGAATCTACTTAGTAATGCCGTCAATTATACAATTGAAGGGGAAATTTCTTTCACGGCAGAGAAAAAACTAATTGAAGGGAAAGAATTTTGCTGTATTAAAGTAAGAGATACGGGTATAGGAATACCCGAAGATAAAAAAGATATGGTTTGGCTGGAGTTCCGGCAGGCAAGCGAAGGGACGACCCGTGATTATCAAGGCACAGGTTTAGGACTGACTATTTCAAAAAAGAACGCAGAATTGCTCGGCGGTCAAATCTCTTTTGAAAGCGAAGAAGGTAAAGGAACAACGTTTACGTTATTACTGCCGGTAGGGATGCAGTGAACAATCCGTCACGGTGGGTGCTTAGCTAAAATGGAATTGTAAACATATAAATAATTAATACGGCAGTGTTGCGTTTTAACAACTTGTTCCGTCCGTTAGCCAACGGACTGTCGGGATAACGTGGTGTTAGCCCTCTATGAAAATTGGATAGTGTTTTTTAATATGTTTCCGATTATCTTTTTAAAGACATTTTAAACAAAATAAAGTGAAAACATGAGTAAGGAATTTTTAGATAAGATTGTAAGTTGTTTCAAAAATAAACCTGTAAAGAAGGCGTTTTTATTCGGTTCTGTGGCACGAAACGAAGAAGATAATTTGAGTGATGTGGATATCTTAGTTGAATTAGATTACTCACAACCAATTGGTCTTGGTTTTGTAAGAATGAAACTAGAATTAGAAGACTTGTTACAAAGAAAAGTCGATCTTCTTACAAGTAATAGTATTTCAAAGTATATTAAACCATTTATTGATTCAGAAAAAATATTGATATATGAGAAATAGTCTGGGCGATAAAGCACGTTTACAGCACATTTATGATGCTATTCTCGAAATCGAATTATATGTTCAAGAATCATCTTATGAAGTATTTCAATCTAATACGATGATGCAATATGCTTGCGTAAAACAATTAGAAATTATTGGTGAAGCCGCAAATCATCTTACATCACACTTCAAAAAACTCTATTCAGAAATACAATGGCGTGAAATAATAGATCTTAGAAATTTATTGATCCACGAGTATTTTGGTATTGATACTAAAATTGTGTGGGATATAATTACGACAGATATTGTTTCATTAAAGCCACAAGTCAAAGAAATAATAGAACAATTATAAAAAGAGTTACTCCGCCAATCAAGACGGTCGCCGTCCGTTAGCTAACGGACTGACGGATAATACGCCGTTAGGCTTGTTTAAAAATAGATTGACAAATATAACACAATGTGATATATTCGCTTATGATAAAACTTAAAACAAAATGGTTTTACAAATGGGCAAAAAAGAATTTTGTTTCTGATAAACTTTTACAAAAAGCCATTGAAAATGTGACTAATAAACTCGGAGTAAGTAATTTATCTAATGGGTTTTACAAAGTAAGAACATCAAAAGAAGGACATGGTAAAAGTGGAAGTTTTAGAACTATTTTAGTTTATAAAAAATCTGACATAGCGATTTTTATTTATGGTTTTTTAAAAAAGTGAAAAAGATAATTTAGATCAAGGGGAATTAAAGTATTTCAAAAAGTTAGCAAAAGATTTAATAGAAATTGACAGACAAAATTATTTAGAACTTGAAAAATTAGGCAAATTTTTTAGTATTAAGGAAGAATAATAAATGAGAACAAAAATAAAAGAAGCAATTGGCAATACAGTTCAAGATTTAGTTTTAAATAATATAAAAACATCATTTACAGAAAAAGAATTGAAAGCTCTTGATGTAAAAATTCCGAAAGTTAAAATTAATGCTAAAGATATTCAGAAAATTAGAGAACGAACTAAACTAAGTCAAAATGTATTTGCAAAAGTTTTAAATGTAAGTTCTTCTTCAGTAAAACAGTGGGAACAGGGTAAAAGAATTCCAACAGGATCAACCAAAGTTTTATTGGAACTTCTCAAAGAAAATCCAAATATTCTTAATTATAGAATTGATTCATACAAACAAATGGAACAAGCATAACCTTAACGGGATTCATGCCGAACGACAGTTGGGGCATAGAGGTTTTGAAAAATATTTTTATTCCTTTTCTCGCTTGACACAAAATTTACTGATAAAAAATTAATTTAGATGTACGTTAAACTTTTTTAAGTACTTTCGGGATGTAGTTATTCCGAAAGAACAAGTTGCTTCTTTGAAACATTGACGATATTTATATATGCACTATCGGAGGAGAACAGAAGCTGATCCCGCAAAGCGAGACCGCCACGACACTATAGTATTGCCATGTAAATCTTTGTTTTTAATGTCAAAATATTTATGTGTTTACAAATTTTAATTTTACATTGTGCATTGTACATTGTACATTTTTAATTGCGGCTTGCCGCGCTATGTTCTTAGAGATGCCCTAAATGAAGATTAGTTTATTTGCTTAACAGAGTTCATAACTTTATATTTGCACTTCATTTTTGGGAATTTACCCATAGATGATCCTGCGAGAATGGCGGAATTGGCAGACGCGCTAGACTTAGGATCTAGTACCGAGAGGTGTCGGGGTTCGAGTCCCCGTTCTCGCACTTCTTTAGTTCCCTTAGTTTTTCACCAGCAATGATAGTTTGAGGTTTAATTGGAATTTAAAATTATTGATGTATCTACTTCCGACAAAGAATTGGAAGTTATTCTTGCCTATGATGAAGTTAAAGATGATATAAACAAAGAAGTACAAAAGCAGTCGAAAAAGATTCAAATGCCAGGTTTCCGCAAAGGTAAAGTACCAGTCAGCATGCTTAAAAAAATGTACGGAGATGCGCTTGAGTATGAAGCTGCGGAAAAAGTAGCCAATAGCCAATTCTGGAAAATTGCGAAAGAAAATGGAGTAAATCCTGTTGGTCAACCTGTGCTTATTGATATGAAGTTTGAACCCGGGAGTGATTTATCTTTTAAAGTTAAATATGAAATCATACCAGAACTTACAGTAAAAGATTATACTGGAAACGATATTGAAATTCCTGATCTTACTGTTCAAGATAAAGCAGTTGATGAAGAGGTAAAACATATTCTAAAATTAAATAGTACAAACGAAGAAGTGGATCAGGTTGGTGAAGATAATAACTATATCGTCAACTTAGAGCTATTCCGTGTTGATGAAAAAGAAACTCCTATGGAAGGAGTTCAGCCGCAGATAATGGATATCGACCTGTCTAACGAAAGAGTACAAAAAGATTTGGTTGAAAAAGCACGCGGTAAAAAAGTTGATGAATCTTTTGTTTTTTCTTTTACTGATAAAAGAAATGATAAGAGTGAAGAAGGCGAAGAAAAAGAAATAGTGGAAGTATTTTATTATAAAGCTAACATCAAGAATATAAAAAAAATAGTTGCTCCGGAGCTAACCGAAGAACTAATTAAAAAAGTTACAAAAAATAAAGCCGCAGATGAAGAAGGTCTTCGGGCACAAATCCGAAATGATATTCAATCATATCTTAATGAGCAGACGGAAAAGCTGCTTCGTTCAAAATTAATAACTGTTGCCATTGAAAAGAATGATTTTACTCCTCCGTCTTCACTTGTTGAAAATTTTCTGGATGATCTTGTTAAACAGGATGAAGCAGACGCAAAAAAACAAGGTTATAAATCATTCGATAAAGAGGCGGCGCGTAAATCATATAAGGATTTATCTGAGAGAGAAGTTAAATGGTTTTTAATTAAACGCGCTATTGAAAAACTGGAAAACATTTCAGTAACCGAGGAAGAATTAAAAAATATTGCGCAAATAGAAGCAGAAAAAATTGGACTTCCGGTCGATAAATTGCTCAATTATTATAAGTCATCCAACTATGGTGACAGTTTACTTAATGATAAATTGTTTGACATGTTAAAAGGGAAAAACAATATTAAAAAAGTACCCCCGGAAAAGTATACTAAGAAAGAAAAGGACTAAACATGAAAAATTATCCTGAAATTTATAACCAGCTTGTTCCATACGTAATTGAACAAACCGGACGCGGCGAACGCGGAATGGATATATATTCCCGCTTGCTGAGAGAACGAATAATTTTTATCGGTACACCTATAGACGATCATATTGCAAGCCTTACCATTGCACAATTAATTTTCCTCGAAGCTGAAGATTCTGAAAAAGATATTAATGTTTATATCAATTCACCCGGCGGAAGTGTATCGGCAGGCCTTGCAATCTATGATACTATGAAATACATTAAACCTGATATATCCACAATTTGCGTTGGTATGGCAGCAAGTATGGGAGCAATTCTTCTTGCCGGCGGAACTGCAGGGAAACGTACCTCACTTCCTAATTCTAAAATTATGATTCACCAGCCCTGGATAGGCGGAATGCAGGGACAAACAAGCGATATTGAAATTCACGCAAGAGAAATGCTGCGAACGAGAGATACTCTGTATAGAATTCTTGCCCAGCACACCGGTAAAAGCATTGAACAAATTACAAAAGACTGCGACCGCGATAATTTTATGACTGCGGAAGAAGCTAAAGAATATAATATTGTAGACAACATTTTAGAAAAAAGAATACCTTTAACTAAATAATTTATATAGGGACTGCCATACAGGCAGTCCATTTCATTTCAAAATCTCATCCTATATGTACCGGTACAGATTAAATTTACTTCCGACCTACTTAATCACTATTTGCTTATTTACAGCAAACCTTCATGCACAAGATTTAAAAAATAAACTCGACCGCTACATTTTTGATTACCAAAAGAATAAAAAAGTCCCTTCAATTTCGGCCGGCTTACTTCACAATGATAAGTTTATTTGGCGCGGCGCTGAAGGATTTGCCGATATTGAAAACTCAGTTTATGCATCCCCCCGCTCGGTTTATCGTATCGCATCTATAAGCAAACTGATCACAGCAATTGCAATAATGCAGTTGGTTGAAAAAGGCAAAATTAATTTAGATGTTGACGCGCGAAGATATCTCCCTGATTTCCCAAAGAAAAAGTGGAAGTTTACAGTGCGGCAATTGTTAAATCATACGTCGGGCATTAGGTCGTATAAGAATGGAGAGTTCGACAGTAAAATATATTATGCATCAATTTCGGAAATAGTAAAAACACTTGCCGAAGATTCACTTCAATTTGAACCGGGAACAAAATATCTTTATTCTACTCTCGCATATAATTTACTTGCTGCAGTAATTGAAAAAACATCGGGAATGAGCTTCAGGAGTTATCTGGAACTTAATGTTTTTGGACCTGCTCAAATGTATTCTACATATCTCGACGAACAACCAGAAATAGTTCCGGAGCGAGCCAGCGGTTATATCAAAAGTCAATATAGGAAATATCAAAATGCGCCACTTGCAGATTTAAGTTCAAAATATCCCGGCGGTGGAATTATCTCAAACAGCGGAGACCTGCTTCGCTTCGGGAAAAATATAATTAATGGCACCTTAATTAAACCCGAAACGCTTGAGAAGATGTTCGAAAAAGTGAAATTAAAAGATGGCAAAATTATTTCGTACGGTCTCGGCTGCGAAATAAAAGCAGATTCTGCAGGCAGATTTTATTTCGGGCATACCGGCGGCGGCACAGGTTTTTCATCACACTTAATGATTTATCCAACAGAAAAACTTGTTACTGTTTCTCTTTCTAATATTAAAGATCGTAATCTTGATTCGCCCGCATTGGACATTGCATATATTTTTTTAGACGGTGCAAAACCCGTTGTACTCCCCGCTCTTTCAGATAAATTATTTGACATCACATTTGACACAGGCATTGATTCGGCAATAGTATTTTATTCATCCACCAAAAAAGATTCTTTTCAACAAAGGCAATATGTTTGGGGATTTGATGAACTGCTCACTTTTGGCTTTGATCTTTTAAAGGCAAAACTTATACTGTCTGCTATTAAATTCTTTAAATTCCTCACAAACGATTTTCCGCAAAACGCGGATGCTTACATAGGACTTGCAGAAGCATATCAGCAGGATGGTAACAAAGGATTAGCTTCAAAATTTTATAAAGAAGCTTATCGGTTGGCACCGAACAGTGAAAAACTTAAGAAAATTCTTGGAATCAGGACCAAAAAATAAATTCAAACTTCTTTTGAGCGCAAGTGAGAGTGAGAGGAAAACTTACACTTTCAAATTGAAAGAATGTTAAAACAGTTCAGCCCCGCCACTATTACCATTATACATTCTTAATTGTGCATTGTACATTCTTAATTGTGCATTGTACATTCTTAATTGTGCATTGTACATTCTTTAACTATTTTTGCACCGTTTTCAAAGGGCTTTTACAAAATATAAAACTAAATTGATGTCAATATCTAGTAAGAAAAAAATTTTAATTATTGGACCTGCTTATCCTTACCGCGGAGGCAATTCGCTGTTTGTATCACATGTTTATGATTCACTTAAAGATCATTTCGAAGTGATAATTTATAATTACAAACTGCTCTACCCATCATTGCTATTCCCGGGCACTACTCAATATGATGAAAGCGAAACATCTATAAAAAAAGCTCCGAATAAGCGTCTTATTAATTCTGTTAATCCGTTAAATTGGATAACAGCGGCTTACAAAATAGCGCATGAAAAACCGGATTTAATTGTTTTCGATTGGTGGCATCCTTTTTTTGGATTTTGTCATTTCGGTATTTCTGCATTACTGCCTGCAAAATATAAAAAGAAAATAATTTTTATTACAGAAAATTATATTTCTCATGAAGCTAATGTGGTAGATAGATTTTTAACGAAGATAGGATTAACGAACGCTAAAGCATTTGTCGCGCTTTCTGAAATTGTTGAAAAAGAATTAAAGACAAATAATCCTAGCAGAAAGATATATAGAAGCGAACTACCTGTATACAACTGCTATAACATCGAATCCCAAAATGAAAGTCTTATTCGTAAGAAACTCGGCTTTAATGATGAGGATAAAGTTTTGCTTTTTTTTGGATATGTTCGAAAGTATAAAGGTCTTGACATTTTAATTGAGGCGATGCCGGAAATATTAAGATTTTTTCCGGAAGCAAAACTTCTGATTGTCGGTGAGTTTTATGATGATCCGAAAGACTATACAAATCGTGTTATGTCACTTGGTATCAAGGATAAAGTTACAATTGTAAATAAATTTGTTCCGAATGAAGATGTTGGCAGTTACTACATTGCAAGCGACCTTGTTGTGCTCCCCTACCGCAGCGCAACTCAAAGCGGAATACTTAATGTTGCATACGGATTTCTAAAGCCCGTGCTGGCAACACGCGTTGGAGGACTTTCGGAATTTATGCTCGAAGATAAAACCGGAATTCTTGTGGAACCTGATTCTGCTGAGGAATTATTAAGAGGGGTAATAAAATTTTTTGAGCTTAAACTGATTGTCAATTTCAAAGAAAATATTAAAGCGTATATCGGAAGTAATAAGTTTGAAAAACTACCGCAACTTTTTGAAGAAATTATACAGGACTTAAAATGATTTTAAAAACAGATTGTAGATTGTTCCCCGGCGATCGCCCATGCATCCCAAATAAGCAAGAAGGGATTAAATGCGATAATTGTAATTATTACTCTCCTGTCGAATTTAAAATCTTAATCATTAAACTTGATGCTGCCGGAGATGTTCTCCGCACAACTTCTCTTTTGCATGCACTCAAAGAGAAATACAAAACTTCACACATTACCTGGTTAACAAAAAGAAATTCAATCGCTCTATTTAAGAATAATAAGCTTGTTGATGAGGTTGTTGAATTTGAATCACCTGCTCTGCTTGCTCGACTTCAAACTGAACAGTTTGATCTTCTCATTCACCCCGATGCATCTCCAACTTCGTGCGCGCTTGCTTCCGTAGTTAAAGCCAAAGATAAAAGAGGATATACTCTAAATGCAAAAGGAAAAGTAATTCCCGTTAATGACGATGCGGTTGAATGGTTAGAGATGGGCGCGTTTGATGAATACAAAAAGAAAAATAAAAAATCTTACCAGCAGATACTTCACGAAATTGCCGGCGTTGAATACAAGAAGGGTGAAATTATAATTAATCTTTCACAGCCCGAACTTGAATTCAAAAATGATTTTAGATTGAAGAATAATTTAGATCAGTATAAACATCTAATTGGTCTAAATACCGGAGCTTCAACGAGATGGCAGCTAAAGCAATGGCGGGCTGAGGGATATCAAGAATTAATTACGAAACTTAGTTCCCAAAAAGAAATAGGTATTCTACTTTACGGCGGTCCTGAAGAAGCAGGGCGAAACGAACAAATTAAAAGTTTATTTCCCAATGTTATTGACACCGGCACAAGCAATTCATTGCGGGAGTTTTTCGCACTGCTAGATCTTTCTGATATTGTAATAACAGGAGATACTCTTGCATTGCATGCCGCAACTGCTTTGAAAAAAAATATTATATGCGTGTTCGGTCCTACTTCGCACAATGAAATAGAGGATTACGGCAGGATAAAAAAAGTAATCCCTGAAATGGATTGCTTAACTTGCTATAAACCCGTTTGCGATTTTGTTCCTAATTGTATGGATTTAATTTCGTCAGATGATATCTATAGTGAAGTGATACAGCTCGTGAACAATTTTATTGATTTAGTTTAAGAACAATTTTTTTATCGCCTTTGCCTTCTTTATATTCTTTTAAAGAAGAAGATGATTTAAAAATATCTATCATGCTAATTTCAGTTTCATCCTTTTGAAGATTTGCCCCTTTTTTTGAATTTAAAAATTGCGCAAAAGAATGAGCTGGTTTAGTTTCTTCTTTGTCAGATAAGGGCTTTTCAATTTTTTCGTTCTCCAAACTTTCATTCTGCACGGTCATTCTAATAACTTGTTTATAATCGAACGTGTTATCTTCCGTAATGGAATGTTTAATAAGCTTTACTTTATCTTCTTGAGAGGCGCGTTCCTCAGCGGTTTTGTTTTTTAATTCTAATCCGGCATTTTTGAAATAAGCGGGATTTACGCCAGCAGCGTTTTTAATTTTAATTCCCTGTGCTTCTAGTTTATCATTTTTTCTCTGATCGGTTTGTGACGAGACAGTTGAAAAAACTTTATCGGTTGCAAACAGAGCATCAACAAAAACTTTATCGTTTTGAAATTTAGCTTCGCGAGAGGCGAGATCCATAGAATAAACCTCAATAAACGACGGTCTCCCGTTTATAAAAATGGAACTCGATAAACCCACCTGCTGAATTCTGAAACGCAGGTCAAAGTTATTGGTTTTTTCTACAATGGATTCAACTTCTTTTATCGCATAAATAGGGTCGAAAAAAATAACTTCAAGCGTGTCGTTAATCGTCATCGAATAACCAAATTTCGCTCTTTCAATTCCGATTTCGGGTACATTTGTAAGCAGTCTGTAAATAATAATATTTTTAGGGACAGAATCATTAACAAACATGCACACATCCGAAAAAGTAATCTTTTTAGCAGATAATTTTGGGTCTTCTTTAAATATTATTCGAAAATTATTTTCTGCACTAAAAATATTGTGCGAATAAATTATGATGTCTTTTTTCCCGACATCTAATGTTTCTAAGAGCATTTTTCCTTACCTGTTTTTTCCGTCAGCCCAATAAATATTATATGCTAATTCTTGCAACTGTTTTATATTTTGAGTCAGCGCCTGAATTACATAATAACTCCCTAAAAACATGTACATAATTACTCCAATTTTTTAAAGACAACTCTAAGCAGATAAATACATTTACTCAAGTTGATCGTCTAATTGTTTGGTGAGCGAAAAAACCGTTGAAACGGTTATTATAATTGGCTTTCGTTGTATTAACCCATCCCGCCGAAGCGGGATGGGTTAATGAGAAAAAAGTAAAAGTTTCAAACCGTTTTAACGGTTTATAATGACAAGCGATCAACTTGAGTACGTTTAAATATAACAAAAGATTTTTTATTGATAAACTTTATAATTAAAATATTTAGCGATCTAATTGAAATTTGTTAAAAGGTTAAGAGGTCAAATTAAAAAAGGCGGAAGAATTCTTCCGCCGTGATTGAATAATCGGTAAGTATTATTTTTCTTCTTCTCTTGATTTTGCATACTCTTCAATAATCTTTGCTTCAACTTCCTTAGGCACTTCTTCATAGTGAGAGAATTTCCGTTTATGAACTCCTCTGCCCGAAGTTAAACTGCGAAGATGCGATGAATATTTATAAAGTTCGGAAAGAGGAACATGAGCCTTAATAACCTGGAAATGACTGTCTGCTTCCATACCAAGAATTTTTCCCCGCTTCGATGAGATATCTCCCATAACATCGCCCATATATTCTTCGGGTACAGTTACTTCAATTTCATAAATTGGTTCAAGAAGACAAGGATTTGCCATTTGAAATCCTTTTCTAAAGCACTGTGCAGCAGCAAGCTTGAATGACATTTCATCGGAGTCAACGTTATGATAAGTTCCATCAAATAGTGATACTCTTAAATCAATAACTTTACATCCTGATAGTACGCCTTTTAACATTGTCTCTTGAATTCCCTTTTCTACTGCAGGGATAAATCTGCCCGGCACAACGCCGCCAACAATGGCATCAACAAACTCAAAACCTGCACCGCGTGGCATCGGCTCCATCTTGAAGTGAACATGTCCATACTGTCCTCTACCGCCCGATTGTTTTTTATGTTTGTATTCCACATCTGCAACCGAGCCTTTAATAGTTTCTCGATAAGGAATTTTTGGCTTAACAAGGTCAACTTCAACATTGTAACGTTCTTTTAATCTTTTCACCGCAAGTGAAAGTTGAAGCTCGCCCTGTCCGGAAATAATTGTTTGCGAAATTTCAGGATCATAGGCAACGTTAAATGAAGGATCTTCTTCGTGAAGTGTGTGAAGACCTGCGGAAATTTTATCTTCATCCCCTTTAGCTTTCGGAAGAATTGCGCCTCGAATAACTGCCTGAGGAAATTGTATAGGAGCAATTTTAATCGTAAAATTTTTCGAAGCTAAAGTGTTGTTTGTGTGTGTATCCTTTAGTTTAACAACTGCACCCAAATCTCCGGCGTGTAATTTGCCTGCTTCTTTTCTATTGTGTCCGTTTAAAACGGATAACTGAGAGAGTCTTTCCGTCTTGTTATTGTTCGTGTTTAACAAATCAAGTCCGGTTTGAACCGTTCCTGAAAAAACTTTAAATAATGAAAGTTCACCCACATGCTGTTCGGAAATAATTTTAAATATAAAGAGCGCTGGTTCTCCATTTATATCCGGTTTTACCAAAACTTTATTACTCGACTCCGCAAGTTGAGCTTCCTCGCCGCCTCTGTCTGCCGGGCTAGGGAAATAGTCAGTAGAAAAATCTAAGAAATTATTTACCCCAACTCCCTTTGTAGCAGAGACTGCAAAAATAGGAACAAGATTTCTGTTGATGATGGATAATTTGATACCTTTAATTAAATCATCATCAGAGAGAGTACCATCTTCAAAATATTTATTTATCAATTCCTCAGAAGATTCGGCAACTTTTTCAATTAACTCTGTTCGATAGATTTCGGCTTCAGTTAGTGCGTCGGCAGGGATTTCAATCTCTTCAACTTTTTTACTGCCGGCTTCGCCATACTTGTAAGCCTTCATTTTAAGAACATCTATAACAGTATCAAAATTAATTCCTTCGGTCAAGGGAAAGGTTACAACAATGGATGCTGAAGAAAGTCTTTCTTTTGCATGTGCAACAATTTCCTGGAATCTGGAATGCTCATTGTCTACTTTATTAATAATGATTGCGGCGGGAAGATTATATTCTTCAATAAATTTTGCATTAGATTCTGTTCCGACTTCAATTCCTTCAACAGCTTTAATAAACATCACTGCAGTATCGCACACGCGCATGGCGCTTTTAACATCTCCCACAAAATCAGTGTATCCGGGCGTGTCGAGAATATTTATTTTTGAGTTTTTCCATTCGAGGTGAAGAAGTGAAGTCGAAATGGAAATTTGTTTTTCTATTTCATTGGGAGAATAATCAGAGATTGTGTTTCCTTCGAGAACGGTTCCGATTCTATTTATTTCTCCCGCCGTATAGAGCAAGATTTCTGAGAGGGAAGTTTTTCCGCTTCCGCCATGACCAATTAGCGCAATATTTCTAATAGCGCCAGCTTCGTATTCTTTCAAGGGATTTCCTCCTAAAACTTAAAGGTATGAACGTGATTAGTTATTAGTTTTTATTTTCTGTAGGCATTCCAAAAAGCATTTACCCCATTGATTAATGCGGATATATTTTTAGTTAACTCAAATATCGGTCCCTCTAATCTGTGCCTCACTTTTGTTTCTATTTCTAATATTGAGTCTACTCTATACTTAACTTCATCAACGACTGATTGAGCGTTACCTATTAAACGTTTAACATCAAAAGCATTCTCTTTTAACTTATCGCTCAAATCAGTTGTTGTAACAATTAAAGGTTTAAACTGATCAGAAATATCATTGATATCAGCCTCAATCCGCCCGACTGATTTGGTTATTCTATTCAAATAAAAAACCAAAGCCCAGCATAAGATAGAGGCTGACACCAACAAGATTACTAAAAATACATCTGTAACATCCATAATTAGAAACTTCGGTTATGTATTTTTTTTATCTTTATAAGCATCCACTCCGGCTTTAAAGGCGTTCTTTAATTTGGATGTTTCGCTGTCTAAAGTTTCTTTACCGTCGGCTACATAGTTGCCCGCTTTATCTTTAGCATCCGTAAAAAGTTTTTCGGCATCCTTTAAAAGAACATCTGCTTTTCCTTTAGCATCGGCAATAATTTTTTCGCCTCTTTTTTTGCCTTCGTTAATTAGTTCTTTAGCTTTACCATGGGCTTCAGCGAGGTACTTCTCAGCCTCGTCGATGTATTCATCGGTTTTTTCACGGATGTCGCTTCTCAATTCTTTTCCGCTCTTAGGTGCATATAGAAGAGCTAAAATTGCTCCGATAGCTCCACCCGCCAAAAATCCAATCAATAAACCCTTACTGATGTTATTCTCTTTTGACATGCTGGATTCCTTTCTGTTCATTAAATTATTACAACTAAAATATAAGTACACACTATTTGAAAATCAAGAAAATGTTGCCAATACTATTTAAGATTAGTATAAAAAAGAAAAACCTCTCACAAAGGAGAGGTTTTTCCGTCAATGTTTCATTGATTAGTTCATATTTTTAACTATAGCTTTTGCAAACTGAGAAGTTTTCACTTCCTTAGCTCCAGTCATCTGGCGGGCAAAATCGTAAGTAACAACTTTAGATTTAATTGTCTTCTGCAATGCTTTTTCAATTAACTGTGCTGCTTCCTTCCAGCCGAGGTAATCGAACATCATGACTCCGGAGAGGATAAGTGAACCCGGATTAACTTTATCAAGCCCGGCATATTTCGGCGCGGTGCCATGCGTAGCTTCAAAGATTGCATTAGAATAACCAATATTTGCACCTGGTGCCATTCCAAGTCCGCCAACTTGTGCAGCAGCAGCATCTGAAAGATAATCACCATTTAAATTAGGTGTTGCAAGGATATCGTACTCGTCAGGTCTTAAGAGTAATTGCTGAAAAATACTGTCGGCAATTCTATCTTTAATTAAAATTTTACCTTCGGGCATTTTGCCTTTAAATTTAGACCAAAGTTCATCTTCGGTTACAACGTAATTACGAAATTCGGAAGTTGCCAACTTGTATCCCCATTCTTTAAAAGCTCCTTCCGTAAATTTCATTATGTTCCCTTTGTGGACGATTGTAACGCTCTTGCGTTTGTTCTCTATTGCGAATTCAATTGCTTTTTTAACGAGACGTGCAGAACCAAATTCGCTCATCGGTTTAATGCCGATACCGGAGGGAATGCGAACGGTTTTATTAAACTTTTTATTGATGTACTTGATTAATGAATTAGACTCTTCTGTGCCTGATTTAAATTCTATTCCGGAATAAACATCTTCAGTGTTTTCTCTAAAGAGTACTATGTCGAGAAGTTGTGGTCTTTTCATCGGGCTTGGCACACCCGTATAATATTTAACAGGGCGAACGCAGGCGAACAAGTCAAGTTTGAGCCGTAATGCTACATTTAAACTTCTTATGCCGCCCCCGATTGGAGTTGTTAAAGGTCCTTTTATAGCAACATTATATTCACGTATAGCTTCAACGGTTTCTTCGGGCAGCCATATATCTTTGCCGTATACTTTCAGCGCTTTTTCTCCGGCATAAATTTCCATCCATGAAATTTTGCGTTTACCTTTGTAAGCTTTTTTTACCGCAGTATCAAAAACTAATTTTGATGCATTCCATATATCGGGACCTGTTCCATCCCCCTCTACAAAGCCGATAATCGGATTGTCAGGAATAACCAGCTTGCCGTTTTGTACTGCTATTTTTTCTCCTTGCGGAATTTTAATTTTTTTGAATTTACTCATTCGTCATTTCTCCTAAGTTTGTTTCTTGAATAGTTTCTAATATTATTTTCCCGAATCTTCTTTGATAAAGCGTAACACTTATAACTCCCACGAGTACTGCAAACCATAAAGTTACCGCTCTGATAATAAATGTTGATGCTACTGCAACTTCATTTGCAGCGCCTTTTTCAACAAGTAAAAATGTTAATGATCCTTCCGTAACACCCAACCCGCCTGGCAGCATTGATATTGCGCCAATAATGGTTGCAAAGGCATAACTGAAAGAAGACCATAAAATTGACACTTCTAAATTAAAGCTATTGAGAATTAAAAAGTATCCCAAACACTCAAAAAACCAGGAGCCTAAACTTACGATTGTCATATAAAAAAGCGGCTTCGGTTGAAGCATTATATAACTGCTCTCGTATGCATTGTGAATATTCGAAATATGTTTTTTAAGAAAATTTATTTTTTCAAATAAGCTAATTATTGGTAAAGCAATATTTTTATTGCTTAGTATGATCAGTAAAAAAAGAAAAAATATTCCAACTCCAATTACCGCTACCTTTCCGTAATCAAATGAAAATGCACCGACAACGGCAATTAAGATTAACGAAACAAAATCGGTTATTCTTTCAACAAAAATTATAGGCGCAGTTTTGCTAATGGAAGTTCCGGAGATTTGTTTTACGAGATAGCTCTTTAACACTTCACCAAATTTTCCGGGGGTTACACTCATTATTAAACCCGACATGAAAATAAAAAATGAATCCATTTTTTTGATGGGCACGCTAAGCAACCGTAAATAATAATCCCATTTTATAAAACGGAAGATATAATTCGTAAATGAAAGAGCTAAAAGAAGCGGAAGTAAAAACCAGTTAAATGTTCTAAATGCTCCTGCAACATCGTTAAAATCGGCGTAGATAGTAAATGCAAGATAAACCAATCCGGCTGCCGCAATTGAAATTAATATTTTCTTTTTAATTTTTTCGAGCAATTAAATTATCCTTAAAAGAATGGAATAGAGTTTGGAAATAGGAAGCCCCACAACATTGTAATAGCAGCCATTTATTTTGCTGATGAACACTGCTCCGAAATCATCTTGAATTCCATAAGCGCCTGCTTTATCCATCGGGCTTCCGGTTGCAATATAATCTTCAATTTCTTTTATGTTTAAATGTCTAAACGTAACGGAAGTTTTTTCGCAAGCGGTTATTGTTTTATTTTTTTGAGAATTAAAAACCGAAAATCCGGTATACACATGATGCGTACGACCGCTCAGTTTTTTTAATATTGTTGATGCTTCTATAAAGTTCTTCGGTTTTCCAATTACTTCACCGTCGAGCACAACTATTGTATCAGCAGTAATTATAATTCCTTTATTTATAATTTTTTTTGCAAGAAGCAATTTCTCTAAAGCTAATCGTTTCACATTATCAATGGGCGATTTTCCTTTATCGATTATTTCATCCATCTCAACGTGAAATGATTTGAATTTCAAATTCATTTGTTTAAGTAGCTTTCTTCTTCTTGGAGATTTCGAAGCAAGGTAGATTGGCAAATTTGTTTTAATCATATTTTTTTTATGGTGGTACCTGGATAATAAAAGTTTAATATATCTCTAAAATTTTCCCCAATTTGGGATTGAGCCATAGCACCATACTGACACATTCCTACACCGTGTCCGTAACCTTTGCCACGTAAAATTATGTCTCCTCCACTCTCTTTGATTACATCAAACCAGTTACTGTTTAAAATTGCTGAGTTGTTGCCGTTTCTTATTACGCTTCGGATTCTATTCCCGTAAACAGAAACAACTTTTTCAACATTATTAATATCTTCAACGACAAAATCAATTTGGTTCACCCTGCCAGAGAAAAATCTGCTGGCAATTTGAATGTCTTTTAACAAATAGGAATCGGAATCGAGAATGTTTGCGGAATAAAGTCTTTTGATAATTTCTTCGGAAGAATAAGTTTCCTGCCATTCAAATCTCGGAGATATTTTGCAGTAAGATGGCGATGAATCATCATGACTAATCAAATAAGGATAATCTGCCGAAGCAAAAACATTTTTCCCATCTTCAGTTTGACCGCCGCAAGTAGAATGATACAACGTTACAGCAAGACGATTGTCATAAGTTAAAATCATTCCCGATGTTTCTTCCACAGCTTTGTCTGAAATCAAATTCCCACGATTCATTCCACCATACACTTGATCGCTAACGTCATCGGAAACATCAAACACTCCGTTTTGCTTGTTCATTTTTATAAGAGCATAAGTACGAGCACAAACCGCCATGGCTTTTAACGCTTCAAAATTTTCTGTGCCCTCCCCTACTGGCATTTCAGCAGGAACAACGCCTTTCAAATATTCTTCGAATGGAAGAACATTTATAAAATAAATTTTTCCGTGAATAGAAATAATTCTCACATACCCGGTTAACTGCTTTCCATCTAACCTAAGAATTTGCGAATCATCAGCTTTAATTAATTCTATCTTTTTAGATGAGAAATCTTTATCCATAATTGATAAGTCAACCTCTTCACCGTTAGACTTAAAATTTAAGACATTATTTTTATGGACGAGGGCTTCTTTTTTCCCATCTATTACTATCAGAAATGAACTCGCTACTGTTAACGAATACTGAGAGTCGGTGGTAAAAAGATTAACTCGAATTGTGCGTAATGATTTTTCCCATTTGAGTTCTTCATCGGCAGCAAATTTTTTTGAACTAGAACAGCCGTTGAAAAGAAGAAAACCAAAAATTATTGTCGGAAAAATAAGAGATGAATAAAAAAAATTATTCCTCATATAAGAAAAGGGAGTTCGGAGAGAATTTTGAGCATTAAAAAAAGCCCTATCTGAACATTGCTTTTATACTTCCCCATGTTCTTTTAAAGCCAGAGATGTTTGGAGAAACAGATGCCTGTGAGGAATGTGTGTATTGATCGTTATTGTCAACAATTCTTAATCTGTAAACAAAAACTAAATCATTTGATTTGTATGCTGATTCATCCACATAAGAGTATAACGAATTATCACCTTTGGATTCAATTGTAGCTATATCTACAAAACTGCTTTGAGAAGTTTTTCTTTCGATAATGAAATTTTTAACATTGTTTTCGGCGCTGGTCTTCCATTCGAGTCTCACATTTTCATTTTCGGTACGGGCATGGAAATAATCAAGAAATGCACCTGCGAAGACAGTTCCGATAAACGTTAAAACCACTAAAACTTTTGTAAGTAATAATTTCATGGGCAAAATATATTCTTATTCACTAATAATGTCAAGTTTATTTTTGTGTAAATTGAAGAAAAAACTTGCGCTAAAAAATTACTACATTTACGCCTCAATTGAAAATCTATTTGGAATTAATGGTTTATTGGAAGAAAAATCTTTTAATAGTTTGGATTTGTCAGTTCCTTGCAATGGTTGGAATGAGCGCTATTGTTCCCTTCCTTCCATTGTTCATAAGGGAATTGGGAGTAACGAATCTTAAAGACACTGCATGGTGGAGCGGGCTTGTATTCGCCGGACCATTTTTCATTTCTTTATTTCTTGCGCCGGTTTGGGGTTCGTTGGGAGATAGGTACGGAAGAAAAATAATGACACTGCGAGCAATCTTTGGTCTTGCTGTTGCTCAAATAATTATTGGTTTCTCTCAAAATATAACACAACTTTTTATTGGTAGATTATTACAGGGAGCGCTAAGCGGATTTCTTCCGGCAGCTATGGCATTAATTGCCTCAAACACACCGGAAGAAAAAACCGGCTACGCTTTAGGATTACTGCAATCATCAACTGCCGCCGGA
>Ga0100379_10001477_pt1 | contig 23530 bp, 30 predicted proteins | sample CryGeymeta201503_FD_80418 | JGI IMG/M metagenome (GOLD analysis project Ga0100379, IMG submission 80418) | Groundwater microbial communities from Crystal Geyser aquifers in Utah, USA - Crystal Geyser metaG 2015-03 | ecosystem: Environmental > Aquatic > Deep subsurface > Groundwater | place...
AGAATTTCATTGTCTTTTTTCTGATATTTGTTTTGGTTTATATTAGCTAGATTGAATTTACTTGAATTGCTCTTTGGTATTTTTTTCTCTTTGACTTTCTTCTTCTCTTTCTCATTTACATTTACTGCTTCTTTCATTTTATCAATTGCTTTCTCATTTGCTTTTTCTTTGACTTTTACCTTGTCTTTCTCTTTTGTGTTATCCTTCTCTTTTTCTTTCTCAATAACTTTTGCTAACACATTTTCTTTATCTTTCTCTTTTTCGTATTCTTTCATTTTATCCTTATTAATATTTTTTTCATTCTCTTTTACTTTTAAAATTTCCATTTCTTGCTTAGATAATGATTTTGGAATAGAGTTTTGGCATTCATTATTCAATTTTTCATTTTTATAATTGTTATATTCGTAAGGAGTAATTTTTTGTAAAATTGGTCTATTTCTTGCTAAAGTTTCACTGCTATTACTAATATTATTATTTATGTTATTATTATTATTGATGTTATTATTAATATTGCTGATGTTTAGGATAACTTTATTTGTAGTATCGATATTGTTTATCTTATTGATATTATTAGAAATAAAAGGATTATTAGCTTCACTTTTAATTAAATTATTCAAATTACTATGATTATTTTTTTCACTTATTAGTTTCAAATCTTGTAGGCTGCTACTAAAAGAAATATCATCCGCTGAACTATCAATTTCCGCTATTGGAGATAACGATTCAAACTGCCTATTTTTGAGTGATGAGAAATAAACTTTATCTATAGTTTTTTCTTTTTCTTTATTTTTGTCTTCAATTCTAATATCTTTATTTTCTTTAATTTCTTCCTTTTCTTCATTATCATGATGATTATTATCTATATAATTGAAAGTAACATTATTAAATGATTCATTATTTGAATGTTCAGACTCTACAAGTGAGCCTAATGATCGTTTTCTTTTTGAATTTAGCAATTCAATTATTTCTGGGTTTTCATTGTTGGTCTCACATTTAACTACAAAATTATGTCATTATAATATATATTATTAATATTAAATAAAATTATCTTAAATTAATATTTACCATTTAATTCCACTGGGCTATCAAAGTCAAGTTTTTGTTCTAATATTGGCTTTAGGTTTTCTTTATTTTGGTAAGATTTAAACTTCTTAGTTTTATCTTTCATCAAACTTGTACAATATTCATAAAGTTTTTTAACATTTGTATAGTTCTTATGCATCTCAACGTTATTATCTACATTTGATACTAATAAATTTCCTATTGATTCTATATTGCATTCTTCTATAAGTTTTTTAACACTTAAGTCATAAGTATTATTATCTTTAGTATTCTCTTTATAGTTAGTTCTATTGTTATTGATTTGATTTGAAATGTTATTACTCCTTTCGATATTATCCATCTTTGATTCTGTTACAATATTGTTATTGATTTTATTTTCCCGTAAACTACTATGAGAATCAAACTCAATTCCTAACTCTTCTATATCATCTTTTGAATTCGAATTTAACAATATGTCTATCTTCAACTTTTCAGAACTTTTCCCGATATCATTACTTGGAATGAATATATGTTTACAATTTGGACATTTTAGTGTATTGAAGATAGCATGAGTCAATTTACTTTCTGGAATATGTTCTTGAAAAGCTTTAAACACAAATAATTTATCTTTTACTTGACATTCTGTATTCATACAAGTATATTCTAAATTATTTATCTTTGTCACTAAATGTTTTAAAGTATTAGTCTCTGCATTTGTTGTCAAATCTTTTTTGAATTCAGCGCCAGACTCTGGACAAAGTTTAGTTGATTCTATACAACTTTTGCAATAAATATGATTAATGATGCAGGTATCGTTAATAGGGTTCCTTAATAGATTATTACAAATTTTGCATATGAGTTTGTTATACTTGATTAAGGTTTGAGAGTAGTATGTGAAATTGTCGTAATTGTAATAATGTCTTATCATTTGAATTTATTTGAATTTGAATTATAATATTATGTTACATTAAATTAAGTCAATTAATTTAAATATTATTACTTATCTGAATATTTATATTAAATATTATATTCTATATTAAAACTATTAATTTTATAAAAAAATTTATTAAGCATTAATTTATTAATAATAATAAATTTAAAATGTACCAAGTTCCCAAAAAACAAATGTCTGTAGCTCAAAATTATCTATATCCTGACAAAAACAAGTAAATATGAAATAATGTTATAATAATATAAGGAGCCAATTTGATAAAGTAATTCAAAAGGGAAATACTAATTATATAAAACAATTACAACAAAAGAATTTAGAAAAGAAAGAAAAAGAATTATTAAAAAGTATATTAACACACTAAACACTCTTTTTACTAACTAGTTTAACTAATAACATTTAGATGAAAAGCCAAAAACTACTAAAGACTTAAGTAAAGTATTTAGAAAACCAGAAGTTAAGGAGAATCCAATGCTTAATATGTCTGGTGGAGAAGAAAATATTTATAATTGTATGAATAGATTATTATAAATGACATATTAAATTACTTAATAAATTTCTTAAATTTAATAGTGGAATCAAAAGAAAATCAACCAACAATGAACATGCCAAAAAGATCTATGTCATCGAATAAAATTCAAAATACTAATACTAATGGTAATTTACTTTAATATTAAATAATATCATATATTTATATTAATAATTAATAAACTTCTAGTAAATCACAATCAAAAAATTAATCAAAGTAAAGTTACTGGAATAGGAATGAGCAAAACGAAAAAAGAAGATGCTCCTATTCATAAAGATTTTGGTAAAACACCAGATTAGTAATTAAATTAAATAACTTTGCTTAATTTATTTTAGTATAAATAAATATAAATACGAAGCAGAAGCTAAAAAATTATATGAGTAAGTTTATTTATAATATATAGACAACAGAAAAATGAAGAGGAAAAGTATCCTTCAGGAACACGATTATTAAGTGAAGAAGAACGACTTGATACACTTAATAGTTTAATGGAAACTAAAAGAGGATTAATGACTGTATTAGAAAAACTACCTATTTCAATGAGAACAGTTCAAATGCAAAAGAAAAAATCTGATTTAGAAAAAAAAATAAGTGAAGTAGAAGAGTCAATTAAAACTTTCTCAAGAAAGCAAGTGTTTATCAAATCCTAAATAAGAGTAATTATTGAAAATAAAGGAGTTAAATAAATGAAATTATAGAGGAAAATAGTAATAATTAAATTATAAGTATAAGTCAAATTTTATAATAAATTGTATATAGTGCATGGTAATTATTTTAATAAGTTTAATCATATATTGATAATTTAAATTATAAATATATTAGTTAGTAAGAATATATATTTAATTTATTTTTATTTAATTTTAAAATATTAATAAAAGTCAGAATATTAAAGTTTCTCCAATAACATTCATTACATTAATAAAGATTTTTATATTAATTATTTTATATAAAAAATGGACAATACAAAAGTTGAACAACGAGCATTAGGGTCACAAGGATTAAAAGTATCCTGCCAAGGTTTAGGTACTATGGGAATGACAGCTTTTTACGATGTTAAAGGACAAGAAACAAACGAAGAGGAAAAACTAAACACAATAGGGGCAGCTCTTGAAAACGGAATCAATTTCCTCGATACAGCATGGATTTATCAAAATATGCAAACAGGAGAGAAAAATGAAGTATTAGTAGGCAAAGCTTTAAAAAATTTTGGCAGAGACAAATTTGTAGTAGCAACCAAATTTGGAATTGGAGTTGAAAAACAAGGAGACCAATTTGTAAGATTTACCAGTGGTAAACCTGACTTTATTAGAAAGCAATTAGCTGAAAGTTTGAAAAACTTAGAAACTGATTATGTTGACCTTTATTATATGCATAGAATGGACCCTTCTACTCCAATTGAAGAAACGATGGCTTGCTTGTTAGAGCTACAAAAAGAAGGCAAAATTAGATATGTAGGTTTAAGTGAGTGTACTCCTGAAGAACTTGAGAGAGCACACAAAGTTATGCCTATATCAGCTATTCAAATGGAGTGGAGTCTTAATACTAGAGATCTTGAAAAAGATATTGTACCTATGGCAAGAAAATTAGGAGTTGGTATTGTAGCATATTCACCATTGGGAAGAGGACTTTTATCAGGAACTATATCTAAAAAGGAAGAATTATCTGAAACTGATTTTAGAAGACACAATCCTAGATTTAATGACGAGAATCTCCAAAAGAATTTAGATAGAACCAAAAAATTAGAGGAGTTCGCTAAGAAAAAAGGATTCTCAACTGGACAAATAGCTTTAGCTTGGGTCCATTTAAGAGGAAAAGACGTTTTCCCAATTCCAGGAACAAAATCCTCTAAAAGACTTGCTGAAAATGCAAGAGCTGCTTCTATTACTTTAGATGAAAAAGAACTTAAAGAAATAGAAGAAATAGTTGGAGATTCTCATGGTGATAGATATGATGAAAATATGATGAAACTTACATTTAATCAAAGATTGAATAATGTTTAGAATTTAGATTATTTAATTATATTAGTTTTATATGGACTTAACAAAATAAACTTATAAACATAATTATATTATTACTACATAATTAAGTAAAATACTAATTAAAATAAATATATTACAATATATAATTATTAATCAAGTATTATGTATATTAATCAGAATTCTCACTTGCAGAATTAAAAGTAATCTCAATACTCCCATAGTCTTTTCTTAATATCAGCTTATTAAGCTCGTTTAAGTTATCAACTTTCATTGTAGAGAATATGCTCTTTGCCTTTTTCTTAGCGTTGTTCTCTTTTTTTTTGTTATTAGTTGCATAAATCTTTATCATTTTGTTAAGTGATTTAATATTGTCCTGGGCGTACTTTTTAAGTGGAGTTGATGCTTTAGTTACGTTTACCCAATCGAAGTCTATATTATTAAAATTATATTACCCCTAAAATATTCATGTTCTTGGCACATTTTTCGTGATGATATCCTTTTTTCTCTATTCTCATTCAGCAATAATTCTATTAGATTAAATAATGCTGGATCTATATTAGACTTTTTTAGTAAATCCCAATTGATTTTCTTGTTCATAATATTTTCAACAATTTTTTCATTGTCTTTATCATAAGAAAAGTCACAAGGATGCCATCGAGTATTTATCATAAATAGAATAATACCTAAAGCCCAGTAATCATCACAGAATTCAAACTTCTCTCCTTCAAGTACTTCAGGACTAATAAAATGTAAAGTTCCTAATATTTTATCACTGACTTGGATAATTTTTTTATCTTGGAAAAACTCTTCCTTACAAGATTCAGAATCTTGACTATCTGAAACAAATTTAAATGTTGATAATGATCTTTTAGATATTCCTTTATTATGTACAACAAAATAATTATATTGCTTTGAAGACTCTGATATTCCAAAATCAGTTAACTTAAAATGTCCCTATAAGTAATAAATTAATATTCAGTTAAATTTAATTTATTTACGTTATTCGAAATAAGAATGTTCTCTGGTTTTATATCTCTATGCAATATATTTTTTGAATGTAAATAATCTAATGCCATTACCATTTCAGCTACAAACAATTTCATAATATAAGGATTAATAGAATATTTATTAATTAAAGTTTGAAGGTCACCTCCTCCTAAGAACTCCATTACAAAGTAACAACTTTCATCGTCGGAAAAAACGTAATAGCAGTTTACTACACAATCATGATTTATTTCGTTTAGTATCATACATTCATTTGTAAGGGAGCTTTCTAAATGTTTTTCTTTCTATAGGAGATTATATAAAATAATATAAAATAATATATGAAATAATATGAATTAGATTATCTATAATGATATTTACCATAAGGTTTATATTAACAGTTTTCAATGCAAATATTTCTCCTGTTTTCTTCTTTTTAACAAGATCTACTTTGCCATAGCCACCTTCACCAATTGGTAATATCTTAGAAAAGTCAGAAATATCAAGCTGGAAAAATAATTCATCATATGATTGAAGCTTTGAATGTATATTTTCTTGATGAACATTAGCAGAGTTATTTATCATATTAAGTATATTGTCAATTTCTTCGTTTACTTCTACTTCAAAAGAGTTATTTAACTGGCTTGAATTTTCTGAACAAATATTAATTCTATCACTTCCAATACGAACTGAACAGGGTGAATCAAATACTTTATTTTTATCATTACTAGTGCTGAATTTTAGACTACCACTGCCACTTATTGATTTAATAAATCTTTTGTTATTTTGTGGATGAAAATGTGAATTTTGGTTATTGTGAAATTCATCCATTTTCTGTTCTACTATTATTAGGCTTTCAAATAAATGTCCTAAATAATTTTATAATTTAGTATAATAATTACGATCTTGCTCAAAATAAGGAGATAAAATATCAGTAGATCTTTTTTTAATATTAGTATTAAACATTTTCCTATAAAACAATTCAGTATTGAATTTCTCTAGTTTTAAATTTAATTGCTTGTTTGTATAGAGATTTTTCTGATTTTTAATTGTTTCTTTTTTAAAAGAATGATTCAGCAAATACTCCAATGACTTCTCAGTTTTTAAAAATAAGTGTATTAATTCTCTGTATATTTTATTAAGCTTTTCATTATTAATATCCTTCTTTGTTTCATTCTTTGTATTTTCAATAAATAACTTAATAATAAAGTAAATCAGATTCTTTAAATTTACTAACTTATAAGGAACTATTATGTAATCTTTAACTTTGAAGTGTCTTATCTGTTTTTTTAAACTTTGAATTAATTTATTAATAATATTCATTTGCTTTAATGCAGCAGTATCAAGGACATATTCAGTAATTTCATCTTCTTCGAAATTATTATTAAATAAACTTAAATTAGACTTTTTGTTAATGATTTTTTGTGTTGAAGGCTTTGAATTTCTTTTAAATTCGTCTCTGTATTCTATCAACTTCTTCAATGAATGCTTTAGTTTCTTATTTATTTCATTTAATACTTGTAAATGAACTAATCTCTCTACACAAAATGCAGAATGTAAATAAAAATCTTTCATTGCAAATGACTTTTCACAAATTCTGCAAATTTCCGTATTTTTAGACTTGACTCTGTTATACTTCCATATTGCTAATTTCAAATTTAAATGATATTTTAAAATGTTATTAAGTGTATTTTGCTTATTTCGATAACTTATTTCGGTAATATAATTAAATTTTGTAAAGTCAATTTTATTTGCTTTGATAGGTTTAAGTACCTCGTATTCTCCTATGTTGGTATCAAATAATTCACATTCAATTATTGAAGATATAAAATCTGTTTCTATTAAATCCTTTTGAAATATTAAATATTGTTCGATTTCTACTTTGTCCTTCATATTATATGAAGAAAATAATTTTTCGAAAAGTAATCGACTGTTCTGTTTATTAAATAGTTTATTTGATGATTTTGATTGTTCTTGAACTTGGTTGGATTCATCGTAGACAATATTATAATAATCAATTTCTGGATTTAGATTAAGTTTATTAAAGTAGATAGTATTTAATGAACTTGCTTTATTGAATTCTCTAGATTTACTTTTAGTATAGTTATTTAAACTAGCTACACAATCAATATTATAATCTCTAATATTTTGGAACTTATTATTTTCGATGTTATCACCATTATAAATTATGTTGTTAGATAAGTTATTTGTACTGGTATTATTATTTAAATAACAACTTGCTATTTTTCCGCTATCATACTGATCTTTTATATTTTCATTACTATGTGAACTTATTATATCATTGGTAGACTGTGGCCTTATATCAGCTAGTTTATTATCGATGTTCTTACAAAAATACATTATAAAATCAAACTTAGCCTTTGCAATCCTTTCAATAAAACAGTTAATTCCTTTATTTTTGTAATCATTCACTTTGTTACCACTTAAGAAGTAGCAAATTAGATAGTCATCAAGTTTTTTTACAATAGATTCCTTAAAAATTTCATTTACTTGAACTAGATGACTTATGTCTGAAGTTATAAATTTTAATGTATTTAGTATTTTGTCAATCTGTCTAAAGTTAATGTTAATAAAGTTAATGTTTAGAAACTTACATATTGTTTTTGTTATTATCAGTAATATTATTTTCGATAATTTCCTCCTGTAATGAGTTTATAATTATTTTTAATTGTATAACAATCCGATCTATTTTATGAATTACTAAATAATTCCATTTTATTTTATTTGTTAATGCCGAACATTTTTTAAATAATTCTCTTAATTTTAAACTAAGGCTTTCGAAAAATCCTCTTCTAATGATGTCATTCAAAATATTGTTAAGAACCTCAAATGGCTATATATTATAAATAGATTATTTATGAATATTACATACACATTTTAATTCTCTTGCTATTTTTGAGAAGTATTCATCAAACCCAATATTTGTTTTTACTAATTTGTATATTTTAACTTTAAATTTTCCAGCAATAGAAAAGTCTTCAACATTTGTAGGATTACTAGAATTTAAGAATTTTTTTAAAGCTTTTTGTTAAATAATTTAATTATAATTACTAATGTTGTTATCGTCTTCTTTCCAGGAAAATTTCTTTTTAGCTTGGTTTGGTTGTAGTTCCTCATAAAATCTTTTACAACTTAATTTTTCAAGATTGTTATTTAACGTTTCCTCAACTTTTTTCTTTGTTAAAAAGTTAGTTTCAGAATTACTGCGAACACCAGATCTCATTTATGATTTTAATAATATTAATTAATTAATTTTATAAAATACTTCCAAAATTTTTTTTAATATAATTGTAATTATAATTAACTTTATAAATAAAGTTTTAAAGTATTATTTTTGATATATAAGCTTTATATATTAATAATTATAATAAGTTTAGAAGTTAATTGTATAATAGTATAATAAATCTACATATAATTTTTATATTACTTTATTTTATATTTCTTTAATTAATAACCTTTATTAATTACTAGAGAAATATTTAATTCCATTCAATTTAAAAAATATTAATAATTAAATTATAATAATGAATTCCAATAATGAAACAAATTTAAATAATGTGATATCCTTTTCAGAAAGTGAAGGATTAAATATAGAAGGAACTAGCGGAATAAAAGATGTTTTCGGATTTGGAGGATCACTAACCTCTTTTAAAGATGATCCAGAAATATTACTAAATATTAGATTTAGAGAATTAGTAAATATAACAGGTATCATGGTTGAAGGATCTATGAGTAGTGGTAATTAATAAATATAATAATATTTTATATTACAAATGTTTAGATAAAAATCCTTCTGAAATGAAACTTTATACGAATAAAACGACATTAAGTCTATCAGACTTAGATTCATGCACAGCAATAGAATCATTTGCTTTAGAAGGAAAATTTGGAAAGACTTTTGCGCTTAAAGTAGCAAAGTTTAGAAATACAGCTACTTTACATGTAAGTATTACCAAAATTTTTAATGATTCATTAGTTAAAATCAATTTTATTTGAGTTAAAATGATATAACATAATTTATTTGCTTTTCTTTACATATATTCTTAACTATTTAGCTCCATTTTATCAATCCTGATGCCAAACAAATCCAAATAAATAATATCCAAATATTTGGAACAAGTAATCAAAAAATGGATCTGTCTCAAGCAAAGAATGTGTCTCTTTGAGGTCCTAAACCTTGCAAAAAGTAATTTTGCAGAGATTAGAATAAATATTCAAATAATAATTAATAATTGTTTTCGTGATAAATTTACTCAAAATTCTAGAGTAAATTTTAATGAACAATTGGAACAATTTATATAAAAATTAAATTAATTAAAATTATTAATATTGTTTATTTTAATTTATTTATTATATAAATATGAATAACAATAATAAACCAATTTGTCCCCATGTAAAATGGGCCCAGAGAAAGGATAAATTATTCATAACTATAGAAGTTGAAAATTTAAATAAGCCTGATATTGTTTTAAAGAAAGAAGGCTTCCTTAAATTTAAGTAAGACAATATAAATTAAAAATTAAGCGGAACTGCAGATGGAGTAAAATATGCTTTTGAACTTAATTTATACGGAGAAGTTAATGAAGAAGAATCAAAATTCTCATTAGAAACCAGAAACATTTTCCTAAATATAAAGAAAAAAGAAAAAGGACCACATTGGCCAAGACTTACAAAAGAAACTGGAAAATTAAACTATGTTGCTTTTGACTGGGCACATTTTATTGAAGAAGACGACGAAGATGAAGAGAGTAAAGACCCAACTAGAGGAAATATGCAAGGTAAATTTATATAGACTTGATATCTTAACATAATTATAGATTTTTCCAACCTAGGAGGTATGGGGGGAATGGACGGCATGCCTGATGAAGACTCTGACGATAATGAAGAACCAAAGAAGGATGAACAAAAGAAAGGAGGTATAATAAAATATAATTTATATTAGGTCTTGATGACTTAGATTCACCTACTGATATTCCAAAATAAATAAATTAATATAAAGTTGATATAAAAGTTGATTAAATAAACTTTTAATTCTTTTTATTTTACAATTACAATTATTTAGATAAAATTATTGTTGTTAATATTGTTTGAGTTAAGTTAATATTATAGATAATATATAAATCATAATTATAAGTGTTTTATTTAGTTTATTTTAAATTTAGTTTTACTAATGTAAAATTTTATTAATTTTATTATTTTATTACAATACTAATTATTGCTACTAGATTTCTGTTTTATTAATTCTAAAAATGCATTTAGTTTTTCTACATTGTTATTGTTATTTTTTTTGGGATTAGCAAGTATTTTTGATTCTAGCCCAATTAAACATAAGATCTCAACAAAATTACAAAATTCTAAATAGATGGTTGGTTGTATATTCTTTTTTTGATATTTTGTAAATGCAATATAATGACTAATCTCTTTTATTGTAACAAAGTTAGGTGCAATTCCAAATTTTAATACTATTTTATTAAAGCCGTCATTATCAAGACAGTAAGGATCTTTTTTATCGCTAAGTCTATATTTCAAAAATATCTATTGTAATTTATTTTTCTTTATTTTTCTTACTTTATTATAGAAAACATTCAAATAATTCTTGATCGTATTTCTATATTCTTCGTGTTCTAATAAATAATACCATCTCGTCAAATTTATATTTGTATTAATAGTTTCTTTTTCTGAATTTAGTAACAAATAATTGCATAAAAAATTAGAAAGTTTATTTTCTAAACTTATATTAGAACTATCATCTATAAGTGCTATATCTACTAATAATATGATAAAATCATTGAAAGTTATACCTGATTATTAAATAGAATTAAGAAAGTATTTATAGTTACTTTTTTTTAATCCTTTAATTTTATTAAAGATATTTTCGACTTTTTTTGAAGTTATTGTTTTAGTGTATAGGTGATTTGCTGTCATAAAAATGTGAAACTGACTTAGTTCCAAATTTACATTCGACATAATATTCTTTCCTTGCCCACAATACTTTTCATAGACTGTTAACAACTTTGAAAATTCATTATGACCAATACTATGATATATATCATCGAGAAATTTTCTATTTATTATTGAGCTATCAACAAGTAAATTCGTTTTAGTAAATAGGCTCTTATGAGGACCACTATCAACTATTATTTTGTCTGAACCTTCAAAGTTTTTAGATGTTTTTTTGTTTATACTTCCAGAGCCTGACCCAAATAAATTTTTTGTTGTTGCTTGAATTAGATTTTTATTCGTTGGGTTTATTTTATTTATTGAATTGTTAGTAATAATCTATTAATTTAGTTATTGTGTTTTAAGTTATTATTGTATTATAGTTTTATAGTTTTATTGTGATATAATTATATACCTTTGAATTATGAGTTTTTAAAACACTACCTTGAGTTTGGATATTTATTGTTGAGTTATCGATATTATTTTTATCAGATTTTTGTAACAAGAATTCATTTATTAAAGTATCAAGTCCTTTTAGAATAGGAGAATCTAAATAACATTTAAATAAAAATTTACATGTTATTAACTAATATTATAGTATATACCCAATTGTTTAAGAATTTCTTCTGTATTAATTTCATTATTATCATCATCTGAATTATCTTCATACAATGTAAATTTACTTTTAATTTATTTAATATAAACACTTACTTTTTCAGTAATTCAAAATTATTTTGTAACGAAAATATATTATTACTTATTTCAACTAGTTGCTAAGATAATAAATTAAATCATTATTATATGTATACTTCTAATTCATTTTTAATCTCATTATTTTTTGGATCTTTTAATTCCTTTTGTAAGTTTTTTTGATAATATTTCTTCTCTAATTTATTCATAAGTCTTAATTTTATAAAGTTTAACTTAGAAGAGCCTGGAACTGAAAAGTTTTTTCGTATTTTATCTTTAGTATTTAAATGAGATAATTTAGGATAATTGTGGAAGTCATATGAATAGTTTTTTGACTTTTCGTATTTATAATTTAATTCAATGTATTGTTCCATTTACAAATTTATTAATTAATTAGGAAGTTATTATTTTTTAAGTTATAAGTTATAATAAAAATAATATAAGTAAAACATATATTTCAATTGTATATAAATTAACTATATCTTTTAATTAATTACTTTTTATTTTTAAATGATTTAGGTTTCTTAAGATAAAAGTTAGACCATTCTCCTCCTTCATATGAATAATAATCCATCGGGTAGCTTGTCTCACTCCACTCTGCTGTTCCCCAAACTACATTAGCCTCATAACTAGTTAGAACTGGCTTTGAAAAGTAACTACCCCAATCAATGGATATTCTTGGACATGCTATTTGTACAAAGGCATCTACATCTCTAAGAAAAGTTATTATATTAGATTATATTAGTATGTAAATATATCTAATTTTACTCGTAATTGCTCATTAGTTCTTCAGTCATTTCTGACAGTAAAATAATGTAGTAATTTATATTGTTTTTCTTCATTAAACCTAATATATTCTTAAAATTATATTTTCTTTGTTATTGAAATTGAAACATATATTATTTTTTAAATTATTAAGAAAATAGTATTTACATTTAAGACGTCAGGACTTCCTTGCCTTCCTAGAACGCCGAATAATATTCCGACTGTTTTTGCTCCTTTTGATTTTATAATCATATTATTTCTAATCTTTTTCATCAACAAAAAATCATATTTTTCCAATGTAATACTTTTCGTATAAGGATTATATTGATAAAATATTAATTCAGGGTTAGCAATCATTGCTGCCTCCATATGAAATCTCCCGTCACAAACAAATATTACAATTGGTTTATTATCTTCTTCATAAGGTATCTTAGGTGAAGTACAACCTAAAACTTCTCCAGTTGATCTAGGCTTTGATTGTGGAATTTGAATATTATTATAGCCTGATTGATTTAATTCACTTTTAGAAATGAATAACGCATTGTTAAATTGTATTGAACCTAATATAATAATTCTTTATTTGTTGTTATGTTATATATTTATATTACTTTTTTTCTTTTTCAGGAAAGTTAAATTTTATTGTTTTAACTAAATGCTCTATGTCAATTTCGATTTCGACGAAGATGTATAGTACTTTAACACATGTGTCTGTTATTGGTATTAAACAACTATGACCTGAAAATATAATAAATTTGATTAACCATAATGAACTATTAAATCACATCCAAGTATATGGGATCCTATATCATCAACACAACATGCTCCGTATGTAATATCTCCTAATACTATGCATTCACATTTCCCAAATTTTTCTAATATATCCACCAATAACAAACTATATATTACAAATCCATCAGGCATTTGTAAAGCAATTTTAGGTTTGCGTTTCAAAGTTATATTTAGACTTTTTATTTTTTCTATTGATTTATATATTTCAAAGTTATAATTTTCTGGAAGTTTTGATATGGATAAAGAAAGAAGTTGATTATTTTTTAACTCGAGATAAAGCTATATAATATTTTAATAATTCGAAATTTTTACTTGTTCTTCATTTAAAGCAAAATTAACATTTTTTTTAAATGTTTTAGTATTATTTCCTTTAGTAAAAATTTGTAATTCGTCATTTTTCTTTAATTCTTCCATTAAATATATATATGAAAAATATTCAATACAATTCAATTAAAATTAACTAAAAATTAAATACATAGTATTTAATACCTAAAATATAAACTCATAATCAAAATATAATATACCAAATTCATTAAACAATATATAATTATATATTTATATATATTTTCTCCTAAATAATATATATAAAAATGAAAATCTTTTTCTTGTTAGCTCTTTTAACATGTGCATGCACTATTAAAGCACTTGAAAGTACCATTGCATCCTATCATACTATGAATACTTTACATGAACAAATGGTATATGAACTAGAAAAGTTCGAAGATCAATGGAATATTACAAGAGGAGATAATTTAGGTGTATCATCAGCAAGTTCCTCTTGGTGGTTTAAAGGTCAAACCATTGAATTAAACAATATTAGAATTAGTTCTGGATCCCTAAATGCTAAAAAACTTAACGTAACTTCAGTTTGGGAAACTAATGACACCTTTGTTTTAAAAATGGAAGGGTCATTAGCTTTTGCACTCCAATTATCTTTCGATTATGAATATTCATGTTTCTCTGGAGGAAAAGGATCAGGTGAAGTTTTTATTGAAGCCTTTGATACTGTTTTAAGCAAAATTTACAATACTTCAATCGGAGATATTAATGTAACTCTAGAAGCTAAATTTACTGATGTTCCACTTCTTAGATTATCGAGCGGACCATATGCCGGGGACCTCGCCGTTGAAGCTTTAGCTAAAACTGCTATAGTCAATTTAATTACTACAAGTGATGAAAACAGAATTTTAAACAAAATATTTGAAGATGAACTTAATAAATATTATGATATTCTCCCAGTCTTGAATACCAAAACTAACTTCCCTAGTACTTCAGTTGGCTTATTATATGAAGACTTACAACAACCAAAAATATTACCTAACTATGAAGGAGTTGTTTTCTACTATAATGCTGTTTGGGAAGTAAATGAAGATCCTACTGGAATTAGAAGAAGACTAAACAAAAAAGCTGACAATAAACCAGCCTTAAGAAACTTAGAAAAACCAGTATGGGATAGCTTCAACCCTACTGACGGAGTTTTCCAAATTTTTGTAAGTAATTTTGTAATGAACGACTTACTTTCCACAGTTAGTGATGAACAAGCAATGAGCTATAACTTAGCCTTTTTCCCTGAAGAAACTGGTGTTAGTATGAATATTGACACAATGTCTCAATTTTATCCAAGTAAGTTTATTTTAAAATTTATTATATTTATTAACATTTTATTAATTATTTTAGGTATCATATCTGAATACGCAGCTGATACTCCAATTATTGCCCATTGTACTTTCAGTGATTTTAACGCCGTTGCTGGTTTAAATCATTTTGACGTAACTGGAAATCTAAACCTTATCTTCGTTGACTTTCTCAGCAAAACTTTATTAGAAACAAACTCATTAGTTGACTTTAATTTAAAATTCTCCCTCACAATGGACGGAGAATTAAATTTCTTCCTTGAAAATGATACCACTAATGTTTTACACACCACAGTTGATGCCAAATGGGGAGTTGTTAAAACAGACATATTAAACAAGATGATTGAAAAAGTTATGAACTATTTAAACACTGGACTTCCTTTCAAACTCTTTGAAAAGGATATCAATCTAAAAACTGCTTTCAAAAGAATTAACGAAATTATATTCAAAGTTGGAGATGGAATGTTAATTGCTGGAGACCCAAATAAGTATGAAGAACCAACTGTTAACAATAACATGAGTTTGAAGACATTAAATTTAAAATAAATTGAATATAATAATAGAATAGTTTGAATAGTTAATTTAATTATTAAGTAATTAAGAATAATAATTGATAATAATTTAATTCGTTTTGTTTAAAGTAATAATTGGTTATAATTTTAATTATAATACTATAATTACTTGATTTTTAAGTTAATCTTTCGTTTTGTAATTTTTGTTTTTTTGTATAATTAAAGATATTCAAAGTGATGAGAATAGTTAGATTTTTAATTAAATTTATTATATGATTGTAATTTAATCCTTTATAAATTCATTTTCAGAAATTCTATCCTGTCTATCATAAATAAATCATTGACAACTATTAACAATAATAAAGAAGATAAATCAATAAGTAAATTATATTATAATTTATAATTCAATTTTATTTATTTATTAAGAAGTATTATATACTATATAATATTAAATTTATCTATTAATATAAATCAATATCATTCAAAAATCAATTCCAATAATCGCTTAATTAAATTGCATTCATTATTTTATTTTTTTCCTATAATGAAGAAATTAAGAAAGTAACAAAATTATATACCTTTCTATCTGATACATTGGTAATGTACTATCCCATTTAAGTAAATCTTCATAATCTTCATGTACTTGCGGAATAACAAACTTATCTTTTATATATCTTAACGAAGGATCAGAAATAAGTTTTAACAAGCTTGGCATTACATTTTCTAACTTTTTTGAAAGGGGCTGCTGCATTCTTTTGGGCATTGGCCAGTTTTCCTAATAAATATTATTAATGAATGATTAAAAGTATTATAAATAATTTTTATAAGCATATTTAGCAAGTAATTATTTATCCATATATTTATATATAATTACAGGAAGTTCATTAGGCGGAAAATGATACCACCGATCTATACTTCTACTTAATGCTTCTAAAAATTCTGGGAATAACATGTTATAATGTCTATCACTAAATAATTCACTAACTTGTAATTTCATTGCTGAATTAAAATGTAAAGGTGATTCCCTTGTTGGAAAATCTTTATCGACAATGTTTGATAATAAGTTTTGATACTCTTCTAATATCATCCATGTACTTTTATTAAAATTTTTCATTAAATAATTAAATTACTCTTTTCTTCCAGGGTCTTTTCTTGGAGACCATGATTTATATAGTGCATCCAAGACAGGAAGCCATGCTTTTAAAACATTATCTACGTGCTCGTTATAGTATCTTTCTTGACGCCATGAATTTATATCGTAGTCTTTTAATGCATAATCGTAATGTTTTTCAAAGGTCATTTCAACTGCTTCCATTATACTACCGCAAACCTTGTCTAAATAAATTATAAATTATTTGTTATTAAATATTAATACTTCTAACTGTATACTTATCTCTTGCTACTTTAAATAATAAATTCATAAATTGATGACGAATAATATTATCAGGTATGTTTTTATTTTTATTTTTAGTTTTTTCTTCTTTGTCTATTAGATTTGCTTTTACTGCCTTTTCTTGTAGTAGTACACCATTTGCATCGTATGTTTTATCTATAAGATCTTGTGCTTGTCCTGCGAATTCTAGTATTGTTGTTTGACTCAGTTGCCATAAAGAAGATCCAAGATATGATGACAAAGTTTTATAGCAATCAATCCTAATTTAAGATTATATAAAATAATTACATTTTCCTATATTTAGCTCTCATTAATTTCCTTAATGACTCCAATTCTTCATCTGTTTTCATATCCTTAACAAAATTACATCTATTAAAATCATGTTCGAAACATTCATTTAAGTATTGTTCACTATCTCCTTCATAAGGATAACCGTAAGAAGCCCATAATGACACACCGTAAACCCAAGGAGTTCTAACTTTATAAACTATATTTTCAATTGGTTTTGGTCTAGGAACACAATTATGTAAGTTAGATCTATATGTTTTATCGATTACATTATCGTTTATTGAGCATGTTATCTTTCCAACTTTTTGAATTATAAATGTTTTATTTTCGTCTTCACCTTCAACGTTCTATAATTAAATATTAATATAATACAAATATCAAAGGTTCTATTAATTCTGTTGTCATTGAGCCATATGAAGTAGCAGGTTGTTTATTAATTGTAAAATAAAAAAGAACAGTACCAGGAGGGCACATTCTATTAACTATAAACTCATCTCCTCTAAAATTTGCATCATAGCCTTCATAATTTTCAAAATTTAAATGAATTTGAACATCAAGGTCCTTTGGATTTTCAATATTACTCGGAGGTTTATATGAAAATTTCAATTCCCTCCAGCCTTCACATATCCAACAATTGTTCTTTGCTCTGATTTTTCTAATGTTTCTAATATTTGATTTAATTAAAGGATGTTCATTATCAATTCTATAATATATTTGTTGGTTGGCGAAAAATGATGTCTCGATTTTAGATCTGTCAATCGCATGAATAAATCCATTTGGATCAATTGTCATTTCGTTCCCATCACAGTGTATTCCTAGGATTACGTGATTTTTTTTGACTTCTTCACCTAATTATAATGAAATTAAAATTAATCAATAAAATAAATCTTACTTATTTGACAACAATCCATATAATTTAAATTATTATGAGATATATCTAAATGAACAATTTCATTATTTACATTTTTGAATAATTCACATAACTCTTTTGTAAACAAAGACACAGTACTTTTAAGTGGCTTTAATTTTTTCTTTCCGTTAAGTTCCATAAAACTTCTAATTTCATTTAATTCCGCATTATTAAACTTTAATGTTTTTTCTTTATTTTGATAATCTCTTTCCATTTCTTCTTTAGTCGGTTCATCAAGTAAATTACTTCCTAATCTATTCCAAGATAGATCTAATACTTTTAATTGCGGATGTATTTTAGCCTTATTCATTATAATACTTCCACCATAATTTTTAAGTAAATTCCAATAAAGTATTAAGACTTGTAACCTATTACACTTTTCTAATAATTCAGCAACAGCCACTGCACATTGATCATTTAAATTATTTTGGGCTAGGTTTAACAAAGCAAATTTAAACGATAACTCTTCTATAATAGTTTCTATTACCAATCCGCATAAGTGATTACCTAAACAATTTGCTTCTAAATTCAATTCGGATAATTCACACCCTTTCGCTTTCATATATTCACAAAGTTTTGTTATGGAACTTTCTCCAAGTTTATTAAAAGATAAATTAAGAATACTTAAATTTCTAACCATTTTATTGTTTTCTAGTAAAGATTTTAGCATTGGAACGACTCCTAAATTTGTTAGACGATTTTCTCTTAGGGAAATTTCTTTTATATGAGAAGAAACTTTCATGCTTTTACTTAATGCTTCTAAGTAATCATTGCCTATTGAACGATGACTTTAATTATTAATTAAAATTACTTTATATTTACTTGTTCAATATTTCCTTGTCGTTTAACTAAACCTACTGGATTTGGTATAATTCTTTTTTCTTTAACTCCTTGTATAAATTGAAATGAAGGTGTTTTGAGTTCTATACCTTTTTTTTGTATACTATCATATTTGTGGTATTTTTCAAAAAATTTAGTATATGCATTGTCCTTACTGTAGTTTGTATTTTCTATATTGATAAATTTTTCACTGTCTGTTTCGAAATTGGATTTATTCTTAAGTAAATTTTTATTGATATTACGTCTGTCTTTGTCTTTTAATATATAATCATTTAATTCATCATGTACTTCATCACATGCAATAACTTCTATAAGTTTAGTATTTTCTTGAATATTTGTTAATAATTCTTGATCTTCCTTTTCTTTACGTAGTAGTTTCTCCATTTCATCTTCTTGGTCTTTTTCTTTATCATCGTCTTGTTCTATTTGTAATGAAAATCTTAATTTCTCAGGAGGTTTTTTTTTTCGATTAAAAGTAATAATAGAACTTTTACTTACACCAAACTTACTCTTTGAATTCATTTCATTTACAATATCCATTACTTCTTCATTATTATCTTGACTTTTATCAAGCAAATTATCATTTTTTTCATTTTCTTCATCTGATTTATGTGAATTAATTTCTTCCATTATTTAATTTAATTTTATAATAAAATTTAATATTAATATAAGTTATAAATTCTTATAAATTAAAATATGGATGTTATATTAGGAATAAAATTCATTAATAACAAGTTCGAAGAACAAAACTACACTGAAATTTTTAAAGCACCACTTATCTGCCTATTTTTTACCGCAAAATGGTGTAGTCCTTGTGAAATATTTGCTAAGGACATCATTGAAGTATACGAAGATGCAAATGAAGGAGAGAAAGTATTAGAAATAATTCATTTATCTTTTGATAAATCTGAACAAGAATTTAAAAATAGTATTGCTGATAAACCATGGACTTTTATTCCATATAATGATGAAAGAATAGAAAGTATTGCAAATAAATATGGAGTAAGAAGTATTCCTGTATTTTTATTACTTGATAGTAATGGTAATGTTATTTCGGAAAATTGTAGAAAAGAAATATCAGAACAAGGACCAAAAGTTGTGGATACTTGGTTAAAATTAGTTGGAAAATCAAATTAAATGATAGAGATAATATTTTTTGTTGAAAAGAATTTAAGATGGAAATGACTATTATATAAAATTAATATAATATTTTGATTATAAAATGATAATGAAATTGATTAAGCTTTTCATTAAATTAAGTCATAATACTTAATACTTAATTAAAGTTATTAAAAGTATTAATATTAAGTTATTTTATATTAATAATATAATATATATAATATTATAAATATAATACTCCCACTAAAAATATATTATATGTTAAATTAAGTTTATTATTTATTCTAACTAAAATAAAAAATTATGGATGAAATTTCTTTATCCAAGGATGTTTGACGTAATTATCAATAGTTATTCTTTTATCAGGGTTTTTGATCAAGCATTGTCCTATTATATCTATTAATTCTTTAGACCTATCTTTGAATAATTTGTCGGGGAACTCGACTTCGTTAAAAACAATCATTTTTGCTATAACTTCCTCACTGTCATTTTCGTCATCAAAAGGAAGGCAGCTTGTAAGCATGTAGTATAGAATGACTCCCATACTCCAAATATCAATCTGTTTGTTATAAGGTTGACGGATAAGTACTTCAGGGGCTACGAAGGAGAGTGTACCGAAACCATCATTAACTCTTTCATGGGGAGCAAGAACTTTACTAAGTCCGAAGTCCATAATTTTGATAGTTGCGTTTTCAGTGTTATCCGAAATCATGATATTGTCAGGTTTTAAATCTCTATGAAGGACACCATATGAATGTAAGTAGTTAAGACCATTAGCAATTTGGAACATTATCTCAGCAGCTCTTTTTTCTGTAAATTGGAAGTTTTTAACTTGTAAATGATTTCCTAGATCTCCTCCGGATAAGTACTCCATTACAATAAAGATAAACTCAGAATTTTCAAAATGATCTAATAATCTAACAACATTAGGGTGTCTACATAGCTTCATAATATCAATTTCTCCTTTAACTAGCTCTAAGTCACTGACATTCATTGCCTCCTTTTTAATAATCTTTATAGCAACTCTTTCTTTTGTTTTGTAGTGGATTCCTAACTTAACAAGTCCGAACTTTCCTTCTCCGATTTCATCAAGCATTTCATAAGAATCAAAGAAATTCTCATATCCAATAGCTTTTCTTAATCCTGCAGTCCATTCTTTGGCAACTTCTTTATCTGGGACATAATACATTCTAGTTTTTGAGCTGAAAATGATAGAGAATAAGTAGAATGTCTTATTGTCAATCTTTTTCTCTCCGTTTTCTTGGACGTAAGTACCTGAAAGATTGTGCATACCTTCAACTACTTCTTTAGCGTTAGTTTTATAATAGAGAATATCTTTTCCTGAAAGAACAAGGTAGTATTTCTTTAGTTTTCCATTTTCACTAACTTTATAAACATAACCTTCATAAAGAATTGACTCAATTTTGTTCAATTTATCATTTTTCTTTGATAAAATATCCTTAATATCTTTTACTTCTTCATCTTCTTTATCTAAATGAATCATATTTTCCTCTAAATTAAATTCAGGGATCATAGAACCTTTTTTTAAAAAGTTTGAAGGAGAGTTAAATTGATCTTGAGCACTTCCTACTATCTTTTTTATATCCTTGCTTTTTTCATCTTTGGACTCTATTTTCTGGTTGGGCATTCTTATCATACCTTTATAGCCTGATATTTCTGGGGCCTGCCCTTTATCCATGAACGACATTTTTTTCTTGATTGGGCTTGCTTGGTCATCACTAGGTAGTAAACTAAATTCATCATCTTCCAAATTGTTATTTTGTTTTAAATAAGTATGGACAGGGGAAAGCATTGACTGTCTCGATGGTGAAAGAACTTTTCTTGGTTTTGAAGGAGGAGAGCTGAACTTTACATCGACTGGCTTAATTTCACTTTTTTTTCTTTCGTATTTTGATTTGTATAGAGAGATGTTTTCATCAGAAAAAGGCTTTCTCTGAAGTAGGAAGCAAAGTAACTGGAAATAGGAATCTGACTTCTTCTTTTCTATAATATCACAGTATTCATTGTATTTCAAAGTTTTTTTGTCTCCAAACGTCGCTGTAATAATCTCTCCAATTTCATTAATAGATTCCATTTGGTACTTGTAATCAGTCTTAGTTTTATCTGTTTTTAATGGCAAAAATGATAATAACAATTTAACATCTCCAGGATTAATTTTACCATCTTTATCTATATCATATATATTGAATACTATTCTAGATGTTTCTTCGAAATTTCCATAGTATAGATTTGTCATTCCTTCAGTAAATTCTTTTAAATTTAAGAAAGTATCACAGTCTAGGTCAAAGCTTGAAAATACTTTTTCGCATATAAAAACAGGTAGTTTCATGTATTCCATAAAAGTAAGGTTAGAAACTCCATTCTTTTTAGTGTCTCTTCTATCTGATAAGTCTTTATAAATTTCTTTTAGATAAGTTTGGAAGGTGTTGACATCGGTGTTCTTCATAGATCTAAATAACTCAAAGTCTACAAATTCTTGAGTATCCTTAGTTTCTTTGCTTGTGTCTTTCATTTTTAATAATATTATATATCAATATATAATTACATAATTTTAAATTTATTAATGACTTCAGAGTTATTTAAAATGTTATATATTTTTATGTATATAAGTTATATTATGATTAAATAATTAGTTTTCCTTCATTTCATTTTATTAAATAATATTATAAGTAAATTATATTATAATAGATATATTAAAAGACTATTAGATTAACTTAATTCTTCAACTAATTTAAGATACGATTTACTAAAACTTTTAATTTTCTCTATTGTCATATAATATGGATTTATATCTAAAAGACTACTTAGTCTTATTTTTGCATCTGTGATTTCCATTTTATTCATTTTTTTATAGTTATCATTCGACCTTATATTACTAAGAGCTACTTTCAACTTATCAATATGACTATTTAATATTTTATAACAATTACAAATTTCTAATACAAACTTAAAATTTGCTTCTGTCTAAAATAATTAAACCAACATTAACAATTACACATAAATAATATTACCATACTTTTTTTGAATTTATGTTGGTCGTCAAACTCATTCTCATTAATTTTTGTCACGTCGATTGATTTTAAATTAAAGAAAAATGTTAAATAATTTAATAAACGTTTAATGAAT
>Ga0100379_10001503_pt1 | contig 23337 bp, 19 predicted proteins | sample CryGeymeta201503_FD_80418 | JGI IMG/M metagenome (GOLD analysis project Ga0100379, IMG submission 80418) | Groundwater microbial communities from Crystal Geyser aquifers in Utah, USA - Crystal Geyser metaG 2015-03 | ecosystem: Environmental > Aquatic > Deep subsurface > Groundwater | place...
ACTTGAAGGAAATCGGCTGCAAATCCGCCTGGGCGGTCCATATTTCGCCGCTTTTTTGGTCAATAGAACGACTATTGACCTGCAAAACCGGCAAATGGGGTAAGCAGGGATGGGCGGCTTTATGCCCAACTCGCAAAATCTGTCCTCGCCCAGCCGAATTCTCGCTACGATTCTTCAAGTCAGACAGGCTGCTAGTGGTCTGCTTCCGCAAATACCGCAGATTCAGAAAACTCCCTTAAAAAGTTTTCCGGGAGCAGCTATACTTTTGCCATAATAGTGTTGCACCCCAGACTTTCAATCCGCCCAAATTATCCCGAGATTCCACTTTTCCTATGGCTTACGCTTCAGACCCCACCGTCGTCAATGCGCTCTCGCGCAGCCAGCAGCACAAGAGGGCTTTGCGCTTCATTATCTGTGGCAGCACCGGCTCCGGCAAGAGGACCCTGACCGGGTGGCTGCCCTACCCATCAAAAATACTGTTCGAGGGGCAGCTGGTTCTACTGGGTGCCGGCGCGAAGGAGGAGGAAACCCAGAGTGCCAACCACCCTGATTCCGCACTGCTGGCGGAAGGTCTGGCTGCGGACCACGAACAGATCGATGCAGCCTGCCGCCTCTTCTCCGCCGACGTGGCGGTCATCCTCATCGACGCAAGCAAAGGCATGCTCACCCGGAGCCGCCAGCATAGCCACCTGATATCACTGCTGGGCATCCGCAAGGTCATCCTGACCATCAACAAGATGGATCTTGTAGACTACTCGGAAGTGGTGTTTCAGCGCATCGTTGACGACTACCGCAGCTTCGCTCGCCAGATCGGGCTGGAACACATCACTGCCATTCCCCTCTCGGCGTTGCACGGCGACAACATCACCGCGCACGGCAACTCCATGCCGTGGCACCACGGCGCCACTCTGACGGGCTGCCTGGAAACGATGGAAATCGATATCTCGCGCGAAGAGGTCATTCCTGCGGCTGATGCGCCGGCGAGCGTGGCCGACCAGTTCGAATCCACGATTATCTGGATGCAGGATGCCCCCATGTTTTCGGGGCGGTCGTATTTGCTCAAGACCGGGTCCCAAACGGTCACTGTCACTGTTAGCGACATCAAATACCAGGTGAGCATGAGCTCTGCGGAACGCCTGGCGGCAACAAAACTGGAAAAAAATGCCGTCGGCGTGTGCAACATCAGTGTCAACCGGCCGGTCACTTTCAAACCTTATAACGAAGATCGGGATATGGGTGGTTTCATCCTGATCGACCGCGTGAGCAACCACATCGTCGGAATGGGACTGCTGCATTTTGCCCTGCGCCGTGCACAGAACATCCACATGCAGCATGTCGATGTGGACAAGGCCGCACGCGCCATAAGCAAGGAGCAGAAGCCCTGCATGCTATGGTTCACCGGTCTTTCCGGCTCGGGGAAGTCCACCATCGCCAATCTGGTGGAAAAGAGGCTGCACGCCATGGGCTGCCACACCTACCTGCTCGATGGCGACAACGTGCGTCACGGCTTGAACAAGGACCTTGGTTTCACCGAAGTAGACCGGGTGGAGAATATCCGCCGCGTGGCGGAAGTAGGCAAGCTGATGGTGGATGCCGGCCTGATCGTCCTGGCCGCATTCATTTCCCCTTTTCGTTCGGAACGCCGCCTGGCGCGGGAACTGCTCGAAGAAGGCGAATTCTTTGAGATATTTGTTGACGTCCCGCTGTCGATCGCCGAGGAGCGCGATCCGAAAGGGCTTTATCGCAAGGCCCGAAGAGGTGATCTGAAAAATTTTACCGGGATCGACTCGCCTTACGAGGCGCCGCAAACCCCTGAAATCCGTCTCGACACAACTTCGATGTTACCCGATCAGGCGGCCGAGTTGGTCGTGGCATCCATCCAGCCCAAAACGGGCCGGTCAGCCGCTTCAATTTAATCCCCTATTCAACTGTGAGATCAGGCGACTGAGTATTTGTCGAGAAGGTTTACACTTGCCACTCCGGCTAACCAGAGTGGCAAAATATCTCATTGATGGGAAAAGGAAAAGATAAGTGGTGCGAAAATTGCTGTATTTAAACTTGGGCCATCAATCGATTTGCCAACGAGGCTTATTTCCAGGCAACGAATTGACGTCAATATATGCACTCGAAAGGAGAAGCGGTTATGAAGCGACTGATGGTTACTAGTATCGTTTTGCTCGCAGGGATTTCTGGAGAGGCAATGGCTGCCTGCACTGCGAATACCCGCGTTACAGGCAACGCGCTTACAACACTGATCGCAGGTAACACGGTGTGTGCTACGCGGGGTGCCGAAAAGTGGCAGGAACAGCATCGGGCCGGCGGTGCTCTTTGGGATTACAAGAAGGGTGCCGCCGATACAGTCGACCCAACGAAGCAGGTCGGAACCTGGAGTATCGGTTCGAACAATGTTACGTATTCCTACACTGGCGGCCCTAGCTATACATACAGCGTCCATGGAAGCGGCCCGTTAGCTTCTGCACAGCGCCTAATGGTACCGAGGTTGTGAGTGGCGCCACCTTCATGCCAGGCAACTCCAGTTGTCCCTGAGGCAGCAGCCGCTGCCTCGGTAATGAAGCCGGAAGCGGGATTTTCGGTTTAGGTGGCGGTGGCGGCGCTTTTCCAGTCGATCTCCTTAATAAGTCCGACAGGTTGCCAGAGTGTGTTCAGATTGGCCGCATACTATTACCGGCCCGGCTGCAGAACCATGTAAGCAGCAAGAACACGAGGATCAGGCGCGGACTGTCCACCAGGCTGTCGAGGGTGCCGGTCACAAGGAAGCCGACGCTGGACGCCAGCATCGCACCGGCCATCGCGTCGCCGCGCCAGGCATCGCGTCCGGCGCGCCACAAGCCGATCGCGACGAAAAGGCTCAGGGCGACCCCCCCCAGCCAACCCTGGTCGAACAAAACCTGGATTGGCAGGCTCCAGATATGCCATGGCTTGTCATTGTCGACGGTGAAGAACCACCGATCTAGCCCCCGCGAAAAGTCCCCGTTGACCAGCAGGTCGCCCCCGTCCGTCGCCTTCAAGCGCACGTTGTCCACATCGACCACGGCATGGGCATTGGCATTGTAGATCGACAGCTTGACGGGGCGGGCTGCATACCAGGGGCCGCTTCTCACGTCACCCGATTGCAGGTGGGTCTGGACTGACTGCCACCGTCCGTTTCCTGTGACATCAATGGACTTGAAGGCGCAGCGCGCTGAGGTGAGCAGCCACTTTTCGCAGATTGATACGGTGACTTGGGTGTCAGGCTGATCGCTGCGGGCGTTCAGGCTGAGCGCATAGTCATGCTGTGGTTTTATCGTGACGAACTGCTCCATGTAGAGCGGACTGCCCGATCCTAGCCGCAGGAAGGCGTTGCCAGTTTCGGAGCCTAGCCGGTAAGTGGCGGCTCGGTTTTCTTCGCTGCGCCAATAATGGGTTTCCGGGTAACGGCCAAGCCCCATCCCGAACAGTGCCGTGCCCCAGCCCGGATCGCGCATCTGCAAGGCATCGGACCAATGGGCCAAACGTATTCCCAGATCGGCTCCCGTCCTGGACATGCGTTCCTGTGTGAACGCGCCTTTGAGGATCGGCACCGCCACCGCGAGAGCCAGCGCCGCAAGTGCGAAGGCCGCCATGCCGCGCTTGAAAGGCCGGGTTCGCACCCGATTACCTGATTTTGCCGTTGCCGCCAGCAGGGCGAGCGCCAGAGCGACACCGTAGGCAATATAGCCAATGCGCGAGAAGGTGACCATCACCCCATAGGTGGCGCCAACCAGCAACGCCGTACCGGTCAGCCTTGTTACCCAGCTCCGCCTTTCAAACAGCAGCACCACCAGGAATGGCGTCGATAGCGTCAGGTAAGACTCGATATCCGCCCCGCCAGTATGCATCTGGGAGAAAGGCCCGGTCACCCGGTAAACGTCGGTGAAATTGAACAACCCTGGAAATGCGAAACGCTCCCAGATGAGCATCGCAATCGTGCCGGCCAGCCCGACAACCATGCCCCAAGCGAAATGGCGGCGAACATTCTGCCCGGTGGACGCCAGGCGCACGAGCAGGCCATATAACAGGAATGCCCACAATACCCCCTTGGCGATGCGTAGCGCGTTATAGGGGCTGTAGTAGTTGGTGAATGCGTTTGCCTCTGGCATCTGCCAGGGCAACAAGCCGCGGACGGTGCCGATTGCATAGGAAAGACCCAGCAAGACAGCGAGGGAGAGGAACAGCAGGTCGTGTTTCGAATGGCGCGGCGCGGGGGGTAATCGGACATAAGCAACGGCGACGCCGGTCAAGAGAAGAAGATCAAACTCGTCGAAATAGAAGCGCCCACTCCAGGGTGCGAGATCAAAAAGCGCCAGAGCGGCTGGAACAACGATGAGCAGAAACTGTGGCCGGTACCAGATCAGAGTCGCATACCCGGCGAAAAGCAGGCCGAGGAGGGCGGGCTGGGTGGGGAAAGTTGCCACACCCCAGCCGACACCCGCCAGGGTTGCAATCAGGACGGCGTAACCCGTCCACGACGTCCTTTTGAGCATGGCAGGCGGCACCGCCGACGCTGTCGCGCCCAACGTCTGGTCATTTACTGCGGATTGTCCATTAGAATCAGACTCGTTACTTTCCCCTTGGAGGGGGAAGGTTAGGATGGGGGTAGAACTGTGGGGAGGCAGAGTTTCTACCCCCTCCCTAGCCCTCCCCCTCCAAGGGGGAGGGGATATTTCGGCCAATGGATAACTTGGGTTTGTTGCCGGGGCCGAGGCAAGCCGTTTGGCCAGTTTCGCTGTTGCCCAGGCAGCAAACCCGGCGATGAGCAGGTTGGTGGGGTCGGGGTGGAGGCTCTCAAGGAACAGCTTGCTCGTTTCCATGGATCCAGCTATCAGCATCGCCATCAATACCGCCAGCCCGGAGGGATTCCAGGTTGCCCAGGTCAGAATTCCAATGGGTGCGTACATCAGGCATACGGAGACCAAACTTAACAGCGCAGCCTGTTCCGTCGTGTAGTAATGGTAATAGAAGGGGAGAAAATGAATGTCATTGAAGGCATTCATGGCGGAGCCGATGCCTATCCAGCGATGCTCGAACCAGCCATTGACCGCAGCCAGGGCAATCAGATAAAGGATGCCCACGGGTAGACCGAACCGGCTGAGTCCGGATGCCAGTCGTAGTGGGTGCAAACGTGTGCGGTGGCGCCAAAACAGTGCGCCCAGATAGGTTCCCGTCGCGCGCGTAAGCACGGAAAGACCCTGGCTAATGCCGGAAACGATAAAAAATTGGGCAATCTCGATAATCAGCCCAAGGATCGCGCCAGAGAGGAATGCCCGTGTGGGAGAGCACAGTCGTCGCCCGATTCTCTGTTGACAGAGCATCAAACCCAGGGGCACGACGGCCAAGGCTTCCACGAACAGCTTGGCAAGAGAAAGCGCGATGCCGCCGCGCATGGACTCCGTCGCTACCAGCCATCCCCAGCCATTCGAGTGTAGCTTCCATTCGAGTTCAGATACGGATACCAGGAAATCGTAGGGAAACAGGCTGAACGCGATGTAGCCAATCGCGTATGCCTTCAGCAGGTGGGCAAGCAAACGATCCGGGTTTCCCGTCAGCGTGGAGAGGAACGACCTGAACCGAGCTGACCAACGCGCTGCAAAAACCGCTCCCAGGGTGCTGCCGAGAAACTCGGCAATGACATCGTTGATGGATACTGTTCGGGGCGGAAAAAATAGTTGCGCAAATTCAACCGTCACGGCCAGGGTGAACGAAAACAGAAGCGAACCGATCAACGCCAGGGCAAGGGTGCGATGCGTCCTGAAACGCGTAAATAGCGTGGCGGTGAGGAAACCGACGGGTATGTAGAGCACGCCATTCGCGACCCAGTCGGCGCGTCCCTGGGTTCCGACATTGAGTAGACTGATGTGCTGGAACATCTCCCATGCCTGATCCCATGGGTGTGGATGAAAATCCAGAGGTACCAGGCTCCCATAAACCACAAAGCAAATGTAGAGCAGCCACCAGGGGAGGGTGGCTGCCTCGGATGGGGTGATCCGGGTGTCAAGCCTGTGGCGCGAAGAATGATTGTTGGTCATGGTTTCCGGTCTTTGCCGACTGGCCAGCCAGGGTTGCGGCCTTCGCCTGCGTAAGCGCCGGCGAACGAATCTTTCCGACTGTTGCCGTTGAAATCACGATCCCAACCTTCATAGTCATGCAGCGAGCGGGTCTCCATGGGTATTTTCTTCAGCCTGCCCGGGCGCGGATACAGGTCCAGCTTTTCCGGGGGATCAAAAGGCGCGTTGAGGTAGCTTCCCGCCACTTCGTAGCGCTGGGCCACGTTTGCCGATGATGCCCCCACGGGAACCGATAGCGGTGGCCCACCGAACACCGCATTGCCCGCCACGAACTGGCCATATTCAGGGTCGCCTTCGCGTCTCACAAGAACAATGCCGTTTCTGAACGCAACGACTGTATTGTAGAACACGCTGATTGTTCGTGGCGTGTCGTTGTGAGGTTGAATCCTGACCGCATCGCCCGCGTGATTCACGAACAGGTTGTTGTACAGGGCGATATTCCCCTCGCCCTGGAAGAGTGACTCGCCAGGGTTCTGGTAGAAGAAATTACCCTGGATGAGGTAGAGGTCATTGGCACCGGGGCCCACCAGCGGAAAGTGGCCTACCAGCACGTTCGGCCTGGCCATGGGGCCATTCGATGCGCCCCGTTCCTTGCTGAACACATTGTCGCGAATGAGGGTTACGCTGCGTTCCCGCGGCATCCCAGGCAGTTCCGGGCGCGGATTCTGGTGTTTGATCTGCAGGTTGTAACCGATCGTATCCAGAATCACGTTGTGCTCGATCAGTCCACCCACAAAAGGGGCGTTGCCATCCGAGTTGCCCAGATACATGCCGGTGCCGGCGCCCACAATCCGGTTTGCCCGAATCACCCAGCCCCATGCCGGACATTTGGTGGAGATACCCACAGTCTGCTGGTTGTTGCCATGGCCACGGATATCCAGATTCGCAAGGGTGATATGATGCGCCCACTGTGCATGGCCTTCGCATTTCACGCCGTCCACAGGCAGGCCCGCACCATCGAGTGTCAGATTCCGTATCGTGACATGGCTGGAGTTCACAATACTGACGGTGTTGCGCCCGGCGTGCGCCAGGAGGATGGCTGGCAGCGCGTCGCCAGGACCGGTGACCACGATGGGCGCTTGCGCGGTTCCGTTCAGATTGTGAATGGGGAGCCCACGTTCATAAATGCCCGGGGACAGAGTCAGTCGATCTCCTGGCGCGAGCTCGCGAAGCAAGGCCGCATAGGTATCCGGCGTTGCTGTGTATGCCGTGCCGCCTGCCGCCGTGTTAGCCAGTAGTATTGTGCCCATCAAAGCAAGCAGTGGTTTGATCATCGACAGTCTGTCCGAATGGCTAGTCGACCCGCAGGCCGGTGTATGGAACCCCCCCCATGGCAACACGATACGTCAAATCGCTCTGTGTCCAAACTGCTTGAATAGCAAGCCAAAAAAAGGCGGCCCGCAGGCCGCCTTTCCGTCAGCAGTAGAAGACCAAATCGCTTAGCCGTTCCTGCGCCGTTTGGCAAAGCCGAGACCGAGCAACCCAAGGCCGAGCAGGGCAAGCGTGGCTGGCTCTGGAACCTGACGGATCATAGCCTGAACGTCCATATTGCTTGATATGCTTTCAGCAGTATAGACAGTATCTCCAACCTGTACCGCGTTGACTAAATTCGCAAGGCGGAAATCGACCATCCAGTTCGTGCCATCGTTCGCGATAAAAGGCAGGCTGTCAAGTCCAACAGCTGTAAACGTGAAATAGTCATCACAGGTAGAGCCGTTGGGATTTGGAGAAGGGCATGGAGTCGCATTTGGCGTCTCGACGAAAGAGATCGTGATGGCGTCATCACTATCCAGCACGACAGCCGCTGCACCGTCACTATCCGTGATGATAAACCGTCCCCAAATATCCTGGGGTCCCCAGTTGGCTGCCGAAGGAATAATGATATTATTATATGCGTCAATGTCGAAATGGTCGTCCATGTGGCATCCGGCAGAGTGGCAGGACCCGTTACTGTCGAGAGAATCAATGAACTTTGGGGGGTTTGATTAGTAACCCAGTTCATCGTGTCGTAGACTGGTGTTACGGCAGGGATAAGAGTCGCGGATCCGACAACCTGGTTAGAATAATCGGCAACAGCCACCATATTCGCGAAACCACCATATTCAGTGGAAGTAAATACAGGCGTTGCACTAACCTGCAGGGCATAGCTCGAGGTCATCGCGAGCACCCCGATAACTTTCTCGCTCCCGAAGACTTCCCCGCTAAATTGGAAATGGATTCCTACGACAACCATGCCATCCATGTGGGAGGAATCAACAAGGAGGGCGTGCTGGTGGGAACGTTGCGGCTAGTGCTGCCGTCTGCGCGGGGGTTCCCCTTATTCGAGCATTGCGAGTTGTTTCCAGAATACCAATGTCTTGCTGATCCTGACAGACTGGCGCAACTGACCGCAGCAGAGATTTCCCGGCTGGCGATTTCAAGATCGTATCGGCGGCGGCGGCATGACGGCCTCTATGACCTTGCGAGCAAGGAAGATTGCATGACTTGTGCGCGAACCGAGGAGGAAGCGGCGCATCACCGGCACAAGCCGGAAATAGTACTGGGCCTGTATAAGACCCTGTATCAGGCCAGCAAACGCCAAGGCATCACCCACTGGTTTGCGGCGATGGAGAAACCGCTCCTGAGGCTATTGCGCCGCTACAATTTTGACTTCAAGGCCATTGGTCCGGAATTGGACTACTATGGCCCGGTTACTCCATACTTCGCCGAGATCTCGGAAATTGAAGCGGGTGTCCACCGGCACTGCCCGGATATGCTCGCGGAGTTTGTCCGGGGGCTTGAGCCTGAGCTTGTTCCGGCGATCGCGAGAGAATAGATGATCCGCTATGCGTCCAGCCACTTTTTCGCTTCGATTTTTCAAGTCTGACAGGCTCCTGGTAAATAATCAAATTGAATCAGATGGATGTAGGAGCGACCTCCAGGTCGCGAATTCGGTGGTTCGCGACCTGGAGGTCGCTCCTACACCCCACAAATTCAACGTGACTGACTACTAAACTGCGCGAACGATGATTTGGCACAAGAAAACTCTGAGGCGGATCATCTTGGCCATATTGGCCAGATCGCGCCCTGAAACATTGCTGCGCCATGGCGAGCAACGTGTGTTGCGCGCTTTCCGGCGCGCGGCTTCGAGTGTGTCGGCATACCGGGAGATTCTGGCCGAGCATGGCGTCAATCCTCGCGATGTTCGCTCAATAGCCGAATTTCGGTTGCTTTGTCCCCTTCTGAACAAGAACAATACGTTCGCCCGCTTCCCGTTGAATGAGCTTTGCGTGGCAAGCGCGCTGGGTGGCTTGGCGGGGGTGCTGACGAGCTCCGGGCACGGGGCCCGCTTCGGTTACGGTCTGAGTACCCGCGCGCAGGCCAAACATGCCGGGGATGCGATTGATCTGGGCCTTGAATACGCTTTTCAGGTGGACAGCAAAAAGACCCTGTTAATCAATTGCCTGCCCATGGGCGTGCGCTTCTCATCGAATTGCGTGACTGTGGCGGAGACCAGCGTGCGCGAGGACATGGCGGTTTCCCTTGCCACCGAGTTTGGGCGTTTCTTTGAGCAGATCATCTTCGTCGGCGATCCTTTGTTTCTCAAGCTCGTCACGGATTACGCGCGCGACCATGGCGTCGACTGGGAAAAACACCGGGTGCACCTGATTATCGGCGAGGAAACGTTCGGCGAGCATTACCGGAACTATCTTGCCGACCACTTTCATCTCAATGCCGATGACCCGGCTGGTGGCATGATCGGTTCCTCCATGGGCGTGGCCGAGCTCGGTCTGAATCTCTTTTACGAAACCCCTCAAACCATCAGACTGCGTCGCCTTGCGCAGGCCAATCCCGAGTTTTTCGCGGCGCTGTTCGGCCTCTCGCCGGAAGCGGCGTCGTTGCCGATGCTTTTTGTCTACAACCCGTTACGCTGCCACGTCGAGACAGTCGGTGCTGATGACGCGGGGTACGGGGAACTGACCGTGTCCATGAATGATCTTGAGGTGGCGCTGCCGCTGTTGCGTTATCAGACGGGGGACATCGCACGGCTGTTTTCACCGCAGGATATCGCGCGAGCCTGTGAGCGCACAGGCCTCCCGCCGCCGGGCAATCTGACGCTGCCGATCATTGCGCTGAAAGGCCGCGCGCAGGACCAGTTGCCTGACGGAACCCACGCAGGCCAATACAAGGATGCCCTTTATGCGCACCGGGATATTGCAATCAGGCTGACCGGGGCATTCCGTCTGGAATATGAAGAGGGACGGATGCGGGTTCATGTTCAACTGAGACGTGGATTTCAGGTGGATGGCGACTTGCGGGAACGCCTCGCCGCAGAGTTCCCGCAGGCAGTTTCGCCGGAGCAGGTTCGGATCTGGCCGTATGAGCAGTTTCCTTACGGGATGACGCTGGATTACGAGCGCAAGTTCAACTATTACTCCCCGGCCTGATGGGTTCCGTGGGTTGGGTTAATCATATGGAGTGATCGCTTGAGCTGGGCAAGATTGTCGGATATCCTGAGATTCGCAGTAATGCAATGAAAGGCGGCTGGGGAACAATGAAGCAAAAATTCGAAGCAGCCCAAAGCGATGCGCTCCAATCGCATTTCGATTTCTGCATCATCGATGATGCACGGTATCTGCGGGATAGTTATGCGCTGCGCTACGAGGTTTATTGCAACGAACAGCACTTTCTTGCGCCCGAAGACTACCCATCCAGGCTGGAAATCGATTCTTACGACCACCACGCCATCCATGTCGGAGCAATTAATCGGGAAGGGGTGCTGGTGGGCACGCTTCGGTTGGTGCTGCCTTCTGCGCAAGGTTTCCCTTTATTTGAGCACTGCGCGTTGTTTGGCGAATACAAATATCTCGCCGACCCCGCCAACCCGGCGCGAGCATCCGCCGTGGAGATTTCCAGGCTCGCGGTTTCCAAGTCGTATCGGCGGCGCGCAAATGACGGTCTGTTTGGTATTGCAGAGACCGAAGACAAAAGGGCGCAGCAAAGGGATGGCGAGACGCCGCGCCGCCGCAACAGGCCGGAACTTGTGCTGGGTCTTTACAGGAGATGTACCAGTTCAGCAAACGCCAAGGGTTGACCCATTGGCTTGCCGCAATGGAAAAAACGCTGCTGAGACTGCTGCACCGCTACCAGTTTGGTTTCAAGCCCATTGGCCCGGAAGTCGACTACTATGGCCCGGTTACGCCATACCTGGCCGAAATCGCGCAGATGGAAGAAGGCGTCCGGCAACGGCATCCTGAACTCTTCGCGCAGTTCGCACAGGGTTTGGCCCCTGAATTCTTGCCGATTCATCCAAAAAACGGCAATTGATTACCGGTAGCAGGGTTTGAGCCAATCAGGGCAGGTAAATCGGCTTCGTTCCAGTACCCAGATTCATCTCTTCGGGCGCGGCATAAATTTAACGAGTTGATTCTATTGTGAATCAGCCCGTTTTTATTTCTGGGCGAACATATAAAATTGGCAACTCTTACGGAACTGGCAATTTATGGCATAGACTGCCATACTGTTATTAAGCATTCTTTTGGGAGAATTACCATGTCTATGAACGTATCTTTGCCACCCGAATTAGAAGCACGTGTCCGCCAGCGTGTTGAATCTGGCATGTATGGCTCCGCAAGCGAGGTAATTCGTGAGGCGTTGCGTCTGTTCGAAGCGTATGAGCAGGTAAAAACGGCCAAGCTTGATGGGTTGCGCCAAGATATTGCCAAGGGCTTGAACGACGTAAAGAATGGACGTGCAAAAGAGGTTGATTTTGAAAGTCTGAAGCAACAAGGCCGTCAGTTACTGAAAACTCGCGGGACGACCGCCTGATGTCTCGCATTCGCTATACTAATTCGGCAGAAACTGATCTTCTGGAGCTTTGGTTGACCATAGCGGAAGATAATCTGGTTGCAGCAGATGAATCCCTGGATTCCATTCAATCAACTGTTTCACTATTAGCTACTCAGCCTGAGATGGGCAGGGTGCGCTCGGAACTGGCGGATGGGTTGCGAAGCTTTCCGACCCGTACGGCGTACATCATTTTCTATGTGCCAGATGAAGATGGGTTACTGATTGTTCGGGTGCTGCACCACGCCCGAGACATTGATGCAGAATATTTCTCCTAGAGTTAAAAGCTTCCACTGACATATCCAAGACGGCATAAACATTTTCTGGCAGCACTCCAGTTCCTGTCTAATGGGAGTCTTAAAATAGAATCCACCAAAGGTGCAGTAAGCTGCAACCAATAAAGCGATAGAGAAACTATGCCTGGAATTTTATGTAGTGTTTACGACCCCGCCGACCTGACCATCGATCCCAAGTGGCAGTTGGGCCTGGAGCTGGTTCAGCACCACCCGGAGCATGTGCTGGAGCAATACAGCGAGCCCGGCTTCCGCCTCGCCTGCCTCTACCATCCCGAAGTGTGCCAGGCGCCCCGCATCCTGGTTACCGAGCGCCATGTCCTCGCCTGCTATGGCAACATTTACGAGGACGACCTGGCGTCCGTATCGGACGGTGAACCGCTCTGCCGCGCCTTGCTCGACCGTTTCCTGAAGCAGGGCGCGGATGGTCTCAAACACCTCAACGGCCGCTACGACATCGCCGTGTGGGATCGCAACGAGCGCGTCCTCCACTTCGTCAGCGACCGCTTCGGCGCCAACCGTCACTACCTCCTGCAACGCCCGGGTGCGCTGCACCTCGCCTGCGAAGTCAAGGCGCTGGCGGCCTTTCTCGACCGCATCGAGGTTGACCCAGCCGGCCTGGCCAGCATGTTGAGTTTCGGTTATCACCTCGGCGATCTCACCATCCTGCGGGATATCCGCTGTCTGCCCAATGCGCGCCATCTCGAATACCGCGCTGCCGATGAGCAGCTGAGCATCGACCGCTACTGGAACTACCCTTATGGGGAACTGGAGCCGCTGCCCGGCACCGAGGCGGAATTGGCTGCGCAGTTGCACGGCCATCTGCTGACCGCCCTGAAACGCCAACTGCGGGGCGTGCAGAAAATCCTGCTGCCGATCAGCGGCGGGCTGGACTCGCGCACCATGGCGGGGCTGCTGGCCCAGAGCGGTTTCAGCGGCGAGGTGCTGGCCTACAGCTACGGCCAGCCCAGCAGTCGCGACGTGCGCTATGGCCGCGCCATTGCCAAAAAACTGGGATACAGGCACGTCACTATCCCTACTCCACCGGATTTCCTCACCCGCCACCTCGAACAGGCGGCTTGGCGCTTTGATGCGGAGTGGAGTGCAGAACTGAACTGGGGTCCACGTTTTTCCCATACGCACCCTAAGCTGGGTGACACCCATGGCTATATTGTCCTGAGCGGGATGTTTGGCGATCTCATAATGGGTGAAGGCGCCTACGTCGGAGAATATCGGCGTAGATTGGGCGATATGCCACAACCTGTCGCACGGTTAGAGGAAGTATTTTTCACCTGCAACCAAGAGTACACATCGCCTGAAGAAATCTATTCCCTTTTCCAACCGCAAGAGGCTGCGGAAGCAGTTGAGCGGCTTAACAACATCGTTAGCGCCACTTTGGTTCCTGTGAAGGATCTACTGCCGTTTTACGCACTCAACCGAAGTGAGTTTCAACATCGCCAAAGGCGCCACACTGCTACAGTGTCGCAAAGCCCCGAATACAACCTTAAAACAATTACACCTTTCCTTGACTGCAATGTCGTGGATTTTGCGACTCGCATCCCCTACGAACTTCTTAGCGGCAAGTTGCTTTACAAGCACATGATTCGAGATCACCTGCCAAAGGTCGCCGTCGTACCCTATGGAAAGACCGGGTTGCCATTGACGAATGCCCCTCTTCGCGCGGCTATGCAGTGGCGCTGGCAACGGATGTTGGCACATTTCTCGAAATTGGCTCACAGAGTCGATCAACGCAATTCCAACTTCGATTACAAAGATGGGGTTGCTGAACAAGAAACATTTTTCAAAGCGCAAGCTGGTGCCCTGGATATTCTGGTTCCGCCCTTTGACAAGGGAAAAGCCTTGGGACGCTATTACGGTATTCTGGAGGGTCGTGTCACCCCAGCCGATCAAATATGTGCCTTCCTGCCGCCCGCCCTCTTCCTGCGCGAACTGAACCGCCGGCTTGCCGAAGTAGCCGATATGCCGGCACGCGTATCCTGACTGGGAAGAATGTCCTTGCAATTTGCTTACAGCCTGATTGAAAATTTTTCGCCGCTGGCCTGGGTGGCCACCTGCCAGCCGGACCGGGAAGCCGTTGCCGTGCTGCATGGCCGCTTCGTGGAAACCCATCCCCATTTCTTCGTGGAGGGCGCCTGGGCGGGCGACTTTGCTGAAGGCCGGATACAAAACACTGACACCGTGTTTGGGAGCGGCGGCGTTCTAGTCGATGAGGCGGTCACCTTCGTCAGTTGCACGGCAACGACGGATTTCATTTATCACAGCGACGATGCAAAACGCTTCGTCATTTCCAACTCGCTACCCCTGTTGCTCGCCAGGCTGGACGACGCACTCAAGCCCGCCTGCGAGGATTACAGCCGGATCAACCTATCCATCCTGGACGGCATTCACGATTTCATATCCGAAATCCCCACCCGCAAAGGCAACGTCCGCAGGGTCATGCACAGCAATGTCCAATTCGGACCGGATGGCATTACCCTAGTGGAAAAACCTCTGCCCCCCGGCTTCCGGCAGTTTGGCGAATACCGGGACTTCATGCTGAATCGTATCGGAGCGCTGTTTGCCAATGCGCGCCATCCGGCACGTCGGCGGGAAATGCGGATTTATTCCACCCAATCCAAGGGATATGACTCGACAGCCGTCAACGCCCTTGCCGCTACTTACGGCATCGACAAAGTATTTACCAGCCCGGCATCCAAGGAGAATCGTTCCTTTTACCTTGGAACAGTTGGCGACCAGCCCAGTGATGATGGTACTTCCATCTGCGCAGCGTTGGGGCTCCACTGCACCCCCATTGACCGTCTGGCCTTTAAGAATCAACTGACCAATGAGCATTATTACTGGGCTAGTCTGGACAATAACCAAGACTTGAACCTCAACGCGATCCATGAACAAGAGGCAGTTACGCCTTTCTTGCTGCTGACTGGTTTTTTTGGGGACGTCGTTTACGGAGACAAAGCCAAAGAACCTGTTGACAGCTACTTGCAACGCACAGATCAATCCGGACTCGGGTTAGGTGAACTGCGTGTTCACAGCGGTTTCGTTCAAGCCGCAGTTCCATATATTGGAGCACGACAGTGCCCCGACCTGTTCCGTATCACGCACAGCGACGAGATGGCTCCTTGGCGCCTGAACAATAACTATGACCGCCCCATCCCGCGCCGCATCGCCGAAGAGGCCGGGGTGCCGCGGGAAATGTTCGGGCAGGTCAAACTGGCTTCCATCGTGCATCTGCCCACCCCCAACGTTCCCGTCACCCCGGAGCTCCGCGCCGAATTTATCCGGCACCTGAGAAAAAACCACTTGCTCGGGCGTGTAGGCATCTGGCTGCTGCCCCTCGCGCAGCGCCTCAATAACTGGATTTACTGGAACAACCCCAGCCGTTACTTCAGCAACCGGCGCAAGCACCCGCTGCTCTGGTATGTAAGCTACGCCCGTGCGCGCTTCTTCGGCCAGCCGCTGCGCATCCGCATGGTATGGACCCGGCTGGATTCCTTCCTTTACGCTTTCTGTGTCAACAAGGTGCGCGAGGAATATGCAGCGCACCTCGACAGGTCGGCCAGAAACGATTCAGGTTCGACCACGCCGATCGCCCATGCAGCAGCAGCCCTGGAGAAGTGAAGGTCTTGGTCATCATGGAAATCGGCTTGGCACGGTGTAAGCAAAAAACGGGATAGCTTTAATGAGCCACAGTGTAGTGGGTGTCTGGACGGGAGGGCGCGAGATCGATCCGGCTGTGTTCGATCGGATGGTTGGTGCCCTCTATCCCCTGGAGAACATGCGCGGACATGAATTTTCCGCCCGAAACCTGCGCATGCACGTGCAATACAGCCACTGGGCGGCACTCCAGTTTGTGCAGGATTCCCGAACCGGGGCCGCGCTCCAGGTGATCGGGCGCATGCATGACGCAGCCTGGACGGCAGAGCGCATGTTGCAGGACTACCTGGAGCGCGGAACGGATGCGCTCGCCGGTTGCGACGGCGTCTACGTGGCGCTGGCGTGGGACCCGCGGACGGAAACCCTGGCGATTGCCAACGACAGGCTCGGTATCGAGAAGCTATTCCTGTTCCAACAGGATGACCTGCTGTTGTTCGCTTCCGTGCTCAAATCCATTGCCGCGCATCCTGCAGTGCGCCCCGAGATAGACCCGTTGGCGCTTGCCCAGTTTTTGACGACCAGCCACTTGCTGGACGAGCGCAGCCTTCTGCGCGGCGTTTCCGTTCTCCCGCCGGCGACCCTGCTGACGGTGAGCCGCACCGGGATTGCGCAACGGCGATACTGGACGCCCCGCTTCGAGCCCGACGCGTCCCTCGATCTGGACCGCTGGGCCGAGCGCTTGGGAGAGGGGCTGCGCCAAGCGGTGGAACGGTCTGTGGGGGAGGGGCCTTTTGTGCTGCCCTGTTCGGGGGGGCTCGATTCCCGTGCGATCGCCGCCTTTCTTCCTGGGCGTGCGCTGGAGCGGGGGCGGGCCTGTTCCTTCGGCCATGCCCACTGCTACGACGTGCACTATGGCCGCAAAGTGGCCAGCGCGACCGGGCTCAGTCACGAGACCTTGACCGTGCCAGCGGACTTTTTCCGCCGCGACCTTCGAAACGGTCTTGCCATGAACGATGGCGAAATGTCCATCGAGGCGCTGCCCATGCTGCGGCTGATGCCCTTCGGGGCTCCCGGAGAAACGCTGCTGACCGGGTTTCTGGGCGATGTGTTGTCAGGGGGGCACATCCCCGAGGGCATGGATCATATTGACGATTATGAGCGGCAACTGGATTTGCTGTGGAAGAGGCGGTATCAGGCCAAGGGGTTCAGCGACGAGGCATTGGGGCGGGTTCTCCTGCCCGGAATCTACCGGGAAGTCAAAGGAGCCACCTTCGAGACCATGCGCCGTTCCATCGAACAGGCGGATGCGGAGTCATTCATCGACAAGGCTGTGCTTGTCGAGCTGCGCGACCGGCAGGCGCGTTACATCAGCTACATGATGCGCTCGCTGTCCCTGAAATACGAGGTGCGCGCGCCCTTTGCTCACGCCCAGGTTGTAGATGAGTGGCTCAGGGTGCCACTTGCTTTTCGGGTCGGGCAAAAGGCTTACCGGAGGATGATGGTGCGCTTTGCGCCACACCTGGCCCGTATTCCAGAGGCAAAGACCAGGCGCAGTCTCCTGTACACGGACCGCGCTGGCGCAGTGCGTGCCCCCGTCACGTTTGCGCGACTGCAGGATGCTGGCACGAGCTATCTGCCACAGGGCCTGGCGTGGCGGGTGAATGCAGGCCTGCGCAGTCTTGGTCTCGGCCTGGCCAGGCTTTCGGGCGGCTGGGTGGGCCTGCACAATCGCGGTGAATATGTTCATCACGACGAGAGCATTCGCAAGGTCGATCCGGAATGGTTTCGCCAGGCGCTCAACCAGGACGACCTTACCGAAGGATGGTTCGACAAGAAAGCGCTGAATACCCTGCTGGAAGAGCATTTGATGGGAAAAATGGACCACTCGATCCGCATCAACAACGTGGTAAGCTTTCTCGAATGGCGCAGGATAATGGGAATTTGAAGAAAGGTTGACCCGCTGCCCCGACGTTTGTTGCAGCAAGTTGGAGGCGATTCCGGCGGCGCCAGCGCAGGCCGGTTTTATTCATGCTATGGTTTATGGATGAGGGCTGGTCAAGATTGAGACAGATGGCGCAAAAAGAAGAAACAATATGGGTAGTTGGCGGCGCGGGCTATATGGGTTCGCACAGGGTCAAAATACTGCTCGGGCGCGGTTCAATGATATCGAGCCGCTGTTCAATCGAATTAAAAATATCAAATAAGGGTGTATGAGCCTGGGAAAAAGCATTCGCCACGGTGCCAAATGGCTATTTATTGGCAATACCGGCAGCCAGGCGCTGACTTTTATTTTCGGAATTATCTTGGCGCGGTTGTTGGCCCCCGCCGATTTCGGCATGTTGATGACTATCTCCATCTTTACCGGGATCGCCGGGCTCATCTCTGGCGGCGGCATGGGCCAAGCCCTGGTACGCGCCAAGGAAGTGACGAAACAGGATTACGACATCGTTTTCACCCTGCAGGTCATCATTGGCAGCCTGATCTACGCCGGCTTTTTTTTCGCCGCCCCCTGGTTTGCCAAATGGTACGACACGCCCCTGTATGCCGATCTGTTGCGGGTCTCCGCGCTGTCTTTCATATTTCGTCCCTTCGTCAATCTGCCTGGCAGCATTCTCTACCGGAATATGCGCTTCAAAGCGAGTACCAGCGTCGGGCTTGCCTCGCTGCTGTTCTCCAGTGCTGTCAGTATCGGCATGGCTTATAGCGGCTATGGTGTCTGGAGCCTGATTTTTGGCGGCATAGCCGGTGCAGTAGCCAATATGAGTATGCTCATCCCGCTAGCTAAGTGGCGGCCCAGGTTTTCACTGGAGTTTCGGCGAGGGCGCGATATTGCGCGTTATGGTTTGATGGTTTCCGCCACCGACTTTTTGGGGTACCTGCGAACGCGGGCCACCATATTCATCCTCTCCCGCACGTTGGGTCCGGCAAGCATCGGCTTGTACAACAAGGGAGAAAGCCTGGCCCAAATGCCACACTCATTTATTACCGGGTCGGTTTATCAAGTGCTGTTTCGAGCCATGGCCACCGAACAGGACAATCTGGATAAATGCCGCTATCTCTTTTTCCGGAGCATCTCGCTGGTCGCTGTCTATGCCACGCCATTTTATGTGGGGCTTTTCTGGTTGGCCGAACCACTTATCAATGGTGTTTATGGACCCAAATGGACTGCGGCTGCGGCGCCACTCCTCATACTAACGTTTGCCTGGCCGTTCTGGCTGATGGAAAACCTGTCAGGCGCGGTTCTCGCCGCAATGAACTGGCTGGGGCGCGAATTGCCTGTGCAAATTTCCACCCTCATTATCACCTGCCTTGCCATATTGATTGGGCTGCCTAATGGCATAGAAGGCGTTGCTTACGGCATTGTCGGCGCAACCCTATACACCGCGCTGCACATGCTTTGGCTCGCTTTAAATTGCCTGAAAGCAAGTTGGTTGGACTATGTCCGCGCCCTTCTCCCGGCAGCATTCCTGAATGCCATTCTGGCAGGCACACTGTTTCTTGTTGACTACGCAGTACCCGCCAGCCTGCGCGCCAGCGACTTCATCTATATCGCGTTTATGAGTATTGCCGGCGGCCTGGTGTATGCGCTCTGCTTTCTCTATCTGCCCATTGCCTCTTTGCAAAGCGAACGGCAACGCTGGAAAGTAAAATTGCGGCTGCATAACGCTACAATTATATGATGTCGCCTTTGCCACCCTGCGGAATAAGTTGATGGACTACCTGGAAATCGATACCCGGCTATCCGAAGAAATGAAGCGATGGGGATATTGAGATGATCGACCCTATTTCCCGCTATTTCCACCGCAGTGCAGGCCAGCACGGCCCGGTCATGCTCATGTACCACTCGGTCATGCCCGGGAATGGCACCCCGGATTGGCCCTGGGCCGTCTCCCTGCGGCGCTTCCGGAGCCAACTCGATTTCCTTTCAGAGGAGGGCTGGGCCACTCCCACCATGGTGGAACTTGTCGCCGCACCGGAAAAATGGACAGGCCGCACTGCCGTCATCACCTTCGATGATGGTTACGTGGACAACCTCGTCGCCTGGGAAGAACTGCAAAAACGCGACATGCGTGCCACCTGGTTCATGGTCTCCGGTTCCATCGCCCGGGAATCGGCCTGGCCCGCCGATGGCCGACCTGCCGGTCGCCTGCTGAATGCCGCCGAACTGCGCGCCATGCAGGCTAGCGGCATGGAGATCGGGTCCCATACGGCCAACCATGTCCGCCTGACGGAAGCGGACGACTACCTCCTGCGTGCCGAACTAAGCGATTCCAAGACAGCCCTGGAAGACGCCCTGGGCGGCGAAATATCCAGTTTTGCCTATCCCTACGGCGCCTGGGACGAGCGCTGTGTAAACGCAGTGCGCGCAGCCGGCTATCGCGCCGCCTGCACCACCCGCACCGGCTGGGCGCTGCGTGATGGCGACCCTTGCCAATTGCGTCGCCTGACCATGTTCAATACGGACACGGCGGGCAGTCTGGCACGCAAGCTGTGCTTCGGCAGCAATGACGTTTCCTGGCAAGCTGTCACGCGCTACGCCTTGCAGCGTGCGATGTCCAGAGTGGACGGGCGGGCAGAATGACCCCCCATATTTCCATCATCATGCCCTGCTACAACGCAGCGGCGTACCTGCCGCAAAGCGTGGGCAGCGTGCTCGCCCAGACGCGGAGCAACTGGGAACTGGTTATTGTCGACGACGGTTCCACCGATGCCTCCTGGCAGGAACTGCAACGGCTTGCCGCAGCTGACCCGCGCATTCGGGTGTTTCGTCAGCCCAACGCCGGCGCTGCGGCTGCCCGCAACCGCGCGCTGCTGGACGCACACGGTGTCTATACCGCCTTCCTGGATGCAGACGATACCTGGCACCCTGAATTCCTGGAGGCCATGGAAGCTGCCCTCGATAACGATCCAGGCGCCGGAATTGCCTATTGCGGCTGGCAAAACATGGGGCTTGGCGGAGGCCGCGACGATCCTTTCGTTCCCCCGGAATATGAGCACAGCGGCAAGACCGAATCCCTGCTGGAAGCATGTCGCTGGCCTATCCACGCTGCGCTGGTGCGTACCCGGTTGATCCATGACTGTGGCCGTTTCGACGAGAGACTAAGCTCCTGCATGGACTATGACCTCTGGCTCCGCCTGGGGACAATACACCGCTTGATTCGGGTGCCCAGGGTGCTGGCCTACTATCACCACCACGGTGGCGAGCAAATCACCAGTAACTTGGCTCGCATCGCCCTCAACCACTGGCGCGTCCAGCAGAAGTTTCTGTCCAAAAATCCGGCTATTCGGGACAAGCTTGGCAATGATCGGCTAAGGGAAATCACTGACGGCGAACTACTTAAGCGCGGCTATGCGAGTTACTGGAATCGAGACCTTGGCGCGGCGAGACAAATATTTCGCGCTGTCATGGCGCGCGGCTACGGAAAAGCCAAGGACTGGGAATACATGCTGCCCGCGCTGCTTCCACTGTTTTTGCATCAGGCGTTGATCCGCCTAAAGGATCGAGGGCAGGACGAAAAGGCCCTTCCAGAAGTTGGCTTCATGGATGAAATGGGTGATGGCATGACTCCCAGCGTGTCAATCATCATTCCCTGCTACAACGGCGCAAGCTTCTTGCGTGAGGCGATCGACTCTGCTTTAGGTCAAACTTACCCAAACAAAGAAGTGATTGTCGTCAATGACGGCTCTACCGATGAGTCATTGACCATCATGCGAAGCTATGGTCCGCGAATAATGATAATAGACCAGCAAAATGCCGGCCTCCCTAGTGCACGCAACGCGGGAATCAACAAAAGTAGCGGAGACTATTTTGCTTTTCTTGATGCGGACGATTATTGGGCGACTGAATTCCTGTCGCATATGCTTACAGCCCTGGAAGGCAGAGGGGCCGCGATCGCCTATTGTGGTTGGCAGAATACCGGGCTTCCCGGATCGAGCGGTCAGCCCTACATTCCGCCGGACTATGAGGCTATGCCTGATAAGCTGGAAAAACTAGTCACTGGAGTTAGATGGCCTGTACATGCCGCCCTGATACGACGCGAGATTTTATATGAAGCCGGGCTGTTCAATCCGGCACTGAAAAGTTGCGAGGATTTTGCATTGTGGATTCGTGCCGCAACCCGTCATCCTTTGGTACTCGTTCCCGAAGTTTTGGCGTTCTATCGGTTCCATGATAACCAAATGACCAGTAACCGAAAGCGGATCGCGCTCAGCCACTATGAGGTACAACGTACCTATTTACGAGAGAGCCCGGACATTGCCCGTCTACTAGGAAAAGAAAAGGTGTCGACCATTGTTCTCGGCGAGCTACTCAAACGGGGCTACATTAGCTACTGGAAGCGTGACTTGTCCGCTGCTCGTTCCATTTTTCGTAAGGTCATGTGTAGTGGTTACGGTAGCATAAAGGACTGGCAATATATGTTACCCAGCCTTTTGCCACTACCTTTGCATCGATGGTTGATTCAATTGCTAGAAAATAAATCACAAGTATCCTCACCGGATAAATTCACCAAACCATGAAACTGACCTTTGCCTTCTGCACCTACAATCGCGCCGACCGCCTGGAAAGCCTGGTGGCCGCCATGCGCGCCCAGGATTGCCCAGTTCCTTATGAAATACTGGCCGTCAACAACAACAGCCAGGACAACACCCTCGCCATCCTGGAAGACTTGGCCTCCCAGCCAAGCGCTCCCCTGCACTTCGTTACCGAGAGAAATCAGGGCATCGTTTCCGCATGTAACCGGGCGATTGAAGAGTCGCTCGACAGCGACATCCTGGTCTTTATCGACGACAGCCCGGTGAATACTGGATGCTGATTAGCGTTGCAGTGCCGACCCACAACCGTCCTCAGCTATTACGTGAGGCGCTGGCCAGTGTCGCCGCCCAAACCCATCCGGAATGGGAAGTGGTGGTGGTGGACGACGGCTCCACGCCTCCGGTGCTCGAATCCACGCTGCGCGAACTGCTCGGTGAACGTTTTATTCTGGTTCGGCACGGTCAGGCGCAGGGGATCGCCGCTGCCAAAAACGCGGGCGTTGCCGCTGCACGGGGTGAAGTGGTATTGCACCTGGACGACGACGACCTGCTGACCCCTACGGCGCTGGCACAGATTGCCGCAGCGTATGCCCGCCACCCTGAACTGGAATGTCTGTTTGTCAACGTCGAACCGTTTGGCACATTTGCGCCAGGCACCGCAGCCAATCAGTCACACGCCTTGTCCAAGCTGCTGGAGCGTGCGCAGGACGTGGAAGACGATGGCGTGGTTTTCTTTAACAGCGCGCTTTTTGCCGCGCTGCTCAAATCCGTGCCGATGGCGATGCAGCGTCCCGCCGCACGCAAAACATTGTGGGATAAAGTTGGCCAATTGCGCGGGGACAGCTATACCAAGCAACTCTATACTTTACATATTTCGAAGGTTTGGAAATTTGGTGCCAAGAAAGATTGCAGTGCTGTGAAATGGATAGTTTGGGTTTGAGATAGGCAAGTCTGTATGGAGTTGG
>Ga0100379_10001517_pt1 | contig 23232 bp, 32 predicted proteins | sample CryGeymeta201503_FD_80418 | JGI IMG/M metagenome (GOLD analysis project Ga0100379, IMG submission 80418) | Groundwater microbial communities from Crystal Geyser aquifers in Utah, USA - Crystal Geyser metaG 2015-03 | ecosystem: Environmental > Aquatic > Deep subsurface > Groundwater | place...
GACTCGACTTTTTCTCTAAGTCCTAGATATACGCTTTTTGCTATTTTTGCTATGTTTAGGGCTATCATAAGGTATTAGGATGGCTCCGTTCCCCGCTAAAGTTCTTCTGCGATTAGAACTATGTTTTAAAGTATTTCCGCTTATCATTCTAATCTTTACGGTAAAGATACGGAACTTTTGAATAAGTTCTGCGCTCATATGTAATTTTTAGAATTTCCACTAAAAAGGCATTTGCTGTTTGACCTGCTGAGACATAGTAAACTATATCTCTTTGAGATATAACGTCCCCTAAGTCAAAAGTCATTAGCTTATTGTTATTCTTAGGATCAGAGTAAAACTCCTCCAGTTCTTCTTGAATAGTCATTATTTTTTAGTTTTTTAGTAGTAGCGGGTGCTGCCGGTTTAGCTACTGAGTTTTTTTAGTAGCCCTAGATTTTTTAAGCTCAGCTCTTTTAATTTTATACTCTTCAAAAGTTTTACAGCCATATCTATCCATTAACTTTTTAGAAGTTAGGCTATACCCTTTTTTTTCTTTGAAAATTTGTGCTTTAGATTGTTCCATATGTCCACTGGTTTTTTTCAATTATTGTGAATTTGTTTTTTGTTTCGTTATACTCGAGTAGCTCGTATGTATCTCCAATGGTGTCTATATACCACGTATCAGTATTTACATCAAAGTGTACATGACTAACTGGTGTATGCCCACATACTTGAGTTACGTCCGGTACTGGACCTGTTTTCTCTCCAGGCCTAGCCCAGGTTATGCCTCCTACTTTATAGCTTCCCATGGAAGCTCTGCCTACAACAAAGTATGGAAAACAGTCATATCCCCATTTTATTGGGTTACCACTTATTTCGTTTAACACTTTTTCAAGGCTACCATAAGGCCCCATAAACTCAGGTTCTAATCCTGCGTGAGTGGCTAATACTTTATTTTCTGGCAAAAATAGATAAGGTTTATAATTAGGGAGTGCCCATATATCAAAATACAGATCTTTAAACTCTTTTAATTTTGTTTTAGAAAACCCATGGCAGAAGTATTGGCTATTATTAGAAAACCTATACCCCATGTCATGGTTACCCCATAAACCTATAGCATCTTTTCTTAGGATCATTTTCATAAATCTTAATACGTCTTTTTGCTCTCTAACAGTTCTTTCGAAAGAGTCAGTAAAGTCTCCCATAAATACAGGAACGCAATGATTTTCTATGGCATAAAAGTATGCCGCATTAGCAGCATACAAATCTCCGTGAATATCTCCTATGAATAAATACTTTTTATCTTTTTCCATGATTCTACGAATTCCTTGCTTAACTTACCTTTGCTTTGAACCTCATAAGCAAATATAGCTATCTGTGCAATTAGAAGCGTGAATAGTGTATACGTACTAATTGGTAAAAAAAGTATACAAAAGGCTATTAGGAATATTAGTAAATACGCAAATGCCTTAAAGTACTTCAGTAATAATTCCATACTCTTCCTTTACAGTTATAATTTTTGAATTATTTTCTTGAGGATCTTGTGAACCCCCTTTTACTATGGTAACATAGTCTTTGTACATCTCCTGCATTTGCTTAAGATCTTGCCCTAATAAGGAATCTTTTATTTCTTCCATAAGGCATCTTTTATCTTGTCAAAGTTAGAGGCTATAAGCAATGGCCAGATCACTGTGGAAATCAGCCATACACCTACTGGGTGCTCTGAGTTTTTAGACTTAGACTTAATAACTAACATTTGTGTAGTTATAGCATAGACTAAGCCTATAATTAGATATATTTTTAATAGCATATTACAATAGTGGTATTACTAATTCAGGGCTATCCTCATATTGTAAGAATAGGTTCTGAAGGTCTGTTGGCGCGTATTTTTTTCCCGATGACTTAAATGCGTATGAAAACTTTTCAGAAAGTACATCCAGGTTATCCGCGCCTTCAAAATACATCTCAAACATCATTTTTGCAGAAATAGGGTCAATATAAGTAAATTCAAATACTCTATCAATTCTACCTCTCCTAAGAAGAGTTTGGTCTAATTTGTCATAATGATTTGTAGTCATTATTATGATACACCCCTCTGGTGTATTTACTCCGTCTAAAAAACTCAAGAACTCCTCGTAGGGAATTGGGTTTTTATCGGAATTATCATCTTTATGGTTATCATAAAGCTTATCAACTTCTTCAATTAGTATTAAGGTATTAGCGGGTATCTCAGATAGTATAGTTCTAAGTTCTGAGGCTTTTTCAAAAGAGTATAAACTTAACTTATACAATGACATACTGTATATTCCAGCTATAACCTGAGCTAAAGAAGTTTTTCCTGTTCCTTGTATTCCAGAAAATAAGTAGTTTCTTTTATAAGAAATTCCTAGCCTTTTATACTTTTTACTAGCTGCGAAAAATCTCTCAAGGTCATTTAAAATGTCTAGCTTAAAAGATTCCTTAAGAAATAATGTATTTATCTCTCGTTTAGAGATACGTCTTTTTACTAAAAAATCTTTTTCAAATGAGTTATAATCAATAATGTCTATTAGTTTTAATAATCTTCCATTACTTTCCTCATCTATAGCTTTTTTAGACTCGTACTCTTTTAAAAATTTTAAAAACGTTTCAAGGTCTTTTTTCTTAACATCTAGTAAAAGATACTTTTCGAAGTAGTTGTCCATTTTTTCACCTTTTGTGATTCGTACTACAAAACTTGCGCCTGAGTACTCAAATGAAAAAATAGCCTCATCTGAGGGCTGCACCCTAAATGATGTAGAAACTGCGTCATTTTTATTTATTAGGCCAGCATCTACTAATATTTTAGAAAGAGAGCCTTTTTCTTGAGGGGCTGCGGTGTTTCCGTAGGAAATCGGATAATTTAATTCATCTATCCCCCTATATGGAGTTTTTTTAGAATTAGAGCTATCTATCAATTTAAAGCTACTTGTCCCTATTTGATTATTTCCCATAACAGGAAAATTATCATAAATATAATTTACTAGCTTTACAGCATCTTTACCATTATATTGCGAATAGTCCATGCTAAACGTAATAAATTCAGGTGCTTTTCTATGTCTAAACTTTTCAACAAGTATTGTAACTCCACGCTTTGCTAAAAAGTATCCAATGCTCACGGTCATTGGATTAAATACTTTTTTATTTATTTTAGACAAAGACGTAGTTAAGTAATCCAAAGATCTTGCCTCAACTAAGTTTATAAGGTCAGAATTAAATGAGTCGCTACTATTGTCCTCAACGGAGAAACCTGTCGGTAGTGGGGTAGATATTAGTTCAGCTCTTCTTTTTTGACTATTCATTATTATTTCTTATTTGAATTCCTAGATTTAGTAGTGGTGAAAAAACTGTTGCTACGTCTCCGATAGTAGATGTAGCATATATAGAGAAATTGACCCTACCTGTTGTTTTATATATCAGGCCTTTAAATGCTGGATTTAAAAAGTAACCATATATGGCTGCCCGTCTTCTCGGATTAGTTGACGCATCATTAAATACTACAGATTTTATATAAATTACTGTGTCTGTAGGTACAACTCCTTTAAATTTGGGGCTTTTATTAAAAGCGTCACCATATGCATAAAAAATAAAAAGCCCTTCATCTTGAAGAGCTTTTAAATCGATGGGTTTTGATAAAAAAAATGTTTTCATTAACTTTCTATTAAGTTTTGAAGCCTCTCTAGTGATATATCTCCTCTAGAGACACGATTGTACTCTTCTGTGTTTTTTACATTCCAGACCACAGTTTCTGGGTTTAAGTTAGCAAGTTCAAGGCCCATAACAAGGCCTTGAATAAACTCGTCTATGTTAGTAAATATGCTCCCAGTATGAATTACATGCTCCTGCATTATAACGAGCCATTCTTCTAAAATGTCTTTATATAAAGTTTTATCTTCTGGTAAAATTTTTACTATATACACATTCATTTTACCCTACCATGAAAAAGAAGCCCATAGCAGTCAATAAGTGCCACACAGAATGGAACACTGCGTTATGCTCTTTATCCCCCCCACTAGCCTCTCCATACTGTCTTATAGCAAGACCACTCCCTAGAAAGATTGCAGCTACTATAACTTGCCATAAGGGAGCTACAAACAGTAGGGTGCCGAAGGCCATAGCAAAGTAAACTTCTACCCCAAAAAATACTTCTATCCTACCCATAAATACAGCCGTAGCTGCCAATAATAGGTAAAAAAGTACTCCGTAAGTAATGGGAAGCACAGCCATTCCGCTTGAGACATTTAAGAAAATAATAAGCCCTAGCACTAGATACATTCCCCAAAAGTCAAAAACGACTATAGGCCAATCTTTCCTTGCATGGTACCAGCCACTGCCGGCGGCTAGGGTTAGTAAGGCTAGAGCGTAAAAAAATCCAGTTGTGCCTGGGTTCACTAAATAATAAATAAGTCCTGCTACAGCATAAGCAGCATTGGACCAAGTTTCGAACATTCGTTCTTTAGGTACTATATCTATTCGCATTTTTTCCAAGTTTTTACAATTAAGGATACTTTATCATTTATTTTAAATAATCTCTCTTCTAACTCAAGCTCAGTTACCCCATCGCACATTAAAGCTAGATTTTGGCCATGACCAAGCAAAGACCTAGACAAGTCACCTATTATGAATAAGTCCTCATTAGCTTTTGGCTCTGGGCTAAAAGCCAAGTAATTATACACAAGGTTCTCTACTGGCCTTTTTGGCTTAGGAAGCTCTACATTATTAGTAAATAATACAGCTACAGGAATTGCCCCGTAGTATTTATTTCCGGTATGTGGGCATATATAAGATAGTTCCTCCATCCATTCATTTATAGATAAAACAGTAAGTCCCGTTAAATATGACAGGGTTGTGAACGGTATCATAGGTAACATTCCTACGTTAACACCTTTTTTATAATTAGTTAATTTTAACTTATGGCTTTCCAACTCACCTGTATATACCCAGGTTGGGTCTGCACTATCAAGCGTATTAATAAAACTAGGCATTGTCTTCCCCCAAGTCATCAGAAAGGGCATTTGCAAATGAAAAAATTAGCTTTTTACCAACAAGGGATAAAGCAACTATAGGTGCTATAAGCATTAATAAAATTGCTCCGAATACTATAGTAGTGTTATAAGCGGCAACTACCACTGCCGCTAATAAAGCAGCTACTATTATATATAGTCCCTGGCTAAAATTAAGTAAGAGCTTAAATTGGGTTTTTGAGAAATTTATTTCCATTGTTAAATATAAAAAAAGCTTAGGAAATTCCCAAGCTTTAATTTACACCTCTTATATGGTGATCTACTGTATGAACCACTTTTTTCTTAAGCATCTTAATAATATCTAAGTAGTTGTAAGGATAGTAGTTGTTAGTATTAATTCCTACATCCATACTTCTATCAGTAATTAAGTTTTCAGGTATAGATCCATGAGAATGTCCAAAAGTATGGATACACCCTTTATGTGAATCGGGCCACACAAAAAACTTGCAATGGCTAGCAACTACGCCTGCTGATATTTTTTTCTTACTAGCTCCAAATGTTATGTTAAGAACATCAAAATACCTTCTTGGGTGTCTTCCTAATACTAGGTCGTTCCAAAATACTTTATCATGATTTCCACGAATAAGATAGAATGTTCCGTTCATCCTGTCTAAAATAGACACTTGGTCTTCAGGTGGTAACCCCCCAAGGCAAAAGTCTCCGTGAAAAATAACAAACTCATCTGGTGCTACTACAGAATTATGGCGTAATATTATTTCTTCACGCATTTCATCCAAGTCTTTGAAAGGCCTATTATCATACTTTATGATATTTTTGTGCCCAAAATGGTAATCACTAGTAGCCCATACTTTAGACGGGTCTTCAAAGTGTATATGATTATGAATCATTTATGAGTTTTCCTCTACATCCGGTATGCCGGCATCTTTTATAATTCCCTCGAGAACTTTAAACTCAAACGATTTATGTTTATAAATTTTATTTCCTATGCGTACGCATACTCCTTCTCTTAGGTGTCTTACATCTAACGTTGAGACCCCCTTAGTCATTGAGTCGACCCACTCCAGGGTTTTAGTTTCTGGGGCCATCCCCTCGAATAAAACAGGTACGTAGGGTATTTCTAATTCTTCGCAGCGTTTAACAACATCTTCCCATGAGTACTCAACACTCTCTCCGTCCTCATTCGTCATTGTTATACGGTAAACATACATTTTGCTTGTTTTTTCTTCACATCCGTATGAGAATGGGGTACTTTTTCCGAACTGTTTAAAATTCTTACCAAGCTTAGAGTAATCAGCTGATTCCATAATGGCTTTACCATCTGGTTCAAACCCAACTAGCTCATAATAAAAAGTTTCACCTTTTCTGAGCTTTCCTTCTAAAACCTTGTGGTGAATTTCTCTCATAGATGGATCATGGTATGCTTTATCCGGACTTTTGTTTGGGTAGTAATCTACTCTTCTGGTTCCTAGCATATAACCCCAATATTCCAGTGGGGAAATTTTTAGTAAGTCTTTTATTTTGTTTAAAAGCGTTGGCTTTCTTGTAAGCTTAACGAGTGCGCTTCTTCCGGAAGTTCCGTGTAATTTTTCTGTTATTATTACATGCTTTCCATCAATAGCTCTTTCATTAAAAGCTGCTTGAGCAGTATCAAAGTGTTGTTTAAACATTAAAGTCTTTACTTGAGACTTTGGCGCATTAGGCGCTCCCCCGCCTTTTGAGTTTTTAACTTTAACTCGGTAAGCTTCGCAGAATACTGAGTTACCCACTCTATCGATAAGGTCTCCATGCTTATAAGCATCAGAGTTAAACTTTAAAAAAGATAAACAGGAAATAGGTAGCCAAATTCCGTCACTTTCCTCTCCTAAAAACTTTTGAGTTCTAACTCTTCTAGTTTCCTCAAAAAACCCTGTTTTGCTTTTATCCGCGTTTAATTCACATTTTCTATATAAATTATTTTTATTACAGAATTCATGTGATAATTGGCCGTCGGTAGGGAAATACACCCCTAAGTCACCTTCTGAATGGTCTTTACTTATCACTACTTGTGATCCGAATACTTTTACTAAACTGATTCTATCTCCTTTTGGGTGGGAGTAAGGCTCAGGAAGCCTACATATAACTGCGCTATACATATCTGTATTACTTTAGTCGAAAATCCCAAATCGATCTGATTTTGCGCTATTTAGTGAGCTTTCAGATAATGAGCCTATATCTCCAGTAAACTCTCTAAACTCGTTTCCTTCAAAATCTATTGAGACTGTTTTTGTTATTATTTTGTTGTTTTCTGGGAAAATGATGGTGTAATCTATATTATCAGGATCTCCCTGTGCTATTAAAACACCTTTTTTTGACTCTATGCAAAAGTCATAAACTCTTTCAATGTCATAGTTAGATGTTAGTATGCCCTTACACTCAACAAATATGTTAAGAGATGGTAAGAAAAAGTCTGGTAAGTATTTTTTACCAGACTCTAACTGCACGCCTAACGGTTCATAATTAAATTGTATTCCCATGAGATTAAAATATTTAGCCCATCTGGCTTCTAGCCGTGAGCGGAATAAATAACCTGCATACTGTGTTTGTAATGATTTCATAGTCTTGCGTTTTTCGCAAAATATATGAAGTATAGTATTAAACTACAAATTTATTAAAAACTTTTTCTGACCACAGGAACTTTGCCTTTATAGCATGAAACTTGTTTTCCATCAGCAAGTCGAACATATAGTCCGATCCAGGCCCATTTAAGGAATGTATTATTATCGGGAATGGGAAATCTTTTAGCGTAAAGTTTTTAACAATAAACCTTACTGCCTCTGCTCCTGTGTCCTCTTTACTGGAAGAAACATAAACTTGCCCTCCCAAATCATGATCTAGTAAAATAAGCTCAGGCTTATTTTCTAGCATTTGAGTTTTAAAGTCTTCAACATTGTCTACATACACTACGGCTACATCTATGTGCAACTTACTAGCGAACCGCTTTTTAAACTCAACTATCCGCTCTTCGGAGTCTTCTAAGACTAATACTTTTATCATTTAGTCAACTCCTCATAAAGTGCTAAGAATCTTTCCCTAGACTCCGCTATTGTCTCAGTTACTAGTGGTAGTGTACTAGGCTTAATACCCATACTCCATATAGGTGATGCCCTAGCGTATGTAAGAACTTCCATTTCGCTTACTAGCGCTTTTATATCATAATGCTTTAGCAATGGATGCCTTTCTTCTGGCATTCCAAATTTTTCACATATAGCTTTCCAAACTCTATCCTCGGCTATAGTAAACTGAGGCATTCCTACTTTTAGAGGCTTTACCATGTCTCCAACATAAGGCTCAGTGGCATCATGTAATAAAAACTGCAGCCGCTCCTTTTTGGTCAAGTAGGGATTTTCCGCGAACGCAGTATCATGTACGTACAAACTGTGCGTACACACACTGTAAAACCGCTTAACGTGCCCATTATATCTACATAAATGAGAAAGGCTTCTTGCAATATCTTCAATGTCTATTCCTGTTGGAAGGGGGTTATACAAGTTAAGTACTCTTCCGCTTAACAATGTTATAAAGTGGTAATCACTTGGCTTTTCCTTTCTACTTTTTAACTCCTTGTAAGCTATAAAGGCCAGAGGGCCAAAAAAAACTGCAATAAGGAATAGGAGTAGATTAAAGTAATCTTTTTTGCGATGATTTTTCACAAAATAGTAAATAGCTCCTGAAAGAGCCCATATTAGGAAGAGTATTTTTCCCATATTATATCTAACGTTATAAGTATGCTTTCTATTCCATCTTCATTAAAAATGATTTGATGGTTATCAAATAATGAGTACTGCATTCGTATCTCGAGGTCAGGGTACTCAATATCCTCCAGAACCTCATTTAGGTCGCAACACTCATAAATGAGTATTTTATCTTTGTCTTTTGTTAAAACGACCAAGGCATTATTTTCTTCAACGTGTATACACTTGTTACCGTCAATAAGTCCTTCTGTAAACCCAATGGTAGTTCCTTGAGCAAACATTCTTTTGATTGCTGTAAGTAAAAAAGGAAGAGCCTCTTGTAAAGCTCGTAGTGTGTAACTTTTTACAAAAGCTGATGGTGTTATATTCATTTTTTAACTTTCTAAACTAAAAAAAAGAAAGGGGCTTTTTAGGCCCCTCTCACTTATCCTCACATGAAGAATTCTTTTTTAGCTTTTATTCTTGCCATAAGTTCCTGTTCTTCTTTCTCGAACTGGGTAATAGCAGCTATTTTAGCTTTTTCCCAACGCTCATCTGCTAATTTAGCATAATGGGAGGAATGGTATAGATTTTTGTTTTCTATTTTTCTGCTTTTGATGGAATGTATAAACATGCTTTTAACACGAATAACACCGTTATTTTCATTTACAGCTACTGTTCCAACTTCAGATGGACAAACAAAACAATTAACTGTAATTGTTCCTTCGTTTTCAAAACCTTTAATATAGTCTTGATTTCCACAATGTAGCCCTTTTACACAAGAGTGCATAGGATTGCAGTCTACTTGATCCCATGAATCTAAAGACATCTCTTCGTTCACTTTGATAATATGCCCTAATGGAGCTTTTTCTCCAGTTCCACATCTAAACGCGTCGCCTCTATTACCCATAAGCGCCGGTTGCATAATTAACTGCTCAGCGTATTGAGGTTCTGATATTGTAACTTTTCCTGTTTCAGGGTCTACTGTTCTTGTGAACCCTTCTCTTAGGACACGCTTTGGATTTCCTTCACCGTCATCTATCCACATATACTTGGTATCTAACTCTAATGGAGATACAACTTTTTTAAGCACCATTAGCCCTTCTAGGGTTATTGGAGTTTGAGGAACAGTTGCCATTTCTGTGGCAACGCCGTGGCTGAAACCCGCCTCAATCGCTTGCCTATAAAGTTCTGGACTTACAAAAGTATGAAAAACGTAATTGCATAAATAACCTAGAAAGGTTTCTGCACTTTTATTGGATGTGACATTAGGATTCCTTAACGCCCTTGTTAAAAATTTAATCAGTGGCTCTACTGGTAGCCCTTCATCGTGAGCATATTTTACTTTATCTACAAAGATTTTTGGAATTGCAACCTGTGATACTCTTTGACCAACCCTTAAATGATAGGTTGACTTATTTGGATCAAATGTAATATTTGGAGTAATCTCCTCTATAGATTTTTTAGTATTAACCACCAAAAATCCTGAGAATTTCTCCATTACATGTTTTGCGATTTGCATTGACTCAGCTGCAGAAAACTCCTCTTGAGTTGAAACCATTTTTTCCCAAAGCTCTTTAGAGTAAGGTACGCTAAATGGTGTAGTTCCGACTGATCCTGCGATATTTTTATTTACTATGTTAAATGTAATCATATTACCCTTATTTTAAATTTTTTACTGTTGTTTTTGATTCTTCTGATAATTCGAAGTTTTCTAAATTTTCTAGACTTAATATTTCTTTTACTAGTCTTGCTCCATTAGGATGAATGATAGCATTTTTAATAGTTAAAAACTTAACTTCATTAAATAGATCTTTTACTGGGTCTACTAAGTAAGACAACTCTTCTAGTAGCTCTATAACTGTGGAATCAACCACTTTGGCACTTTTGAACCTTGGGGTTCCAAATAAATTATTGGACATTTCCTCTATTTCTGCTTCCGAAGGATTGCTTCTAAGGAATATTTGAAATTCTAGTCCTTTGTTAGCTAAATTGAGAAACTCTTGGAGATCATCATTAGCTGCTGATTTGCTAGATATGAACGAATCGTGATATATAACTTTATATGAGTCTAGGACTGCGTACGCATCAGCAGCTTCACTATTGAACTCTTTAAAGTTACACAAAAATTCGAACTCTTGCAAGTTGTTTGAAAGGTATTTTGCAGTAAAATGCTTTACGAAGAAGTCTCCTACATTAAAGGAATCTTTTGTATGGTTTAATAGGTATTTATCCACGTGAATAAAGGTTGGTATTTGTTTAAAATGCTTTACGTTTCTTTTAGAAACTTTTAGAAAATATGTATGGTCCTTATTATAAAACTGCTCTCCATTTGTAAAGAACATTCTAGGCCTTGACGTATTTCTTTGGGCTCTAGATGATATATTATAAAACATATCACAAAGCATTTTTATCTTACTTTCATCTTCTTGAGTCCCCCATACTACTTTAGCCTCAATCTTATCTAAATCAGCTAATAAGGGCTCAACTTTCGTTAGTTTTTGTTCAATTACGCCACCACTTCCTATATCATATCTTATAGTATTAGCTACGATTGTACCGTTGAACTCTCTAAGCTCAGCTGGAGTCATTGTAATAGCTTTAGATGTGTCCGATGTTTCGGCTTTATCTTCGTCTAAAATTCTTTCATTAAAAGACTGAGGAACTTCTACAGAGTCATAAAATTTTTTATTAGGAATATTATCTAAAAAATATTTCTGTATTTCGTAAGATTTTTCAACGTAACTATTTTCAGATTGACTATTAGGGACCGCTTTAGTATTATCTTCCCTATACTTTTTTCTAATGCCTTCTTCATCAAGAATACTTATTACAGTAAATCTCCCCCCGTGTGCAGATGTTAGGTATCTATCTTTTACATGGTTGAATCTTTCTTCCGGCTGTTTTATATAAATGCTATTGAAGTTAAAGTTTCCCCAAGTCATAAGAGGGGATCTTTCTATATTTATTTTATAGGAAGAGGTTTTAGAGTTCCAATGTCCATTAGACTCGGTTATTTCTCTCATATCCAACCCTAGAGCTATTTTACTTGGGGCATCGTACTTTATTTTTGGGTTCCCCGCAAACTTAGGCTTAAGCGTATCCTTCTCAACTAAATGTGATAGTATAGATAAAGCTTTATTTTTATTAGATCCTGAGTAAGAGTGAATAATAGAGTGAACTTTTCCAAGCCAAGCATAAAGGTTTGTTTCTTGTAACTCCCCCTCAATTATTTTCCCAGCCTCTTCTCTAGCTTCTTCTATTACCTGCTTTACATAAGCCTTTGTGTATTCATCCCAAACAATAGATTCTCTACTTGGAGTTGTTGTTACGCCTTCTTGAACTACTACATCTTCGCCGTTAGCGTCCTTGTATACGCTTCTAACTGGTAGCTTAAATCCAATGGATCCGAAGTAGGTTTCCATCTCTAGCTCTTGAAAGTCAATAAGGCCATATGTTACTCCAAAGTCACTGTCTTTATCTTTTACAATAACTGCGTGGGGCCTAGAAAACTGATTGTTTTCACTAATAATTAATGAAGGGCTATTGTGCACTATAGTGGCTAAAAACTGTATCTTTTTTGTACTTTTAGCTTCGTCAGTGTATAAGAAATCCACCCCTTTGAAGTAAAGTAACTGGTGCTTAACGGCCTGAATATACTTTTGTCGATTATGGCGTTTTACATAGCTAGTAACTTTTGTATAGTTTTTACTAGTAGTTTCTTCATAATAGGCTATGTGAGGCTCTTCCTCAGTTCCAACATTAAACTCTTTATTCTGTACTCCACGTTCTAGGTCCCACTTTGGAACTATAAAGTCTACCTTATACGCGTATGCGTTAAATACGACTCTTTTCCCATTGTGTACCGTGTCTACTGTGTAGAATGGGGCGCCCCCAGCAAGTGGACTTTTGGCTCCAATTCCGTACGCCCCTAAAGCGTGCTTTGTATTTCTTTTAGTTGAGTATCCTAGAGTTAAATAACCTTTGAGGCGATTTCCTCCTAAACCAACCCCGCGATCTATAACAGTAAATTCATCACAGTATCCATTACCTTCTTTTTCAGTATAATGTATTTCTACTGTATTATTAATCTGATCTAGATGTTTTGGATCAAAATAACTAGGGTCGAACTTTGAGGCATCATATTGAGAGCCTTCTCTTTCTATAAAAAAGTCACTTACGACATTTTCACCGCTTAAAATCTTAAGCGCTATTTCTTTTTCTTTTTGTGAGTCAACTGCATTGGACGCTAATTCTCTAACCTGGCTTTCGATGGGCTTTGAATATTGCGATACTTGAAGTATATCTAACATCATCTTTTCAGATGATACATCAATAGACTTTTTATATCCGACTTGTCCACTAACAATGTGACTTCTTTCAATTTCTTGTAAAGACATTGGTTGTTTTCTTGTTTTCTAATTTAGAATTAAAAAAAAGGTAGCTATAGCTATCTCTATTATTCTTATACCACTTTTTTAAGAAAGTTAACTGCATCTAGCATGTTCTTATTAGATGGGTATGTGTACACTGGAAAGTTTGGGTTTTGTCTATTGTTAAGTAGCATGAGCTACTACCATCATCAGCTAAACTCGCATAACTTCCTCCAAAATTACTGAGCCTATCTGCCCTATCCATATAATATATAGCATCTCTACTGTTTTTTTTCAGATATTAAAGTTTTTTACAAAATAGTCCTTACTTACAGTGAAAATAGATTTACTGTCTGGGGCACCTAGTGAAAAGAATTTAATTCCACTTATAGACATTGAGTATACCAGTTGAATAGCTATACATATTTCTGGGATAAGTACTTCTTCTATAAGCGCTTTATTATCTATTGAAAGTCTATAGATCCCACTTTCCAGTATATCGCGAATACTTTTGATACTCAGCTTACCCTGCGCAGCCAGTGTCATGACTGCGCCAAGATAGCTTAAGTATTTTTTAGGGGAGCCTAAAACTATATTATGTAACATCAAATAGGTTACCTTCTTCTTTTAGCTCAAGTCTCCTAACGAGCATTCTTTCAATATTTACCTTATGATAATCAAGCATGTAAGGCTTAACACCATCCTGATAAGCTGCAGATCGCTTAGGTAAAAGATGCAGTAGAATTCGTTTTTGCACTCGTATCCCATACTCTGTTTCAAGTAAATACTGATAAAGGCTCATCTGGAGCGAGTATGTTGAGTGGTGACAGTTAGGAAGGAACTTTGTAGAATCGTGCAGGCCTGTTTCACTGCTATACGAGGACGTTGATATCTGCTTATTTGTTTTCCAATCCGCTATAATCCAAGATTTAGTATGCGGGTCATATATTAATAAGTCTGCAGTCCCTGCTAACTGGTATTTTACTGAGTACATCCTTATCTCTGGATAAAGCTCATAATGTGGCTGCATATTGTTTTTTAGCCATATTACTCCATGTAAAGCTTTTGCATTTCGTGAATTATCCTCAAACTCAATTTCAGGCAATTCGTTTACTCCTATAGACTTTAAATGATTTCTTTTTCTTATCCAGTCCTCAATAAGGGCATGGGTATAAGTTCCTTCATCTGCTATATCCTTCCATTCTGCTAAAATATCCTCAACTGTTTTTTTAGCGTACTTTGTACCAGGCTTTCCAGCCAGTTTAGTAGCTATCCCCACACTATCAAAATGAGGAAAAAAGTCATGTATAAAGGTCGTTACGCTTGTAAAACGTAAAAAAGGAGCCCTACTTACGTGATAAGTGTGGGTCTCCTCTTCCAGCCTTATTACTGACTGATCTAGTATATTTTTCATTTAATTAAATTTTGGAAGGTTTAAAGTATTCTTGCAAACTTCCTTAATTGCTAAAAATAAGTCTTCCAGACTTCCGTTATTTTCTATTTTTATTGGCCAAGATTTTAGCCCATCCAGTGATGTTTCACTTTCATGAACTAAGCTGTCTAGCATGCTTACGTTATTTACTAATAAATACTCATAAACCTCTATATCTGACATTTTTTCTTTTAATCCAACTCTACGCCATGTCTCCATTTCTATTCGAATGGGTAATCCATTTCTATCATTTACGGCCCTAAGCTCATTAGGGAACCTTAAATCAGTTATTAGCCAATAAGGATAGATTGGAGTGCTTAAACCGGGCCCAGGTTCCCAAGATAATTCTGTAGAATCGTATTCTTCAAAAGTTGCGTTTACCCATAAATCTGGGTGTATTATCCTTCTTCCTGCTTCAGTTCCTAATAATTGTAGAACGCGCCGTATGGTTAGATACTGCCTATAATCTAATAAATCATCTCCTTTTAGATAGGTATCCGATAGTTTGTATTCATATACCTTAAAAGCGTCTTCATTGGCTATGCTAAAAAGCGTTTTATCTGATGCTACATAAACATCCCATTTAGGGTGCATGCGCTTTTCTCTAAATTCTCTATTTTCAATTTGAGCTCGAGTTACACCAAAAATAACACAAACTGCGTCTTTTAGCTTATCTGCAAATTTTATTAGTCGAAAGTATGTTGCCGGACTGGGCGTTCTTTTATACTTTTGGTAATTTTCGTAGGAATGGTAGTTTTCAGAGGTTACTGAAAAAAAGTTTATTAAGTCGTAGATTTCATCCTTCCCGGATCCGATTTTACCACTAACAGCTATTAAGTTATATCCTAGTGATTTCATTCTTCATTTAAAGTTATAAATTTTGATCCAGATTTTGCTGTTATTGTAGGATTACTATCGCTATCTAGGTTTACATAAATAGTCAGTTTATACTGCCTAATTTTATTGTCTTTAGCCCATTTCTGAAGTTGATCCTGTTGAGCTAACGTTAAATAAATGTTCACAAGCTTCCTCTATTAAATTGTTAATTTTTGACTCCGATAAAACTTCTTTTTCTTCCAGTATATCTTCACAATATGCTGTTACTTTTTCATTAAGGTAAACGGATTTTGTAAAAAGTCCTAGCTGTTCACCTAACACTCCAAATTTACTATGAATAAGTGAACTCGGAAAGGCAGATTTCTTAGTCTCGTGTAGTTTTTCTTTATAGTCAATTTCAAACTTCCACTTCGTAAAGGCATAGTAATCATGGAGGTGGCTACTTGTCAAGAACTCAGTTAAGGCTAGTTCTCGCTCTTCTTTACTGGGTAAAGCTGCTTCAATTCCATCTGGATTGTGCTTTTTATAATATTCAACAATAGATATGAAGTTTTTACGTTTTTTACCGCGGGTCCTATCTCTATGTCTAAGATTATTAGGGTCAAAGTAAGATGGATTAAAATAAGGAGAAGTACTGAGAAACTCTATAATATCTCCGATGTCCTTAAACCCATATATCCACTTTTTAAAGTCTAAGCCTACTGAAGTCCATATTTTTTCTGGAGACCAGTTAAAATAATATTTATAGGTAGATTTTTGCGTTGTATACTTGTATGAAAGTCCTAGGTGCCCAAAGCTTAAATTAAGCGAGTGGTATATCTTACCTACAAAGTTTTGTAGATCATTGTATGAATAGTAAAAATACATGTGTTCAAATTCTTCATCGGTACTACATAGTAGAAAGTCTATTTGAACGCCTAACCATAGTATGCTAACAACCTTATCATTCCTGCTAGTTTTATCAGCAAACTGTGAAACTGCCTCTAAAAACTCACCAACAGTTCCTGAGTAGTTTACTATAATATCTATGTCTCCATGATCTGGCTTTAATATAAAGCTTTTTACCGATGCCCATAAAATAATACCATTAATAGGCATTAGTTCTTTTTTTAAAATAGACAATACTTCAACTAATTCGTCATTGCCTATTCTTTTTGATTCTGGGAATAGGTTTCCACCCATTTCTCTCCTAACTAAAAGGGAGCCGAAGCTCCCTTTTTTAATCGATTATTTCTGTTAAGCTTTTGTAAACTTCGGTAGGATCATATCCTACTGTAGCTTTTTTATTCAGGGCGTTTGGCCCAAATCCTAACTTTTTATTTGCCGATACAACAAGAACATCAGATCCGACTTTAACTTTAGCTCTGTAAAGGGATGAGTCTCTTAAGGACGGTAATACCTCTAATATTGTAGCTTCTTTTTTAGTTACTGCTCTTACTACTGGAATACCCTTACTTACATTGTGCATCATTCCTGATTCTAAAATCAATAAGCCTAATCCACCATCTTCCATTGTTCTGGAATAGAACTCGCTGAAGTCTACTCCTCTACCTGCAAATACTGCAGACGCTGGGGAAAGAAATTCATTAGTCCCACATAGTTTTACTATGTCAGCTCTTCTTTTATAAAGCGGGTCTTCTTTATAGATATCTATAACTTCTAGTTTAACCTTATTTGTTTTAGTTATCGCTGCTATTTCCAGGTCTTCATACCCAGCTAAGTTACCAAAAACTTCGATATCCCCGCCAAATAATGAAAGAGCTTCTACAAATGCTTTTTGTATGTGTGGTACATTAGTTATAAGTTCGTCAGTTTGCACATTACGAACATATACACCTAATCCTGAAACTGCTTTAATAGCTACATAAGGCCCCTTCTTTATTGTAAATATAAAAAATGGAGCTTTACCTGTTTTTGCATCAAACTCATCAATAAAGGTTGATTTCATTTTTAACTGAGGTAGGTCCTCATTTTGTGCTAAACTGGGAGTTTCCTTCTTTACGGGCTCACCCATCATTACTTCGACATCTACTGCATCTTCTACAAGGGCTTCTACAGCCTCATTAGTGGCTTCGTCCTCTACTACCACTTCTTCAATAATAGGATCTGCTGTTAAAGCTTTCCCTTCATACCAAGAGTCGCTTTTTAACTCTGCAATTAGCGCATTATATGCATCTTTTGCTTGTGCTGTTCCAAGAACTTGGTTCTTTTTTCCTTTATTTTTGGCGGTGAACGTTTTAGCCAGGCCATCCACAGTTAGTTTTGTTCCAGACAATACAATGTCTTTCTCAGAAACTGTTCCATCTTCTTCATTTTTATAAAGTATCATGTATTCTTTCTTTTATTGTTATGAATTCTTCTTCATTGTAGTGTACCCCGTCTTTATAGACTAGCTGCATTCCTAGGGTTTTTGGGTTTAGGTATCCTTTTATAGACTTTTTAAATGATTGTACATACTCACCGTCGGAGTTAAACTCCATTGGGGACTTATATACATCAACACCTACTCCATTCATTCTTACCCAGTTACACTTAAATGCAAACTTAAATGTATCACGATCAAACTTCTGAAGCAAGCCTCCGCCACTTCCGAACCCAATACTCTGTGCTGAAATGTAATTATCTTTAAAATTTTGTAAAATCTTAATAATCATTTCTTTATTTATTCCGTCTCCCTGTATAATTTGAACGTTTTTAGAAAGTACTTTGTATCCTTTTCTATTAAGGTATCCGCCAAACTTATCAAAAAGAAGGTTAAACAGCTTTTCCGTAGTTACTACTGGGTCACCGCTATCTGGTCTAAAAATAACAGGATACTGTCTAGCCTCCATCATTTCCATGATTTCCTCATTTTCAGAAATACCTACTATAAAATTGACCCAGTCAAACGAGTCAATAACGCAAGCTACTGGCCCATCGGGGAACTTTTTAAGTAACTCTTTAAAAACTTCCAATTCACCAGCAATTCCTCTCATTGTCATTACCGAGTGCTCTGTTGCAACAATAGACGTGCTTTTTGGCATAGGTTTACCTTTTCCTTTACGCGTATCAGTGTAAAAGTTTCTTATTAATAAGTCGCCTTCAATTGTATCTGATCCGTCAAAGGTTAAAAGATGAGCTGCAGCTCCTAAGGCGGCTGTTTCACTTGATGAAACTCCTCTACTTCCAAAATCGTGGACTTTTAGTAGAGTCATTGCTTTTATCTCATCCTTTGTCAAATCTGTTGTAGACTCCATAAATGGAATTATTGATTTATAGATTGATTTTGAATTTGTAGCAATAGTCATCGGATACCAAACTCTTGAAAGAAAAGTTTCTAAATGATTTACTAACCATGGAAATTTACCAGGAGTGGAATTTTGGACTACCATTATTGGGTCTCCGCCCTGTACACGAGTTCCCTCCGGGTAAGCCCATATCTCTACAGGTAAATACCCTAGATTGGATATTTCTACCCAGTCATATTCATTAAATACATCTTTATTTCCAAAAATGTGCTTGTTTGTGTAATTACGAGCCCATGATGTTTTATAAGGCTTTGGTTTAGCCTTTGCTAGCATTTTTGCATAGTATTGTACACCAAAGCTTGTAATTGGTATTCCATAAGGAACCCTAGCTGCTAGATGTGACTGCATTATTTCTAAGCCTTTTGGATAAAGAGCGTGGTGGCACAGTTTGTAGGAATCTGTGGATAACATTGGATCGGTTTCTATAAACATAATTAAATCGCTTTCTGTATAATGTAATGGTGGTCTTCAAAAAAGTTTTCTTCTTTTCTCATTAGGTCTCCTATAGGCATCCAAATGGTGCTTTTAGCGTCGCTACCTGATTTTATTCTTGGAAGCGGTGTATGTCCTAAATCAATAGAATAAACGAAAGTTATGGTTCTTCCTCTTAAAGAACGCCTAGGGTGGTCAAATACTCCAACTTCTTTAATATATGAACCTAGCTGCTCTTTAGACACAAGAAGGCGTGTTTCTTCTTTTAGCTCTCTAATAGCTGCATCGACTAATCTTTCATTTGGGTTAACAAATCCTCCGGGAAGTGCATATAAGTCTTTTCCGGGTGGAAACTTTCTTTTGATTAAAAGAATGCATCCAGAGGCTCTTACCACAGTATCAACCGTTAGAAACGTCGGTATATAAGGAGAACCATCCCATTGACTTTTATAGCCATTATAGTATTCCAGCTCTTTTTTAATATTTCCGTACTCTAGGGTAGCAGACCATCGCTCAAGATCTTTTAGTACTAAATAGTTTAGACCTTTCTTGATAATTTCTTTTTCCTTAGACTTGGATGTCCAATTTAAAAAGTATTCCTCCCTAATTCGTGTAGATGATGTTTCTTCATCCTCTGAATCCATATAATGCAGGTGCATCTTTTTTAGCTTCCAATTAGGAAACATACTTAGATAATAAGATGAATCATCTTTTTCACACCCGTAGATTGTTATCTCGTGCTGACTATCTAGTAAATCATCGGGATCTACAGTGGCTAATTGTAGTGATACGGCACTTTGTACTGCTCCTACCCATTCATAGTCATTATACAGATAATCCCTAACGGCTAAAAAGCTTATTCTTGAGAATATGCTATTAGGCTTATCTGCCCAACCTGGCTCTATGCTCCATTCTTCCTTTATTGCCGAAATAAGGAATTCTTCTCTTTCTTTGGTTGTCCAGGGATTTTTTGGCGTTCTTGGAGAAAGCGCCGAGCCGATGACTATAAATAATGCGTCATTCTCATCCAAGGCTTTTTTAATGGTTTCCATATGTCCTTTATGAACTGGCTGGAACCTGCCAATATATACTGCTATCTTCATTCGAACTCTCCGTTCGTTTTATTAATAATTAACGCTCTCTGCGCTTTTTAAAATATATATAAAAAAAATTACACAATCAAGGGTACTATAGGTATACCAAACTTAGTAAATAGCTCGCTAAGCCCCTTTACATACTTTCTAGCTTTTTCTTCCGACTCAAACTCTACAACGCCATCCTTAGCCTTTTTTGTCGAAAACCTTATTATAACTTTCCAGGGAGTCATAATTTTAAAGTCTTCAGAAGCTAACCTAGGGTACCTTTTAGGAAGATCTTTCTCCTCTATTCGCGCCCAGTATCCAACACCATCTGCGTCTATAAAAAGGTCGTTAGTTTCCTTAAAATTATTCTTAAGTGGGTAGTAGTCTTCTTGGTAATACTGGCTTCCCTCTATCATAGGGCAGTAGTACTTAAAGTATCCCGGTTGTATAGTAAACTGAGCGGCACTAAACCAAGGCTTTTTAGCTTTGGCCAAAGTAAGCTCTTTTTCTACGTACTTTATTTTAACACTGGATATCTCTCTAGGATACTCAAGTATAATTTGCGACACTTGCGCTATGTTGTACATTTCTAGCATAATGGGGTGTTATTTTAGTTTAATGGAGAATCTCTCCAACATTTGTAATATTTTATCCTCGGGGCATCCGTGGACGTTTTCTGATCCGTGCCTGTTTTCCACTATTACGTGAAAAACGCGATACTGACACTGTTTTGCCAACTCTTCATACTTCTCCATTTCCCATTCCTGAGTGGATGTATTTGCTATTACTATAGTTGGCTCTTCATTCTCCATGTGCCACTTACACCCGTCAACACATAGTTTATGAGCTTCTTTAAGTCTGCCTGGCTCAAAGGTGTACACACCTGTTTCTGGGTCAGTAAAGTAGTCGTCTGCGCTTAAGCACACTCTACTGATTAACTGCCCTAAGGTAGACTTACCGGAACCCGGTAAGCCTCTTAGTATAATAAGTGATTTGTTAGCTAGCATTATTATTTATTTGTCCAATCTAAAGCCAACGCAGCGAGCGTGGCGTGGTATTCCGTCTTTGGTGTATTCCAAAAACCTTACCTCAGCCTTTTGTCCAATATACTTATGTTTGTTTTTGAGTATTTCTTCTCTTTCCTTGTGTGACCGTTTTATACTACAAGGAAATATCTCTCCATTCTCAAGTAAACATAAAAGTTTTCCTTGTGACGGACGCTTTTCAGATGGAATTACGTCTATAACTGTGAATGCCTCATCAAGCCACTTTTTATACTTAATAAGTCCTTTATTTCTAGCACTAAACGTGTATACTGCACTTGGATCTCTTAGGATTATTCCTTCATACCCAGCATCTACGCATTTATCATGGTATTCTTTAACTTCATCTTCGTTAGATAACTTGACAGTCTCTACAAACTCAAAAGGAAGATTTTTACCTTCTAGGGAATTACTAAAGGTCTCCAAAAACTTTAGACGTCTTTCAAATGGCATGGCTTCCCCTATTTCACCAAGTAGGACAATATCGTAAATCCATAACTTTAGCTCTTCTTCAGATGCATCATCATCATTTTTACAAAGACGCATCACATCACCAAAGTCCTCTCCATGGGAATACAATTCTCCATCTATTGCCATGTCTTCAGCAGTTAGGCTATCAAAAGCTTTATAAATATGTGGTGAGGTTGTATGAGGAATCCCTGTTCTAGTGGTATTACTGTATTTACCATCATTTAAAAATGAAAGAAGTCGCATTCCGTCCAATTTAGGCTGTCCGTAAATGGGATACTTTATTTTTACTTTATCCTTATCAGTTGCTAATTGGGGTAACAGCTTATTTGTATTTTCAGCTAATTCCTCTGATAAATAATAATCTTTCTGTAGCTTTTTCTTTAATAGATAATCTACCTCAAGAGCAGCTTGCTGAGCTGCTGTAGTTTCATTGGACTTTCCTACATTTTTAGGCTTAGCTGTAGATCTATGTTCTACTGGATTGTCTGTGCCAACAATTCCAGAGATTTGTACTACTTCTTCTCCTTCTACGTATGCGGTAATAAACCGCATTTTACCTTTTGAATCTTTTTTATATATTGTCTGCATTAATACTTGTAATATTATAATTTATTCCATGTTGTTTATAGGCCTCTGCTATTCTTGTAACAAATACAAACTTAGCTTCAGCTATTTTTTCAGTAAGAAGCGTTTTTCTATCCTCTCTTGCTGCTGTAACGTTTACAACTAAATGTTTACCTTTTGCCTTTTCTAGTTGAGCTTCCATAGTAATAAGGTCTCCGATGTAAGACGGCTTTAAAAATGTAAAGTCAGCTTTATATGTTACTGCGTTGTCACAAACTGATTCTGCGCTTCGTATAACCTTATTAGTAAGTGCTGCGGCACATAAGTTTAACTCAGCTATTAATGCTCCACCAAAAATAAGTGGATACATGTAATTACAGTGCTTTGGTAAAACAATAAAAGAGTTATAAAACTTTTTAGTTAGATAAAAATTAGGACTTACTATTTTAGTTAGGGTTTTCTCTAGTATGTCTATATCCGGCTTAGATAGGTGCTTAGACTCTATATAAACAGTACAAAACCCAAACTTAACTTTCACCTGGTAAAGAATAAATTCTCTACCGGGTATTTTATTCAAAAAGTCTGTAAGCTCTTTTTCTACTTCTTCGTTAGAAATGATAGCCCGTAGTGACCTTGAGCTATATTATCTTTAAATATTTCGTTAAATGATTGTTGAGACATGAATCCCTTTATGTTTAAGATTAGTTTTATATGACAGAGCGTAAAACCCACCCATCGCTAAAGCGATGGGTGGGTAGTTCACTAAGCTTCTCTGTTAGTCTATTTACAGTATCAACTTAAATGTTGGTGACAGTGTTTATGTAAATAACTCCAGAGTCTTCTACTCCAATAGTTGCAAATCTGAATTGAAGCAAGAATTCTTCAGTTTCCGAAATATTCAATATTTCATAGGGTATTAAGTTTTTGTCAAAAATTAAATTCAGAGCCTTCTTCCTCCTTACATAAAATTGATTTTAATACTTCTAATGACATTAGGCGATCTCCTTTATTTGCGTAGC
>Ga0100379_10001520_pt1 | contig 23206 bp, 19 predicted proteins | sample CryGeymeta201503_FD_80418 | JGI IMG/M metagenome (GOLD analysis project Ga0100379, IMG submission 80418) | Groundwater microbial communities from Crystal Geyser aquifers in Utah, USA - Crystal Geyser metaG 2015-03 | ecosystem: Environmental > Aquatic > Deep subsurface > Groundwater | place...
CCCCCACGGGGTGAAGTAGTCGTCGGGGTCGCGCATGCTGTGCCCGGCTTCGTACGTGGGGTGCAGGACTTGTCCTGCACCGGACACGCAGGAAGGCGATCAGTTTATTCTCCGCCGGACGCTTACTGTTTTCCCTGCCGGGTCGCGACGTCTGGGTGGAAGGGCACGATCGCGAGGCAGGGTGCCGAGAGCACCTCCGCGGAGAGGCGAATGTCGACCGCCTGTGCACTCTCGAGTGTCGCCAGTGCGTCCTCATCGATCCGCATGAGCCTCTTCTGGGGGTGGAGTTCGGGTCCGACGTCGAGGAGTCGCGCGCCCTCTTCCTCGAGGCGCGCACAGTCCGCGGCGTCGATCACATAGAGCGCCCGTGCACCGGCCAGCGCCCGGGCGAGGCGAAGCCAGACACCGCCGCTGCCCGCACGGCGCCGATACTCCCACGAGCGCAGAAGCCAGCGCTTGCGCACGTCGCGCACTCTCGCTTCGAGTCGCTCGTTCACGTGAGCTCCGAGGGCTGCGCTTCGGCAGCCTCCAGGCGACACAGGAGGTCGTGCACGCGCTCACGCTGACCAAGGGGATCGGGCATTCCCGCCACGGGCTGAAGCAGCGACAAGACCGTGGCGTTGCTGCGGACCGAGTGGCGCAGCTCGTCCGGCAAGCTCGCGTACGCCTCGGTGAGCTGCTCCAGGTCATCCTCGTCCGCGTGCATCAGGATGCCCAAGACGACCAGCAGGTCACGGTCTCCCTTCAGTCCCGAGCGCTCCGAGACCAGCTTCTCGAGCATGCCACCGGCGCGCTGAGGCATGGGGATGCGCATGCCGTCGATCTCGAGCACCCGCCCCGGGCGCAACAGCCCGAGCGTCCCGAAGACCAGCATACTCATCCGCTCCCCCTCCACGGGGTAGAGTTCCGAGAGCGGTGTCCCTGGCTCTGGCAGACCCACGAAGTTCAACTCCAACAGGCCGTCCGCTTGTGGCAGCCACACGGACGGCTCGTCGTCGGAAGGCGCGAAGAGCGACATCTCCGAGAGCCGCGCCTCGACCTGGCCGTGAGCATGACTCGGAACGCCCACATCGAGGGCCTCCGAGACGACCAGGGACGAGGCCACGCCAGGCTGCCACAGGTTGGGCAGCTCCGAGCCGATGACCAGCACACCCGGCACCGACAGCACGGGCTCGGCGGCGCGCAAGGTGGCGAGGAGACGCTGGCGAAAATCCACGCCTGCATTCTAACGCGCATCGCCCCAGAAGCGACTCCGCGCGCATCGACGGCGCCGCCGGCACTGTGCACGATTCACGCCCCCGCATGACATCCGCCATGCTGCGCTCGTCGGTGAGGAGATCGGAGGTGGAGCACGAGGGAAGCGAATCTACGGCGGATGCTCGCGTCGAGCGTGATGCTGGCGCTCGGGAACGCAGGCTGCTCGACCTCGCACGAACTCGACGGCGGTCCTGACACTCCGGATGGCGGTCCACGCGACACTGGACCGCGCGACAATGGGCCGCAACCGCCACTCGCCGGCCAGCGCGCCTGGCGCCTGCTCCCCATGGTTCCCGGGCGGTTGCGGGTATGGCGCTGGAGTCGCCAGGCCGCACGAGTACGAAAGCAGGAGCGCGACAGGGAGCGCGGTGACTCCTTCCGCCGCGACCATGCTCGCGCCCTGCGCGTCGTGCGACCAGACGACGACCAACTTCATGGCACGGTCGAGGCACGCCGACGCTCGTGGCGCTTGCGGCCACACGGCGCCTCTCGCTAGCGTCACGCCGTGCCCACCCTCCCACAGACGCTCCGCGGCCTCCTCGGGCTCACCGTGCTCGCCCTGCTCGTGGCCTGCGCGCCGACGCTGCCCGCGCGCCTGGTGGTCGAGCACGACCTCGGCCCCTACAGCTACCGGCGCTATCAGCGCACCCTCGACGTGGAGTTCGTGGTCGCGGGCAACGCGGCCGTCGGACACACGGCCACCTACGTGCGGCGCCACGGCGACCATCCCCTGCTCGCCACGGCCTTCGTCACCGTCTACGACCACGCGGCCGGGCTGTCGGCCGAGCTGCTCGAGCGCCTCGAGCACCTGGGCACCTACGACCGCAGCGTCGTGCGCGTCTCGGGCGACTGGGTGCACAAGCTCAGCGCTGGCGACGAGACCTGGCTCATCTGGACCTCGGGCTCGCACATCGTGAAGCTGGGCGCGCCGAGTGGCCGCGAGATGCCCGAGGACGTGACCGACACCTACCTCGACCTCTACCCCAGCGACCTCGACGAGCATGGCCGAGCGCGCGAGGGCACGGCGAGCGCCGGACCGTCGCAGACCGAACACGAAGAAGAGGGCGAGCTCGATCTGCCCTCGAGCCTGCGCGACGGGTCCCCGAGATGAGCACGACTCCGTCTCCCCTGGTGGGACTGCTGCGCGAGGAGGTGCTCCCCCTGCGCGCCTACGTGCCCGATCCGAAGAGGCCTCCCATCCGCCTCGACGCCAACGAGAGCCCCTATCCCCTCAGCGACGAAGCGCGCGACCGCATCGCCCAATCGCTCGCGCAGCTCTCCCTCGAGCGCTACCCGGACGCACGCGCCTTCGCCCTGCGCCAGGCCATCGCGGATCACGTGGGCGGCACCTGGGAGGAGATCGTCCCCGGCTGTGGATCGGACGAGGTGATCTCGACGCTGATGACCGCGCTCAGTCGTCCGCGACCCGGACGCACGCGCGCCAGCGTGCTCTTTCCGACGCCAAGCTTCGTGATGTACCGCATCTCGTCCCTGACCCACGGCCACACGCCGGTGGAGGTCGCGCTGGGCGAAGACTTCGCGCTGGACGAGGCCGCGATGCTGCGCGCCCTGAGCGAACACGCGCCCAACCTCGTCTTTTTGGCCACGCCCAACAATCCCACGGGCAATCGCTTCGACCCGGCGGTGATGCGGCGCCTGATCGAGGCCGCGCCCGAGACGCTCTTCGTGCTCGACGAGGCCTACGCGCCCTTCTCCGGCGAGACCGTGAGCGGATGGGTGGCCGAGTACGGCAACGTGGGCGTGATGGGCACGCTGTCCAAGGTCGGTCTGGCGGGCGCGCGCATCGGCTGGATCCGCTTGCCCCTGACGCTCGCGGCCGAGGTCGACAAGGTGCGACAGCCCTTCGATCTGGGCGCGCCCTCGCAGGAGATGGGTCGCCTCGGGCTGACCACGCTGTGGCCCGAGCTCTCGGCCAACGTCGAGGCCATCCGCCGCGAGCGCGCGCGCGTGTCGGCGGCCCTCGCGGAGCTGCCCGGCCTGAAGGCGCACCCGTCGGACGCCAACTTCCTGCTCGTCAGCGTGGCGCGTGACCTCGGCGCCGTGATGGACGCGCTGGCCGCAGCTGGCATCTCCGTGCGTCGCTTCGCCTCGGCGCCCGCGCCCCTCGATCGCGCCTTCCGCGTCTCGATCGGTCAGCCGCACGAGAACGACGCGCTGCTCGCCACGCTCTCGATGCTGCTCTCCTAGGCGTCGGCGGCGGTCGCCGGATCCTGGCCGCTGCCGGGGCCGTCGAGCAGGTCCTCCTGGCCCTCGGGACGAATCGAGGGTGGCAGCGCCGCCTGCACCGCGGGCGCGACGATGCCGGGCGGTCTCAGATCCGAGAACCAACCGAAGAACTCGAGCATGCGCCCCTTGCGCTCGGCATCGAGGAAGTCGAAGTTCACGCCGCGGTCGCTGATCTCCCAGAACTCGCTGGAGCGCACGGCCATCAGCTCGTCGCGGATCGAGGCCAGGCGCTCCCGGCTCTCGCGCGCCATGTCGTCGAAGACCAATCGCGCCAGGGGCTCGGCGCCGCGCCTCAGGTAGTGCGTGGCGAGCTTCACCTGCGCCTTGCGCACGCCGCGTAGGCTCGTCTCCTGCACGTCGTTCTCGCCCTCGCGATCGACGCTCAGGAAGATGCGCAACAGCTCCTCGGCCACGGGCGCCTTTCGATCGAAGGCCACCTCGCACAGGGTGCACAGGTCGTAGGCCACGGTCTCGAGGATGAAGGGCAGCTTCGCGTTGAACGAGACCAGGCCGTAGTACTTGAAGTAGCGCGCGATCTCGAGCGCGCGGCGACCGTCCTGGTGTTCGAGGCAGCCCTCCGCCAGCAGGCGATACTGGTTCAAGACGTTGTAGGCCGTGCGCACGTCCTTGGCGTTGACGGTGGCGCGCATGTAGGTGTTGAAGAACTTCAGTGAGAGCTCCAGCAGCTCCTCGTGCTTGGAGTTCAGGGCCGCCTCGGCGATGTGTCGCGTGTTGATGGCGACCACGTAGTTGATGTCGCGCGTGCGGTTCAGCGCTTCGTTGTACAGCGTCTGGTACTGCCTCAAGACCTTCATCTCGAACCAGATGCGTCGGCGCGTGACGGCCCCGAGCACGTCGGGCGACATGCTGACGAAGTCGGGGTTGTGGGCCAGCTCGCCCTCGACCCGAAACCATGACTCGGGCAGCTCGGCGCGCACGATCTGATACTCCAGCACCATCGCCTGCATGGCGTCGAGGCTGGCCATGGAGACGCCTTTGTCCTTGTGCTCCATGGCGTTCAGCGCCACGTCCGCGAGCTCTTCCACGCCGCGCACGGCCTCGGCGTGACGGTCCGCGATGCTCGGCTTGCGCTTGCGGATGGCCTTCAAGGTGTGGGACCGGATGCGATCGACGATCTGCACTGGGTTCAGAAAGTGGAAGACGAAGGCGAAGTAGGGCAGCAAGAGCAGCAGCGAGAAGACCAGGAGGATGATCGCCGCGCCGATGCCCCAGTAGGGAACGAAGCCCCCGGGCTGATCGAAGATCAGCAGGATCACCACGGACTGCAGCGCCGCCACCACGAAGAAGCCCATGACCACGAAGTTCACGGGCTCTGTCATGAAGAGCTCGGTGATGCGGTGCGTGTAGCGGTTGGCCGCGAGCTCCACGATAATCGCCGCCACCGTGATGGCGAGGGCGAGCACGGCCGCCACCACCTCCGCAGCGTTGGAGAGCGTGTTCGCGGCGGCGGTTGGATTCGGCTGATCGAGCAGGTGCAGGAACGAGAGCTGCCCGTGGGCATCCAGCAAGAAGGCCGTGAAGAAGACGACGAGCCAAGCTCCGAGCGGGATCACCAGCGGCAGGAGCCAGATCCGGAGCTTTTCTTTGAAACCGCCTTTGGGGGCTGCCATGGCGCTACTCTACACTGGGGCCGAGGTTCTCCGCATCCGCCTGCCCGCTTGCGTCGGGGGATTGTCGACCCTATGTTCGCGCGCCCCATTCCCCGGGGTGACCGAAGCCATGACGACCGAAGCCACGAACCGAGCAGCCCGCGCCGAGGACGCCTCAGGCGAATCGCCCGTCCGGGAGGTCGAGGATCCAGCCGCTGCGCTCGCTGCCCTCGAGCGCGCGTGCAGCTTGGCCGAGCAATTTGGCAACAGAGAGCTGTCCCAGGACGAGCTGAACGCGCAGCTCACGGCGATGGCCGAAGCGGCGCCGCCGCCGGCCGAGTGGCGAAGCATCGACGTCGCGGATCTGCGTGAGGCCTTCGACGCCATCCTGCTCTCGCGCGGTGCCCCCGAAGGGCTCGACGCGCTCCTGGCCTGCGGCTGCCTCGACGTGTGGCTGCCCGAGGTCGTCTCCCTGGTCGGCATGGGTGACGGCGAGTGGCGGCACAAGGACGTCTGGAAGCACACGAAGCAGGTGGTCTGGCAGGCCGTGCCGCGCCTCGACGTGCGCTGGGCCGCGCTCCTGCACGACATCGGCAAGCCTCGCACGCGTCGCATCTCGCCGCGCGGCAAGGTCAGCTTCCACGGGCACGCGGAGGTCGGTGCCTCGATGTTTCGGCGCAAGGTCAGCCGACGCCTGGACTTCGACGACGCCCTCGACGAGCGGCTGCACTTCCTGATCCTGCACCACCTGCGCGCGGGCCAATACGAGGGCGACTGGACCGACTCGGCCGTGCGCCGCTTCTACAAGCAGATGGGCGAAGGCCTGCCGGCGCTGCTCGACCTCAGCCGCGCGGACATCACCACCAAGCGCCCGGAGCGCCGCCGCCGCGGTGTGCGCATGGTGCACGCCCTGAAGGAGCGCATCGACGAGCTGCGCGCCGAGGACGACAAGCTCGCGCCTCTGCCCAAGGGCCTCGGCACCGCGATGATGGAGGCCTTCGGCATCCCTCCGTCGAAGCGCCTGGGCGAGCTGCGCCAGGCCCTCGAGGACGAGGTGGAGTCGGGCGAGCTCGAGGGCGGCCACGAGAGCGACTTCTACATCGCCTACCTGCGCGAGCAGGCCGAGCGCTTCGGCCTCTGAGCGCGCGTCAGACGCCAGGGGCCGCGTCAGACGCCAGACGCGTCGACGGGGACCCCGAAGGATCCCCGTCGCGCAGGAGGAGGGGGGTCGACGGCTACTCCGCGGCGTTGTTGCCGCGGCGCATGTAGGCCGGAATCTCGAGCACGGACTCGTCGCTCAAGGCCGAGGCTCCGAAGGCGCGGCTGGTGCGTCCTTCGCTGCTGTGGCGCTCTTGCGGGCGGATCGAGGGGCGGCTCTCACGAGCAGCCTCGGGGCGATAGCTGGGCACGGTGCGGCGCGAGGTGGCCTGGGGCCGCACGGCGGTGACGCCCATCTGAAGCGCCAGGCGTGAAGCGCGCGGCGCGACGTCGTGGGGCGACTCGATCTCGTCGAAGCCCGTGGCGATCACGGTGACCTTCACGATGTCGTTCATGTCGGGATCGTTGACCACACCGAAGATGATGTTCGCGTCCTCGTGGGCCGCCTGCTCGATCAGGCTGATGGCCGCGTGGATCTCCTTCAGCTTGATGTCGGTGCCGGCCGTGAAGTTGATCAGGATGCCGCGGGCGCCCTGGACCGTGAGGTCGTCGAGCAGCGGCGAGTGGATCGCCAGCTCGGCCGCCTCCATGGCGCGGCGCTCGCCCTTGGCGTAGCCCGTGCCCATCAGCGCGCGCCCCGTGGCGCTCATGATCGTCTTCACATCGGCGAAGTCGACGTTGATCATGCCGTTGGTCAGGATCAGATCGCTGATGCCCTGAACCGCCTGCAAGAGCACGTCGTCCGCGCGCTGGAAGGCGTCAAGCATGGACAGCTCTTCGTCGTCCAGAGTGAGCAGCTTCTCGTTGGGGATGGTCACGATGCTGTCCACCGAGTCCATCAGCTCCGCGATGCCGAAGTCGGCGTTGCGGCCGCGTCGACGTCCTTCGAAGGAGAAGGGACGCGTGACCACACCGACGGTCAGCGCCCCCGCGTCGCGGGCGACCTGAGCCACGATGGGTGCCGCTCCCGTGCCCGTGCCTCCGCCCATGCCGGCGGTGACAAAGACCATGTCGGCGCCGGCGAGCGCTTCGCCCAACCGTTGCACGTCTTCGAGCGCGGCCTTGCGGCCCACCTCCGGGTTACCACCCGCGCCCAATCCCTTGGTCAGGGTGGGCCCGAGTTGAATTTTAGTGGTGGCGAGATTGCTCTCGAGCGCTTGCGCGTCCGTGTTGGCGGCGATGAATTCCACGCCCTCCAACCCGCTCGTGATCATCGTGTTGAGCGCGTTTCCGCCGCTTCCCCCGACTCCCACCACCTTGATTCGTGCCGAGAGCTCGGCGTCATCCGCAAACTCGATCGAGATCGCCATCCAATCCTCCCGGGAGGCCCGTTGCCCCACCGCTCGGGCCGCCGAGGTCGCCCCCCCGGTTCGGTCCTGAAAACACAGTTCAATAAACTCGCCGCCCGCAGCACGCGGAACGGAGAAACTTCGACTCAGAACACCTCGCGGAGCCACGCGCCGAAGCGGTGCCCCATGCCCGACCGCTCGGCGGCGGGCGCGAGTTCTTCTTCGTAGCCACACACGTCCAAGCGCGACGCGGCGTACTTCACCAGGCCCACGCTCGTGGCGTAGGCGGGACTGCGGACCACATCGAGCAAGCCGCCGACACCCGTGGGCGCGCCTCGGCGCACGGGCAGACCGAGCACCTGCTCCGCCAGCTCCGGCATGCCGTCGAGCTGCGTCGTGCCACCGGTGATGACCACGCCTGCCGCGAGCATGTCGGCGAAGCCGGTCTCGACGATCACGTGGCGTACGGCGGCGAAGATCTCCTCGACCCGCGGCTCGATGATGTCGCACAGCACCTGACGCGGCATCACGCGCGAAGGACGACCGCCGACGCTCGGCACTTCGATGTTCTCGTCGCCATCCACCAGGCTCGCCGCGGCGCAGCCGTACTTGTTCTTCACCCGCTCGGCCTCTGCCATGGGCGTGCGCAGGCCGGTGGCGATGTCGCTCGTGAGGTTGATGCCGCCGATCGGGATCACGCTCGTGTGCACGACGGCTCCGTCGACGTAGACGATGATCTCGGTCGTGCCGCCGCCGATGTCGATCAGCGCGACGCCGATCTCCTTCTCGTCGTCGCTCAGCACGGCCTCGGCGCTGGCCAAGGGCGAGAGCACGAGCTCGGGCACGTAGAGGCCGCAGCGATCGGCGCACTTCACGATGTTGGCGACCGCGTGGGACGAGGCGGTGACGAGGTGCACGCGGGCCTGCAGGCGCACGCCGCTCATGCCCACCGGCGCCTTCACGCCGTCCTGACGGTCGACCACGTACTCCTGAGGGAGCACATGCAGCACCTGACGGTCCGCCGCGAGGGGGATGGCCTTGGCCTGCTCGAGCACGCGCTGCACATCCTCCGGGCCGACCTCGCGACCGGTGATGGCGGCGACGCCCTCCTGGTTCATGCCGCGCACATGGCTCCCGGCGATGCCGGCATAGACGGTCGTGATCTCGACGCCGGCCATGCTCTCGGCCTGCTCCACGGCGGCACGAATGGCCTGGACCGTGGACTCGATGTTGACGATGACGCCCTTCTTGAGACCCCGCGAGGGGGCAGCGCCCGTACCGATGATGTCGAGGCCGTCCTCGGTCAGCTCCGCCACGATGGCGCAGACCTTCGTGGTCCCCAAATCCAAGCCGGCGATGATTTCGTTGTGCACGATCTGATCTCCCGAGCCGTAGCCCACGACTAGCCATACACAGGGCGCTCGCACTGGCCAACTTTCGTGCACGAGTTTTGCGCTACGAAGTTCTCGCGTCGCGACAACGCCCTCGATTCACGCACAATTGCCCGACGCGAAGCCGCGCCCTGCGCGCGCCCACGGTACACGCTCTGCCGCTCGGCGATCCGTCGCCGGGGCTCGATCGATCCGTCGACCCCTCGCCGATGCTCGACCGACTCGGCGATCCGTCGCCGAGGCTCGATCGACTCGGCCGTTGGGCGGCTGAGCTCGCTCCAGTGCGCTCCGTGGACTTCGCTCCGTCGACTACGCTCCGTCGACTCAGCTCGGGCGGCGGAGGCCGCGCGGCTCAGGGATCCGTCGACGCGGGGGCGGCGAGGCGAACCACGACGCGACTCGGGCGGCGCTCGTTGTCGAGGAAGATGCGCTCGGCGTGGTCGTGGCGACGGTCGAGTCCATCGAGCACGCGCGCCAGGCGCCGGAGCTTGGGCCGATAGGGGGCGCGACCGAGGGCGACCAGGAGGGCGTCGTCACCCATCACCAGGTGCAAGCCACCGTCCTCGGCCAGGTGAATCTCCTGAACGGGCAGGCGTCGGTAGAGACCCGCCGCGCGCACGTCCTCGAGGATCGACGCGGCCTGGGAGAGAGCGGCGATGCGATAGTGGACGTCGGCGCGAAAGCGGGCCTCGTCCACGCCCGTGATCACGGGCAGGTCGACGGGATCGCCGGCGCCGACTTCGCTGAACACGCTGCCGTCCCGATCCACGAGGTAGAGCTTGGAGAGCGAGAGCAGCGCGGCGGCGTGATGTTCCACGACCTCGAGGGCGAGGGTGCGCGGCAGCCGGCGCTCGACGTGCGCCGTGTCGACCCAGGGCAGGGCCTCGAGCGTGCGCTGGGCCTCGGCGGGCGAGACCGCGAAGATATTGTTTCCCACGCCCAGCCCCGCGGCCGCGAGCAGGTCCTCGCGTGAGAGCCGCTCGTTGCCGCCGAGCTCGATCTCCGTGACGGCGAAGTAGGGCGAGGTCAGCGCGTGGCGCCGCAGCAAGGTCCCGGCGGCCCAGAGCCCGGCCACGCAGGCCGCGACGAAGACCAGGCGCGCGAGCCAGCGCAGCCAGACCACCACCCACGCCATGCGCGCCTTCAGCCGAGCGGCGCGCGCGGCCCATCGGCCTTCGGCGAGCTCCTCGGGCACTGCATCCAGCGAGAGGTCGGGATCCGGCAGCGGCAGCTGCGTCGGCTTCCGCCGCTGGTTCTTTGGAGCGGGAGGCTTGTCCGAGGCCCCGGCAGGGCGCCGGCGAATACCCGAATTCTCGCGAGGCTCGGGTCGGTCCGAGAGGGGCGGCGTGGACGTACGACCGACGTTGGCCCGCTTCTTCGGCCGGCTTGCCCCTCGCTGGGGGCCTTCGTCGAACGTGTCGCGGAGGATGCGCGGCATCCCCCCTTGTTATCGTGACTCGCTCAGCAGCGCGAGAAACTCGCGGGCCGTGTGGGTGATGTCCCCGGCGCCCAGGGTGAGCACGATGTCTCCCTCGCGCACGCGCTCCCGGAGCGCCTCCGGTAGATCGGCGCGCGAGGGGACGTAGGTCACGTCGTGATGGCCGTGCAGCCGGATGGCCTGGACCAGCTCCTCAGACCCGGCGCCCTCGATGGGCTGCTCACCCGCGGCGTAGACGTCCGTCAGCAAGAGCACGTCGGCGCGGTTGAAGGCCTGGGTGAGCTCGGCGAAGAGGTGGTGCGTGCGCGTGTAGCGATGGGGCTGGAAGGCCACGACCAGCCGCCGCCCGTAGGCAGAGGAGGCGGCCTCGAGGGTGGCGCGGATCTCCGCGGGGTGGTGACCGTAGTCGTCGACCACCGTGATGCCCGCACGCTCGCCTGCCACCGTGAAGCGGCGATTCACGCCCGCGAAGGTGCTCAACCCCTCGCGCACGACGTCCATGGGCACACGCAGCTCGTCGGCGATGGCGAGGGCGGCCAGGGAGTTCAAGACGTTGTGCTGTCCGGGCATGCGCACGGAGAAGCGGCCCAGGGCCTCGCCCCGGCGCTCGACGTCGAAGTGCGTGCTCAAGCCCTCGAAGCACACGTTTCTCGCGCGGTAGTCCGCCTGCGCCGTGAGCCCGTAGGTCGCCAGGCGCTTGTCGATGCGAGGCACGACGCTCTGGACGTTGGGGTGGTCGAGGCAGGCGACGACCAGGCCGTAGAAGGGCACGCGGTTGGCGAAGGCCACGAAGGCCTCCTTCAGCGCGTCGAGATCGCCGTAGTGGTCGAGGTGCTCGGGATCGATGTTGGTGATCGCCGCGAGCTTCGGGCTGAGGTGCAGGAAGGATCCGTCGGACTCATCGGCCTCGGCCACGAGCAAGCTGCCGCGCCCGCGCGCTCCGCCGGCGCCCAGGGAGTTCAGGCGACCGCCGATGATCACCGTGGGATCGAGCTCGGCGGCGCGCAGGATGGTGGCGACCAGAGAGGTGGTGGTGGTCTTGCCGTGGGAGCCCGCGATGGCGACGCCGTCCTGGATGCGCATCAGCTCGGCCAGCATCTCGGCCCGCGGGATCACGGGGATGGAGCGCGCGCGCGCGTCGAGCAACTCGGGGTTGTCCGGGGGCACGGCGGACGAGAAGACCACGACGTCGGCGTCCGCGACGTTCTCGGCCCGATGGCCGACGTGGATCAACGCCCCGTCCTCGACCAGCGCCGCCGTCACGTCGCTCGCGCGCAGATCGGAGCCGGTCACGACGAAGCCGTGATCGAGCAGCACCTGGGCGATGCCGCTCATGCCCACGCCGCCGACACCGACGAAATGGATCGCGTGAATTCTGCCACGAAACAAGGGTCCACTCCTGACTCCGGCAGCGCCGGTAGAGAGCCCGAGGCATCCCACGGGCGGGAGACTTCAACAAGCCACCGGGGCGCAAGAGGCCGTCCGGCTCACTCCCAGGGGCGACCGTCGAGCACCAGCGGGCGACGCGAGCGCATGGCCGCGCCCAGGGCGGCGTGATGGCCGAAGACGGGCAGATAGGGCTCGCGTCCGCTGCTCATGCGCAGTCCGCGACCGCCGCCACCTCCCGAACGATTGGTCTCGGGCGCCTCGGGCAGGACCTCCTGAGGCGGACAGCCCAACCACTCGCACAGATCGTCGACGATGGACGCGGCCGCGTCCGGACGACCCTGGCCGCGCGCCGCCTCGGACATCGCACGGCGACGAGGCGCGGAGGCGAGCAGCTCCTTCACGCGCTCCGCCAACCCGTCGACGGTCAAGGCCGACTCGCGGATGGCGATGGCCGCACCCGCGTGCTCCAGCTCCTCGGCGTTTCGCGCCTGGTGATCGTCCGCCGCGTGCGGATAGGGGATGAGGATCGAGGGGCGACCGATGGCGCAGAGCTCCGCCAAGGTGGTGGCGCCCGCGCGGGCGATCACCAGCGCCGCGTTGACGAAGGCCGACGCCATGTCGTCCAGGAAGGGCACGACCTCGGCTTCGATCCCAAGCTCGCGGTAGCGCGCCTCGACCTCGGCGCGCATGGCCTCGCCCGTCTGATGCAGGATGCGGAAGCCCGCGCCAACCACATCGGCCGCGGCGAGCGCCTCGGGCACTTCGCGATTCAAGCAGCCGGCGCCCTGGGATCCACCGATGACCAGGAGCGTGCGTGCACGCGCCTCGAAACCCTCGGGATCGGCCATGGCGCGATGCGCCGCGCGCACGAAATCGCGCCGCACGGGGTTGCCCACCACGCGCGCCCGCTCCCCACGGAAGACCTGCGCCGTGCCCGCGTAGCTGAGATAGGCGCGCCCGACCACCGGCGAGAGCAGACGATTGGTCAGCCCCACGTGTGCGTTCTGTTCCAGCAACGCGGTGGGGATACGCATCGCGGCGGCCGCCGCCAGGATCGGTCCCGACGCGTAGCCGCCGACCCCGAGCACGAGGTCGGGAGAGAGCGACCGCAAGAGCGAGCCCGCGCGGCCCATGGCGCCCGGCAGACGCCCGAAGCTGCGCAAGAGCTCCAGCGGCTTGCGCCCCTTCAGCGGCGTCACCTCGAGCAACTCGAGGCGCTCGCCCCGAGCCGGGATGATCCTGGCCTCGATGCCCTTCTTGGTGCCCACGAAGGTGACGTCGAGCCCGGGCTGCCGCCGTCTCATCTCTTCCACCACGGCGATCCCAGGGAAGAGGTGCCCCCCGGTGCCACCACCCGCTACCAGCAATCGCTTGATCATCCCGCACCTCCCGGAGACGCGCTGCGGCGTCGATTGGCCCTGGCGCGGAGCTTCTGCCCAGCTCCGCTCTCCACGCTCCCGGTCTTCGCCCGACCGGACTCGTGATCCGCCTCCGCCTCGTCTTGCGGCAAAGGCAAGCGAGGACGGGAGACGTTCAGGAGGACGCCCAATGCCGCGCAGTTCACGAGCAATGAGGATCCTCCGTAGCTGATGAAGGGCAGCACCAAGCCCTTGGTGGGCAGCATGCCCATGGCGACCGCGAGGTTCGTGAACGCCTGCGCGCCCACGAAGACGCTGATGCCCACGGCCAGGTAGGTGCCGTAGTCGTCGACGGACCGGAACGCCGCGCGCAGCCCACGCCAGACGACGAAGGCGAAGGCGAGCACGACGCAGGTCACGCCGATGAAGCCGAGCTCTTCGCCGATGATGGCGCTGATGAAGTCGGTGTGAGCCTCGGGCAGGAACTGCAGCTTCTGCCGCGAGTCGCCCAGGCCAACGCCCGTGACGCCACCCGCGCCGAAGGTCATCAAGGACTCGGCGATCTGATAGCCGATGTCGTAGCGATGCTCGAAGGGCTCGAGGAAGGCCTGGATGCGCCGCATGCGGTAGGGCGACAACGCCACCACCGCCCAGGCCACGGGGGTCGCCAGGAAGATCGCGATCAGGATGTAGCCGAGCCGCGCGCCCGCCGTGAAGAGCAGGACGAAGGTCAGAAGCCCGATCATCACGGCGCTGCCGAAGTCGGGCTGCTTCAAGCAGAGCAGCATCAGGAAGCCGGCCATCAGTACGTGGGGCAAGAAGCCCACGGAGAAGCTGCGGATGCGGTCCTGCTTCTTCGACAGCGAGTAGGCCATCCAGAAGATGATCGCGAGCTTGGCCAACTCCGCGGGCTGGATGTGCACGGGCCCCACGCTGATCCAGCGCGAGGCGCCACCGGCTTCGTGACCGAGGCCGAGCACGACCACCATCAAGAGCAGGGCCGCCACGCCCAGCAGCGGATAGGTCAGGGGCCGGTAGCGGTGGTAGTCCACGCGCGCCAGGCCGACCATCAACGCGATGCCGAGGGTGGCGAAGGCGGTCTGACGAATCAGGAAATGCGCCGGCTCGTGGAAGACGTTGCGCGCGTAGACGAAGCTCGCGCTGTAGACCATGACGACGCCGAAGGCGACGAGGGCGACGACCACGGCCATCAAGGGCGCGTCGGCCTTGCCCGTCACTTCGGGCAGCGTGGCGCGCGGCGTCCGCGAAGGCGCTCGGCTCAGGAGCGGCCATGGAATGCCCAGCGCCATCAGCGACCCTCCCCTGGCGCGGCGTCGGGCAGAGCCCGCGCGGCACCCGCGAAGGCGTCTCCACGGTGGGTGTAGGAGACGAACATGTCGTAGCTCGAGCAGGCCGGCGAGAGCAGCCCCGTGTCCCCGGGCTCGGCCAGGGAGGCCGCCACGCGCACCGCCTCCGCCATGCTCGCCGTGCGCCGGATCGGAAGATCGGTCTCGCCCAGCGCGCGCTCCATCTTCGCCGCCGCTTCACCCAGACAGACGATGGCGCGACCCACCTTGGACAGCGGCTCGACCAGAGGCGCGTAGGAGCCTCCTTTGTCGCGCCCGCCCGCGATCAGCACCACCTTGCCGGCGCTGCCCAGAAATCCATCCAAGGCGGCCGCCGCGGCGCCCACGTTGGTCGCCTTCGAGTCGTCCAGATAGCGCACGCCTCGGCGCTCGCACACGAGCTGCATGCGATGGGGCAGGCCGCGGAACTCGCGCAGCGCTGCGGCGATGTCCTCGACGGGCGCGCCCAGCAAGAGCGCCGCGCTGGCTGCAGCGCAGGCGTCGATGGCGTTGTGTCGCCCGGTGACGGCCAGATCCGAGAGCGGGAAGCGGAAGGCGCCGTCCGTCGACAGCAGCACATCGCCTTCGATGCGCACCAACGAGTGCTCACCGCCGAAGTGCACCACCTTTGCGTCTCCCACCGCCGCCAGCTGCGTGAGAAATGCGTCGCCTTCCGGAACGAGCGCGAAGTCGTCCGCGGTCTGGGCCGCGAAGACGCGACCCTTCGCCGCGGCGTAGTCGGCGAAGTCGTCGTAGCGATCGAGGTGATCGTCCGTGATGTTCAGGAGCACGGCCACGTGGGCGTGGAAGTCGCGCACGGTCTCGAGCTGAAAGCTGGAGACCTCCACCACCAACAGGCCGTCGCTTCCCGAGGCGGGTCCAGCCACGGCCTCGCTCAACGGCGTGCCCAGGTTGCCACCAACGAAGACCGGTCGTGCGCCGCGCTCGAGCATGTCGCCCAGGAGCTGCGTCACGGTGCTCTTGCCGTTCGTGCCCGCGATGGCGGCGAAGGTTCCGGGGAGGAAGCGTGAGCTGAGCTCGAGTTCTCCGAGCAGCTCGGCGCCCGCCGCCTCGGCCAGGTCGCGCACCGCACGCGGCGGCACCCCGGGAGACAGCACCACGTGCGAGACACCCTCGAAGACCGTGGCCTCGAGCTCACCGGTGAAGAGCTCGACCCCGAGCTTCTTCAGCTCTTGCGCCGCGTCCCCCAGATCCTTCGGGGCGCGAGCGTCGTAGCCCCGCACGCGCGCGCCCTGGGAGCACAGCAGGCGCACGGCGGCGCGGCCGCTCCCACCGAGACCGACGACACAGAAGAGATCCTTGTCGAGTTCCATCTTCATCGCAGCTTCAACGTGGCGAGGCTCGCGATGGCGAGCATGATCGAAATGATCCAGAACCGAACGATGACCTTCGGCTCCGCCCACCCCTTCTTTTCGTAATGATGATGAATCGGCGCCATCAAGAAGACGCGCTTCCCGGTCAACTTGAACGAGGCGACCTGCACGATGACACTGAGCGCCTCCGTGACAAAGATTCCGCCGAGCAGCAGGCTCAACAATTCGTTCTTAGTCACCACCGCCAAGGCACCGAGGCCGCCTCCGAGCGCCAAGGAGCCCACGTCTCCCATGAACACCTGAGCCGGATAGGTATTGAACCAGAGGAAGCCGAAGCCGACGCCAACGACCGCGGCGCAGTAGATGGCGAGCTCGCTGGCGCTCTCGACGTGGGGGATGCCGAGGTAGACGGCGATCACGTTGCCGAAGAGCGTGAGGCCCGCCATGTAGGCCAGGATGGCGTAGGTCCCGGCGCTGACCATGACCGGGCCGATGGCCAGACCATCGAGTCCGTCGGTCAGGTTCACCGCGTTCGACGTGCCCACCATCACGAAGGAGGCGAAGATCACGGAGGCCCACGGCGGCAGGATGATCGGGTAGCGATCGAAGGAGACGAAGGGCACGGCCAGGCGATTGCGAATGGCGAGCCAATCCGAGGGCAGGCCAGAATCCCCGTAGAAGAGCCAGCTCGTGACCGCGATGGCGAAGGCAAACTGTAGCAGCAGCTTGTATCTTCCGGAGAGGCCTCCGCTGGACTTACGGCGAATCTTTGCCGCGTCATCGACGTATCCGACCATGGCAAAGGCGACGGTGACCATGGTCACGACCCAGACCATCGCGTTATGCGGATTCGCCCACAGTACGGTGGAGATGATGAGCGCGAAGATCATCAAGGCGCCGCCCATGGTGGGCGTGCCCGACTTCACCAGGTGCGTCTCGGGTCCGTCCGTGCGCACGACCTGACCGATCTGCTTTCGGGACAGGCTGCGGATGAACCACGGGTACAGGCCGAAGCTCAGGAACATCGCGGTCAGAGTGGCCGCCAGCACCCGGAAGGGCACGTAGCGCAGCACGTTCAAGAAGCCGAGACCGTCGTGGGTGCGCAGCGGGTAGAGCAGCTCGTAGATCATGAGCGCCCTCCCCGCGTGAGCTCGTCGAGCGCCAGCTCCATGCGCAGGCCACGCGAACCCTTCACCAGAACCACATCCTCGGGCCGGGCTGCGGCCAGAGCCGGTGCAGCTGCGTCGCGAGAGGTCTCGACCTGCGTGAGAGCCACGCGCTTCAGGGTTCCGCCCGCGGTCTCTGTGGCGGCGTGCATCAGCGGACCGACGACGACCAGCGCCCGCGCTTCCAGCGACGCGACCAGGGACACGACCATGGTGTGTTCGAGCTGCGATCGCGCTCCGAGCTCGAGCATGTCGCCGAGCACCGCGACCAGGCGTCCACCGCGCGCCTCGGCCAGCCTCGCCGCCGCGCGCAGGCTGAGCTCGAGGGATCGCGGGTTGCTGTTGTAGGTGTCGTCGATGACCAGCGGCGCCGCAGTTGGATCGGGGATGTGCATGCGGCCGGGCACGGCCTCGCTGGCCTGCAGCGCCGCCGAAGCGCGATCCAGATCGCTGCCCAGGCTCGCGACCACGGTCAGCGCGGCCGCCACGTTCATGGCTGCGGCCTCTCCCAGGAGACGTAGACGCAGGCTGCGCATACGCGTCTTGCCCTTGGTCTCGTACACCGCGAGGGTCGAGAGTTCCGCCTCGAGCTCCGTCGAGACCAGGCGAACGGCGGCGTCGCTCGAGCGACCGAAGAGGCGGCGGTCCTGCAGCGCGGACTGCATCAGTGCGGCGCGCGCGAAGGCGTCGTCCGCGTTGGCGATGCCGACGGCGTTTGGACCCAGACCACGAAGCATGGCGCCCTTCTCGGCCGCCACCTCCTCGATCGAGCCCAGGCCCTGGGTGTGCGCCGCGGCCACCAAGGTCAGCACGCCCACGTCGGGCGCGGCGACCTCCGTCAGCCGCGCGATCTCGCCGCGCTCACTGGTGCCCATCTCGATCACCGCCACGTCGTGACGAGCGTCGAGGGCGAGCAGCGTCAGCGGCACGCCGATCCGATTGTTGAGGTTGCCGCGCGTGCGATGCACGACGAGACCCGTGGCAGCGAGGGCGTCGGCCACGAGCTCCTTGGTGGTGGTCTTGCCCGCCGAGCCCGTGATGGCGACCACGCGCGTGGCCAGGCGACGACGGTGGAAGGCCGCCACGTCCCCAAGCGCGCGCAGCGTGTCGGCGACGACCACACCGCTGGCGCCCGCAGGCAAAGCGCTCGCGTCCTCGACCACGAAGGCAGCGGCGCCCTTGGCGGCGGCCTCGGGCACGAAGCGGCTTCCGTCGAAGCGCTCCCCACGAAGCGCCAGGAAGAGCGCGCCCAGCTCGAGCGCGCGCGTGTCGGTCTCGATGCCCGCGACCTCTCGGTCCGCGCCAACGAGCTTCCCGCCCGTCTCGCGAGCAATCTCCGAGAGGGTGAATCGAGCCTGGGAGCGCGGCAGTTCCGTGGCCATCAGGGCTTCCCTCCGAGCGCCGCGAGGGCCTCGACCCGATCATCGAAGGGCCGCTGCTCCGTGCCCACGATCTGGTAGTCCTCGTGGCCCTTGCCCGCGATCAACACCGTGTCCCCATCGCGCGCCGCGGCGATGGCCATCGCGATCGCGTGACGTCGGTCGACCTGCTTGCAGTAGCCGCGAGTCGCCTCGCTCAGCTGCTCGGGCTCGAGGCGCGCGAGGTCATGGCCGAGGAGGCCCGGCAGGATCTCCTCCACGATGACGTCGGGATCCTCCGTGCGCGGGTTGTCACTGGTCACGACGACCAGGTCGGCGCCCTGCGCCGCCTCTCGACCCATCTCGGGACGCTTCTGACGATCCCGGTCGCCACCGCAGCCGAAGACCACGAAGAGTCGGCCCGGCGTCAGCGGACGCAACGCCGCGAGGGCACGGCCGAGCGCGTCGGGGGTGTGCGCGTAGTCCACCAGCACGCGCAGACCACGCACATTGGGAACGGGCTCGAGTCGCCCGGGCGCGCCGAGGCTGTGCGCGAGCCCGGTGGCGATGGCGCCCAACGGCAGATCGAGGGCCACGCCGATGCCGACGGCGAGCAGAAGATTCTCGAGGTTGTGCTGACCCAGGAGCGGGCTCTGCAGCTTCATCTCACCCCGCGGGGTGTGAACGAGCGCGTGGATACCGTCTCGCCCGATGCTCACGTCACTCGGCCAGATGTCCGCACCCGCGTGGCACGAGACCCTGAGCACGTGGGGCGCGGTCTCGGCCAGCTCGGCGCCGAACGCGTCGTCCACGTTGATCACGCTCTCTTCGACATCGAGCTCGGCGAAGAGTCGCGCCTTGGCGCGCCCGTAGTCCGCCATGTCGGTGTGGAAGTCGAGATGATCCTGCGTGAGGTTCGAGAAGGCGGCGACGCGGAAGTGGCAGGCGTCGGCGCGATGCAGCGCGAGGCCGTGACTCGACACCTCCATCACCAGGTGGGACGCACCGCGCTCCACCGCCTCGGCCGCGAGCCTCGCCAGCGTGTCACCCTCCGGGGTGGTGAAGCCGATCGGTCGCTCGGTCCCGGGCGCGCGATAGGCGGTGGTCCCGAGGAAGGCCGGCGCGAGGAGGGCGGCGTGCAGGATGGTTTCGACCAGATGCCCCGTCGTGGTCTTGCCGTTGGTGCCGGTGATGCCGATGGTCACCATCGCGCGGGTGGGCTCGTCGTGGATCAGGTTGGCCATGGCGCCCAGAGCCACGCGCGGATCCGCGACCACGAGCGTGGGCAAGTCGTGCTGCGTCACCGTGGTCGCCGCGACGGCCACGGCCCCACGGGCGCGAGCGTCCGAGAGGAAGCGCGCGCCGTCCGCATGCTCGCCACGCACGCCGACGAAGAGGTCTCCAGGCTCGACTGCGCGCGAGTCGCGGTGCACGCCGCTCACACGAACCTCGGCGTCGCCCTCGACGCGCAGCGCCAGACCACGCTCCACGAAGGAAGCGAGGGCCATCTCCTGACGCGCGATCATGGCGTCACCTGCACGCTCGCGAGGCGAGTCGCGTCGTCCGTGGTCAGGACGTCGGCGCGCGGCATGGCGAGGGAGAGATCCACGCGCGTGCCCTCGGGTACGACGTCGCCCGGGGCGGGATCCTGATGCACGACGCGCCCGCTGCCCTCGAGGCGTCCCGTGAGGCGCGCCGTGCGAAGCTGAACCAAGGCGGCTCGCGCGGCCAGGGAGAGCAGATCCGGCACGCGCGTCTCCCCGGCGCCGGGCGCGGGCGAGAGATCGGTGGCCGCGACCTGCTCCGGGGCGGGCGGAGCGACGACCGCGGCGGCTGGCGCAGCGCGACGTGGGCGCTCGGTCACGGCCACCCCCTGGGGTGGTACGCCGAGGTGACGAAGCGTGGCCTCGGCGATGCGCCGGAAGATCGGACCCGCCACGCGACCGCCGTAGTGGGCGATGGCCGGTTCGTCGATGATGACGGAGATGACCAGGCGTGGATCCTCTGCGGGCACGAAGCCCACGAAGGAGGCCACCCAGGCGTCGCCGTCGTAACCGCCATGGGCGTAGTCGGCCTTCTGCGCCGTGCCCGTCTTGCCGGCCACCAGGTAGCCCTCGAGCGCCGCGTCTTCGGCCGTACCGCCGGGGCCCGTGACTCCCGTGAGCATGTCGGCCACGAGGCGCGCCGTGGCACGGGGCACGACCTGTCGCTCCACACGCGGTCGAAACTCGCGCAAGGTCTCGCCGTTGCCGTCGACCAGGCGACGCACGAGGGTGGGCTGCATCAACTGCCCGTCGTTGGCCAGCGCGCCCATGGCCGTGCACAGCTGAAGCGCGTTCACGCTCATGCCCTGACCGAAGGCGATGGTGGCCGCGTCCATCTCGTACCAGTGGCGGTAGTCACGCAGGATGCCGGCGGTCTCGCCTGGCAGGCCGATGTCCGTGCGGCTGCCGAAGCCGAAGCGCCGGAGCCCGCGGTAGAGCCCCTCGCGCCCGAGGGATCCGCCGATCTTCGCAGCGCCGATGTTGCTGGAGAAGGCCAAGATCTGCGCCGGCGTCAGGATGTCGAAGGGCTTGTCGTCGTGGATCGTGTACTCGGCCACGGCCAGCGCGCCGTGCTCGCAGTCGATGGACTGCTCCGGTCGAATCGATCCCGCGGCCAGGGCCGAGGCCACGGTGAAGGGCTTGATGGTCGAGCCCGGCTCGAAGCGATCCGTGATCGCGCGATCACGCCGCACGCCGGCGCTGACCTCTCCCGGCTCGTTGGCGTTGAAGGAGGGGAAGTTGGCCATGGCCAGGATCTCGCCCGTGCGCGGGTCCATCACGATGACGGAGCCCGCCCGCGCCTCGAAGGTGCGAGCGCCCAGCGAGAGCTCGCGCTCGGCGATGCGCTGCACCGTGCGATCGATGGTCAGCTCGATATCGGCGCCGCGCGTGGAGCGTCCGTCCAGCGCCTGCTCCGAGAAGATGACGTGACCGGCGCGGTCGCGGATGACGGGCACGCGCTCCGACGAGCCGGAGAGCTCGTCCTCGTACTGCAACTCGAGCCCCTCGATGCCGTTTCCGTCGATGTCGGCGAAGCCCAGCACGTGGCTCAAGAGCTCACGGTTCGGGTAGTAGCGCCTGCCCTCTCGCACCATCTCCACGCCGGGGATGGCCAGCTCATGCACGCGGGCCGCCATGCGAGGGGGGATGCGGCGCGAGATCCAGACGAAGAGTCGGTCGCTCTCGAGGCGATGCTGAATGCGCTCGGGATCACCGCCGAGCACGGAGGTCAAGAGCCGGGTCGCGCGCGCCGGGTCGACGCCCTCGCGCCGCATGCGTCGCGGGTTGGCGTACACGCTGTCCACGTCGACGCTCACCGCCAACGGCGCGCCGTTGCGATCGCGGATCGTGCCGCGCTTCGGGGCCAGGCGCATGTTGCGCTGGTACTGCTCCTCCGCCATCTCCCGCAGCGCCGGGGCGCGCTCGACGGAGAGCTCGTAGGAGCGACGGACGACGAAGCCGGCGCCCACGAAGACGAGCGCTCCGAGAAGCGCCACGCGCAAGCGCATGAAGCGCCGGTCGCGACTCACCGGATGCCTCCCGAGGTGGCACGACGCGGCGCGTCCCCTTCGCCGATGACCTGCGAAGGTTCGGGCGGCGCCATATGCAACGTGCCGCGCGCGACCGCTTCGACGCGATCCCCCTGGCTCAGGGTCGCGGCCTCGAGCGAGAGCAGGCGCCGATTCTCGACCATGCGTCGTTGCTCGCGACGCGCGCTGTCCACCTGATAGCCGAGATCCACGGTCTCGAAGCGCAGCGCGAGGTGCACGACGAAGGCCGCCGCCGTGGCGATGACCGCGGCCAGCCAGAGCAGCAGGAAGCGAGCGCGCAGACCCTGCGTGGGCTCCTGCTCGAGACCTTCCTCAGGCGCGTTCATGCGGCCTCCGAGCGCGGCAATCGCCGGGCCGCACGCAACTTGGCGCTACGCGAGCGCGGGTTCTCGCGCTGCTCGTCGTCACTGGCGATGACGGGGCGCTTGCTGAGCGGAACCAGCTGCGTCGAGCGCCGGAAGTACCACTTCACGGGTCGATCCTCGAGCGAGTGGAAGCTGATGAGGACGGCCACGCCACCATCGACGAGCAGGCGCGGCAGCGCCTCGAGCAGGGCCTCGAGCTGCCCGAGCTCGTCGTTCACGGCCATGCGCAGCGCCTGGAAGGTTCGCGTCGCGGGATCGCGCTTTGCACGCTTTCCGCCCGTCACACGATGGATGGCGGCGCGCAGATCCGAGGTCGTCGAGAGCTCGTCCGCGTCGTAGGCCTCGTGGATGGAGCGGGCGATGCGACGCGAGCGACGCTCCTCACCGAGCTCGAAGATCACGTTGGCCAGCTCGTCCACCTCGAGGCGCGCCACCAGCTCGAGGGCGGTCTCGCCCTTCGAGGGATCCATGCGCATGTCGAGGGGGCCGTCCTGACCGAAGGAGAAGCCACGCTCGGCGCGATCGAGCTGAGGCGAGCTGACCCCGAGGTCCGCGAGCACGCCGTCGACCGCGTCCACGCCGCGCGCCCGAAGTTCCGCCTCGACGTCGCCGAAGGCGGAGTGCACGAAGGTCACTTGATCGCCGAAGCTGGCGAGTCGCTCCCGCGCCGCCGCGAGCGCGCTCTCGTCGCGATCGAAGGCGAAGAGCCGAGTGCCCTCGCCACCGCGTGTGAGGATGCCCTCCGCGTGCCCGCCACCACCGACGGTCGCGTCGACGTAGACGCCTCCACTCCTCGGCTCGAGGGCGTCGAGCACCTCGTCGAGGAGCACCGAGCGATGGGCGAAGTCCGTCACAGCCCCAGCTCCGCCAGACGCTTGGCCATGGCCACGCGCTCGGCCTCGTCG
>Ga0100379_10001529_pt1 | contig 23165 bp, 27 predicted proteins | sample CryGeymeta201503_FD_80418 | JGI IMG/M metagenome (GOLD analysis project Ga0100379, IMG submission 80418) | Groundwater microbial communities from Crystal Geyser aquifers in Utah, USA - Crystal Geyser metaG 2015-03 | ecosystem: Environmental > Aquatic > Deep subsurface > Groundwater | place...
CAAATTTGGGGATTGGGGATTGGGGATTGGGGATTGCAATCCCCAATCCCCAATCCCCAATCCCCAGATTTATTAAATAATAATAATATATATATACGAAATTTATTAATAAATTATTTAAATTATTTTTTTATCTAAAGTTATTATTAATTAAACAAAATTATATGTAATTAAACATGATTAATATTTTTGGGAATTAATAATGCCATAATTCTAACATACAAATTAATTTATCAAGTTTAAATAACAAAATTTATGAAAGCCATTAACTTTATTTTCATTTACTTCTTAATTTTAGGAACTCATATCATGTTTTCAAATTCAAGAAGGCTTAGAAAATATAAAAATAATAAAGAAAGTGATATGTTCTTACTAGAAGTTAGTGAAGAAGCTGTTGATAAATATGATAGTTCTTTTCAAATTTATTCTTGTAGACTTAGATATAAATGTGAAACACGTTTATAAAACTTGCTAAAACCTGAATTATTAAATAATAGTTTTACAATATAGTTTTAAATTATTGAAACTATTGTATTATTTCGTTAATAGTATATTATTATTTTATAACTATACATATTATTAATATTTTGTTATGCTTAAATATAAGAAATTATTATGTAGTTCAATAAATAATAAAATATAATTAGTAATTAGATTTAAATATAAACATAATATTTCATAAAATTTAATTCGATAGTCTAAGTGCACTGTTCGTAGCAGCTAAAGAAGTCTCTCTATAATTTTTTCCATAATAATTTTCAGATTTAACACCTCTTCTAAATCCTTTATACCCAACAATATAAGGAAGCTAAATATTAAATAAAATATAAGAATATATTAATTTTATATATTTTACATGTTCAACTTCTTTTCTATCCATATCTAATACTTTTCTAAACGAACTTGACATTTCTAATTTACTTTCTTCTTGTTTATTTTGGCTCATTAAAGTTTCTCTTTCTCTATTAAAGTTATTAGAATAATTAGAATAAATTAATATTTAGTATTAAATTACTGTTTTTCGTTTGGATTATAATTTGGATCAAACATTTTACTTTTAGGATTAACTGCTTCGTTATCGTCTTCTAATCTCATTTTGGGCTTTGTGTAATATTTTTTGAAAACGCTTTTATATCTATCGTCAGCGGGGACGTCCATTGTTTTTACATAATCACCTTTGATTGCTACTCCTGTTGCTTTTGCATAACTTACACCGAATATGTTTGAACTAGCAATTCCTGGAATATGTGCTTTATAACCTAAGTAAAGTAAGTTAAGCTTGTTATAATGTTTAGTAAGTTAAAGAATTATTAGTAATAATATATTCAAATTATAATTACCTGGAATATGTTGAGGATAAATATTATACTTTGATCCACCAATCCATGTTCTAGCCTCTTTTGAATTATTAGAGTAAATTCTATTATCTTCTAATTGATAATCTTTTGATAGATTCTCATGGAAATAAGCTTTATTATAGAAGTTATAGTCTGGTTGTGTTGAAGGGACTAATCTTTGATCATTAGGTGGTTCTTTATTTAGTAACTCTTTGATATACTCATTAGTGGCCCCGACTGTCATACCAATTACTTCGTTTTTCATAGGAATATGGCCCATGTATTTGGGAAAGTATTCTCTGTATATTGTTTTTTTCTTTTCCATTTATGTTATTATAGTTATGTTATTATTGAAATTAAATAATATATTTAAATTAAGTTATGAAAATTAAATTATATGAATAAATTCATATTAATTATTATAAAAAAGTATGTTAAAAATAGCAAACTATATTATTTCTTATTGTTTCTTTAATTATTCTTTTATAGTTCTATTATAGTTTGTTAAATGGAAGATAATTCCAATAAATAGTTCTTTATTTTCGTTATTTTCCTCCACAGCAGCTTTTTGATTCTTTAGTTGGTTCTTGTATTTTAACTTTTAGTCCTTGTGATATAGAATGGTTTTCCATTTCTAAGTTGTTTTTTATCATAGTAATATAAATTCCTATTGTAAATTTTGTATATATTTCGTATTATAAAACATTATATATTACCTTGTATAAGCTTTTTAAAAGCCAAATCAATATTCTCAGAATTTGCAGCTGAAGTTTCCATACACGGTATTCCTTCTAATTACTTATTTTATACCTAAAAGTTTGGCCTTATCCATTACTTCTTGTGTTTCAACATTTCTTAATAGAGTTAAATCAGATTTATTACCAACTAGCATTACAGACATATTTTTATCTCCATATTCTCTTACTTCTTCGTACCATTTTCCAACAGAGTTAAATGTTTCCCGTCTTGTTATATCGTAAACTATCATTGCACCTTTGGCTCCTTTATAATAAGCTGCAGTAATTGATTTATACCTTTCTTGTCCGGCAGTATCCCATAAATGGACTTTTACTATTTTATTTTCAATTCTATATGTTTTCATTGAAAGTTCAACTCCGACTGTAGCTTTTGATTCTTGGTTAAATTCATTTTGTACAAACCTGGTTAAGATATTCGATTTACCTACACCAGAGTCACCTACTACTACAATTTTAATAGAGTAATCTTCAGTTTCGTTTGTTTCAGTTAGTGTAATATTAGGTTCCATTAACTCTATTTTAAAATTACAAGAAAATTATTCATATTATCAAAATAATAAAATAAATATTAATAAAGAAAAAGAATAATAAAATAAAATTAAGCATAAATTTATTATTGAAATTTATTATAAAGATCAAATTTTCAATATTTAAGATTAAGTTAAATTAATTATACATCTAATCAAGATCAGCTTCGTCATCGGATCTTTCGTTGTCAGCCCACATACCTACTCCTTTGGTCTTAGCTTTCTTTTGAGCCTCGTTCAAAGCATCGAGTTCTACTTTTCCTACAGGTTTCTTTTTATCAAGCTTAGCAAGTCCAATCTCGAGTAATTCATATTGTAGTGAGTCTTTAATATTTTTATCTTTTGAGTTATAGATTATTATTCCATTCTTAGCTCTTGATTCTAAAGAATAGCAATAAACAACTTTAGCGAAGTATTGCTTAGACTGGTTTTGACCAAATGTCTTCATTGTTACTAAAGCCTTTTTCATTGAGTGTTCAGAAAATTTCAAGTGGGCAAGTTCGCATGATACTGCTTGGGGTTCAAATTGAGCAATAGAGCTATCTAGTTTGATTAAGTCAGATCCAGCGATTTCTTCGATCGTACCATAATCAATAAACTCAACTTCATGTTTATCTTCCTTGAAAGTTCTAATAGTAATAGCTCTGTAATATTGTTCATCATTATAATACTTAGCAGCACATAGTACTCCCTTTCTAATTGGGGCCTCAAGTGAAATAGCTTTCTTTTTTCCGATATCATAGTCACCTAATACTTCACAAATCTTGTCTAAATTCTTATTTGGAGTGTAGTTAACATAAAACTCACTAAAATCAACGAACTCTGATACTTTAACAGTGGAGTCAACAGTTTTTTCTGTAAGTTTTATTGCTGCACCAGTATCATAGCCATCACTTCCTTCTTTTAGCATTGATACTAATCCGTCATACTTCCAAATGTTTACTTTATTTTCCATTGCAGCTTCTTCAGCCTTCTTATAGAGATTAAGATGAGAAAAGTTGCCGGCCATTCCGATGTTTACGACAGCTAAGCCGTTTTTAATAAGACTAGCCCCGTAATTTTCACCGTTGAAGTAGAGATAACCAAAGTAATTTCCGACTCTATCTCCTTGTATGATATCGACTGTTCCCTCTCTTTGGAGAATAGATTCGTTTGCGAAGTCGACTCCTAATTGAGATATTTTATCACATAGCTCAGTATTATTCTTGTCTTTTGAAAAAGTTTTAATACCAAGTAAATTAAAAGGGATCATACATTTCTTTGATTCTATTCTTAATTTAAGTCTAGTTCCAGTGATAACATGTTCAACAACGCAAGGAGTGTTTCTTTGGCCTACTAAAAAGTCTTTAAATTCTTTGACTTTTTGTTTATTAGCAGCGAATAAGTCAGAGTAGTTATAAACACCGGGAGATTTGGTAGAGTGTACTCCTACTTTTTTTTCTTTGGCTTCTGTAAATGCTCCTGAGTATTGGTCTAAATATTTTGAAGCATTTTGAGTATCATCAACTTTTGGAGTAACATAACTAGCATAACCATGTTTAATTAACTCAGCATTTATATTAACATCTGATGCTCCTTCTTTTTCTGAAATTTTAATTACTGAGAAGAAATTCATTTGCCTTTCTGGTGACTTATCTTTTCCTTCAATTACTCTTGTGAAATCGTATTCGCAGAATACTCTTTTTCCTACGAAATTTTTACGTAGGTATTCTTTTGCTTGCCAAGCCCATGGTTGATCAGCCTCATTTGTGTTTGGATTAGCTAATTTTGGAGCTTTTAAATGTGAAAGGAAGACTCTAATAACTTCCCCAGTACTTTTATGTTTAACTGAAATTGAGTCTCCAGAATGAACTTGAATACATAATCCATCAAAGCTAGCTTTATCGCTTGATTTAACAGAGTTATTATTAGATCTAATTTTTCCGTCTTCAGAGCCACCGACATGGTTCTTCCATAATCTTAGTCTCTCATTCATAGCAAATTGCTGTGCGTTTTTGAGGTTTGTAAGTTCTTCATTTGTTACGTTAGAACTTCCAGTAAATACTTTAGTGTAGCCTCCTCTCAGAATTTGTAAGACTAAATCACCTTTAACACCGAGGACATCTCCAACAAAGTTTTTATTTTCATCAACTGAGTAAAACTTCACTTTGAAGTCTCTGTGAAGAATTAAACGTTCTACACAGGCTTTGCCGGATTTATAAATAACAGGCTCTTTAGTATTGTTTGGAATAGCTAAAAATCTAGGGTTAAATCTTATAAAGCAATTTAAGTCTTTTATGAAAAGAATATAGCTTGAACAGTTAATAACGTGCTCGATCATAACTTCTACTTCTTTACCGAGACAGAAATCTTCAACTCTCTTGAAGTCAAAATCTTTATCGTCAAATTTTGTAAGGGCTCTTTTATGTTTTTCTAATTCTGTTTTCTCAGCCCATATGTTTTCTTTGTTTTTTTTAGCTTCATTTTCGAAATTTTGAAGTTTTCCATAATATTCAGATTTTGCAAATGATTCATTTTGTTTATTAATGCCACTTACTTTAGCATATCCTTTCTTAACCAATTCTAAGTTAATATTTTTATTTTCTAAAAATATCTGTCCGATACATCTTTCTCCTGATCTATAGTCTATTGTATATTTTACTACCTTTCCGATGACTAAACCTCTTAAGAAGTTTCTTGATTCCCAACCAAAAGGTTCTTCTTCTTTATTGTTACTTGAGCCAACTTTTGGTGCGTTTATAAGGTTAAATGACAATAAACATTCTTCTGGGGCTTTGTCTGACATTTTGTCGACTTTTCCTGAAATTGAGATTGTATCTCCAGATAAAACTCCTTTAACTAATCCTTCTAATATTTTTTCCATTTTGTAAATAAATACAATTTTTAATTAGAATTAATATATAGTAGTAATAATATTATATATTAATTTTACTAATTCAACGTGTTAAATTTATTAAATTTTTAATATTAAATTATTTATAAATTTAAATTTATAATCTTATATTATACATCTTATAAAACAACAATTTTGAGATATTTATAGCAGTAAACTATAAGTAATAAATTGTATAATTAAATATAAGAACACATATTATACTTTAAACTTTAATAACTATAATCATTTACATATAGTAGTAAGTAGTAATAGCAAACCATTAGTAAAACTATTACTCTTAATCGAATACATCCGTTAATAAATTTATCTCCATAAATAAAAAAAATTAATTATTAATTAATTATTAAATATTTAAAAATGATTTACATCATATTAAATGCAAAAAAGTTTACAAACAAATAAACCAAGAGGAACAACTATCTGGTTAACCGGCCTATCTGGAGCTGGAAAGTCAACAATTGCTGAAGCCTTCCACGCTGCAGTAGAGAAAATTTACCATAGACAAGTTATTGTTTTAGATGGAGATGTAATTAGAAGAGGTCTTAACAGGTATTGAATTTTATTAAATTTTAGTGATTTGGGATTCTCAGAGAAAGACAGAGAAGAAAACATTCGGTATAATTTATTAATTTAATTAATCTAAATTCAATCATATAGTCGTATCGCAGAAGTCGCTAAACTATTTAACTTACATGGATTTATTACAGTCGTTGGATTTATTTCTCCATACGTTCAACACAGAGACAGAGCAAGAAAAACTCATGAGGATTCAAGCTTAGTCTTTAACGAAGTCTATGTCTCAACTGCTCTTGAAGTATGTGAAGAAAGAGATGTAAAAGGATTATATAAAAAGGCAAGAGCCGGAGAAATTAAAAATTTCACTGGAATTAGTGATCCTTATGAAGCACCATTAAAACCAGAATTAACTCTTGATACTCATAAATTAAATTTAGATTGCTGTGTTAATACAATTATTGAACATATTACAAAAGAAGGAGTACTAGAACACCTCAATACTAGTGTCGAACGTAAATTAAAGACTGAAGACTTAAAAACTATTACTCATTCTTGCGAATTAATAGTCGATGAAGAGGAATTAAACTTATTACAAGTCTTCCAACAAGGTTGGTGTCCTCAGGGGCTAAGATGCTTTATGAACGAAAGCCAACTTTTAGAGTGTATGTACTTCAAGACCTTTACGTAAATAATATTATGATTAAATATCCTTTATTAATAAATTAGTGATAATAACTCAAAATCCTTCTTACAATCAATTCCTTTAATTTATCCTATTAATGAAGAAGAAAGAGAAAAAGTAAGTAAGGCCGAGAGAATTATTTTAACTAGTAAAATTACTAAAGCTCCAGTTGCCATTATTGAGAAACCATCTTTTTATAACTTTAAGTAAGAACGAAATTTTATTTTATATAAAAATAATTAAAAATAATAGAACTTTATTAAATAACTATTCTAACTATTCTTTAGACAACAAGAATTCTTCGCCAAAATCTTTGGATCTGTAAGTGATAAACATCCTAAAATTGGAAAATACAAGTCACAAGGAATGTTCTTATTAACAGGAGCCGAGTTAACATTTGTTGACACTGTTAAATTCAATGACGGACTAGATCACTTAAGACTTTCTTCTGAAAAGATTAAAGAACTTGTCAAAGAAAAAGGAGCTGATACTGTCTATGCTTTCCAACTTAGAAACCCACTCCATAACGGACATTGCATGCTATTAAACGACACTAGAACTAAGTTAATCAGCGATGGATATAAAAATCCAGTTCTTTTACTTCATCCATGTGGAGGATGGACTAAAGACGATGATGTACCACTTGATACAAGAATTAAACAACACGAGGCCCTTTTTGAATCAAAAGTTTTAAACAGAGATACTACTATTATGGCTATATGGCCTAGTCCAATGTACTATGCTGGTCCTCTCGAAGTAATGTGGCATTTTTCATCAAGACAATTTGCTGGTGTTAATTATATGATTGTTGGAAGAGACCCTGCAGGATTAAAAAATCCTGAAAATCCAAGTGAAGATTTATATGACCCTACTCACGGACAAAAGGTATGATATATTATTAACATTTAATTAACTAATTTAGGTTTTAGACATTGCAAAGAGAAGCGGATTACTCGACTTAAAAATCTTAGCATTTAGAGTTGCTGCATATAACACTAAAATTCAAAGAATGGACTACTTCAACCCTGAAAACAAAGATGATTTCGATATGATCTCCGGAGGAAGAATGAGAGAATTAGCCAGAACTGGAAGCCAACCACCAAACGGATTTATGGACCCTAAAGGTTGGGAAATATTAGCTTCTTATTATAAGTCATTAAAATAAGAAAAGAATCAAGAACATTATAAATATTGAAGAAAAAACAAATAAATAATAACTTAATATTTTATTTTAAGATCTTTATTCAATAAAAACATCAGCAAATATTCTTTTATATAATAAATATATATATAATTTATAACTTAAGTTTGTATTTATAACGCTTTAATTTATTTGAATAATTTATTTAATTTTTAATTAAATAATTTTATTGTAATATAACAATAATATTAATTAATAACTTATAACAATGTCTAAAGAGGTATGTAAAGGAGAAGAACATCCATATTGTACATGTGGTAAATGTATAATAAGAAGATTAAGAAAGAATCATTTTACTAGCTTCCCATACGCAAAAGATCTAGGTAGTACTTATAGTAAAGATTATGTTGGAAAGAGTCAAGGTAAGTTACCTGAATTATATAATAAATCAAAGCATAATGGATTTGAAGGTATTTATAGAGAGAATCTTCCTACAAGTCTAATGAGTACTCAAAAGTTTGATTATAAACCGTTTAAAGTTCAACAACAAGAGATTAAAGAAGAAGAACACCTAATTGATTCAATTCCATTTTTTGGAAGGACTTCTTACCAAACACAATTCCCTAACTGGGGCGGCTATAACCCAGGTGGCAAACCCTCTGTAGAATTTAGTAAAATCGATATTCCATTAAGAGGAAAGTCAAACTATAATGAAAACTACACAAAATTCCCAGCAAAAAATTACAAAACAAACAAAGCACTTAATTTTAGTAAAGACACATTAGAATTTTATGGTAGATTTAACCCTGAAACAAGTTCAGGAAGTAACTATAAACCAGTTGACTTTAATCAACCACATTACTTTTCTAAGGAAAAATTCCGAAAAATTGATATTGAAAAGTCGTCGTTAATTCCTGCACCTGTTTCTAAAGTTATTTTTTCAACAACATATGGAGAGAATTTTGTTGATAGAAAAAATGCTACACAATGTAAACTAAGAGAATACTTAATGAGACAAAATAAGACACATTTAGATATTTAGAAAAATCTATTAAGATTATTTAATAAAAGTTTATTTGTTTATATAAAATGATTAAATATAATAGTTTTAGTTAATAAGTTATAAATTATAAATTATTTTTCGTAATTTATGTATTATAATTATTTTATTATGATTATATTAATTCATTTTTAATAATTTTGCATTATATCTGTATTATTTTAAATGGTGAAGACTTATTTAAAATATGAATTAATAGATATATTAGGACAAATAACTGGAAAGCAATGTATACCTGTAATAAATATTAAAGGTAATATTAAAAATTAAATAATCATCTTTTTTTAATTAATACAGACACTTTTATATATTGTGGATGTAATGATTATATCATGAAGATAAATTTAAAAACTGGATTAGTTGAACGAAGAATATCAGAACCTAAAATAAAATCAATAGTAACATGTTTACATATCACAGAGGATTTAGTTTATTTAATCGCAGGGTAATCTTACACTATATAATTTACTTAACTATCATAATTTTAATAATTAGCTATGAAAACGGTAACATTGCTGTATATTCAATCGAAGAAGATTACTTACTATCAAAATTATTCAAACTCCATAAATCTGAAATTACTTATTTAGCACTAAATAATAATTATTTAGCATCTGGAAGTAAAGATACTAATATTTTTGTGTGGGATATTATTGGAGAATCAGCTTTATATAAGTAATAATACTTTAAATTTTATTTTTTATTTATTATAAAGATTGACAGGTCATAGAGATGGAATATTAAAAGTTAATTTTTGCACAATTAAGTTAAGTGAGTTTGAAGAAGCAGATGTAATTATATCAGTATCGAAAGATAATACACTTAAAATTTGGAATTACAGAACTCAAGAATGCTTACAAACTTTATCAGATCTCATTCACAAAATCTCTAATTTCATTATATTTAATAATATGATCATCATCGGCTCACAAGACACCAAATTAAAAATTTATGACTTCAAAACAACAGTAAATCAAAATGTCACAACCTATTTAGAAAATAAAGGAAGTCTAAATCGCCAATCATCTGCTAAAATAACATCAATGGATATGACTCACGATCAAAAATTATTTACTATACTTAGTAAAGATTCCTCTATTGAATTTTTCAAAATATTATCCAATGCCGAAATAAAAAAGCGTTTACTTAACGACGAATTACTTAAATCAAATCTCAAAAAGAGAGAAAAGTTATTAAATAAGGATAAGATTTCAGATATAACTAACAACGTTAAATCATTAATAAAAGATAATAATTATAATTACAAGGTCAAATTCTTTCCTCTGTTTAAATTCTTTAACGATGCTTTAATAACAGGAATTGTCTTCTTGAACAACACAAGAAAGAATAACACATGCGATTTTATTATTTCATTAAAGAATAATAGCTTAGAATGTTATGAAATGGTAACAAAGTTATTAAGTGAGAATATATATAAAGATTTTGAATTTGGTGGAAGTACTACTGTTAAAGTTGATGAGAATAACATGCAGATTAATAAAAGTTATGTTGTAGCCAGTAATGGACATAGAGATATTATAAGACTAGTTAAGTTTGGAGAAGAAGCAAGTTTGGTGTTGACAGCTTCTAACGAGAGTGTTAAAATATGGAATTTATTTTTAGTTAATTGGAATAAGACAATTGAGTTAGAGAAGGTTATAAGTGGTTGCTTTATTTTACAAGATAAATATGTAAGTGATTTTATAATGTTATTTTAGATTGCCTTAGGAACAAAAGGAGGAGGATTGTATTTATATGATACTCATTCACTAGAATGTATTTTTTCTGATTTACAAGCTCATGCTGGAGAGATTACTAATATTCATCCAGTTAAATACAGTTACGTAAATGAATCTTATAAAATTGTTACTTGCTCGTCAGATAAACAAATAAAATATTGGAATCTTAACTTTAAAGAACAGAAAAAGAATTTTCAACGTCAAATTGATGTAAATAAACTAAATTTAACTTGATTTACCTATATTTAGTTGAATGTTAGTGGTTTAACTGTTTATAAAACATTAGATACTGTAGATCAAATTACTTATTGTATGGTTTCTCCAGATGGAAAGTTTATTATATATTCTTTGTTAGATAATTCTATTAGGATTTTCTTTGAAGATACAAATAAGTTTTATTTATCTTTATATGGACATAAGGTATCGATTAAAGACTTAATTAATTTTAATAAAAATAGTTACCAGTATTATCATTCGATGTATCAAGTGACAACACATTACTTATTTCAGGATCAGGAGACAAAAACATTAAAATATGGGGAATGGATTTCGGAGATTGTCATAAATCAATATTTGCTCATGGTGACTCTATTACTTGTGTTAAATTTGTTAAAGAGACTCATTATTTCTTTTCATCTTCTAAAGATAAATGTATTAGGTATTGGGACGCAGACACAGTAAATATCTTATATTTAACCTAATAAAATAATATAATAGTATGAATTAATTTACGAATTCAACGACTACTTCGCTGAAGTTTGGAGTTTAGATATTAATTGTGAAGGAACAATGATGGTTGGAGTATCCGGTGATAAATCTATAAGAGTATACCAAATTACAGAGGAACAAATAGCCTTAGAAGTTGAAAGAGAAAAACGACTTGATAAAGTTATTGAAACTGATTTACAAAAGGAGTTTGAAGATAAGAATGCATCATATTATGTAAATTTAGTTAATGATTAAATTTATTAATATTTGCAATTTTAGAATAAAGAAATTGATAAGTTAATTCCAGTAAAGAAAAGCTTAGAAAATCTAACTCATTCCGAAGACTTAATTGAATCTTTAGACCTTGCAGAAAAGTTTCGCGAAGAAGTTAACCAATACGAAATAAATTTAATAGAATATGAAGTAATATATTTTTAATATAACATTTCAACAATATAAATTTAATAATGATAACTAACATTGCTAATCCAATAATTCCTTATAGAAATCTCAAAAAATGTATCAACATAACAAAATGAAAGAACTAAAGGTATACAATTTAGAAAAGCCAGAAAAGCCTAGAGCCAATTTATTCTTCCTTGGCAAAAATATTTTCAAATTCATTTTAGATAAAATAAAATCTATTTCATACTCAGATTTAGAAAGTACTTTGAATAATCTACCATACTCGTATGTCCAAACTTTGTTATTTTACTTAGAGTATTTTATTAGAAATGTAAGTTATTTAAATATTTAAATGATAATGTAATTGTAGAATATAGAAATAGAACTTGCAAATCGTTGTGTCATTTTCGTCACCACTTTATTCGAAAACCAAATCTCAAACGATAAAACAATTATTAGACTACTAAGCTCAATTAAAAAAAATATGCGAAAGAACCTAACACTTATTCGAGACTTATTAAATTTTAATATTCACTCAATGAACACAATTTTATTAGCAAATAGTAACAAAAAGAAAAGTATAGAAGAGTACAAAAATAATAGTAAGAGTCTAGAAGCCAATTTTTCATTTATTTAAAGAAAGAAAATATTCTCTATAAATAATATGATAATATGATAATGTCATAATAACATAATAACTAAATTAATATTATAATGTTATTTTTATATAATTATTAAAGTATAAAATATAAATTTTATATAAATGAATAATAAAGGTAGAAGCAATACCGGAAAAGAATATAAAAAACTAGCTACATCAAAAAATATAGGGACTGTTTTTAAGAAAGATCTTTCTACTCCGTTTAGCAAAGTGTTAGCAGAGTCATATAAGAATGTAGATAATTTATTAACAGAGTCATCGGATTTAATTAAATCAACTAATATAAATCCAAAACTAATAGGTGATCCAATTGTACAACGAAATCTAAATCGAACAAAAACTCTTGCTAATAAACGAACATTAACATTAAATTCAAAACTGTTACAACTAAATAAAACCGGATCAAACGTAGATGACAACACAAATACTCTTCGAAATAGTGATAATACATATACCTCTGGAATTTCTGAGCTTTTATCTAACTCATCAATTCTAACGGGTAAAACAGTTACACCTAAACCATCAGCGTTTAAAAAGCAAAATTCAAAAACAAGTAACAAAACTACGGTTACAGTAGACAAGTCTAATAACCTAAAGATAAATAATAGTGATTTTAGACAAAGACTACTTAAGATTAAGAGTGCAATTAATTCAAATAATAAAAAGAGATCTTCTAATGAAATAAAGCAAATAAATTCGAAAAATCCATCAGGTAACAAATTGCCCTCGTTAGAAAAGTCAGAAGGTGAAAATAACAGAAGAAATCAGTTTAATCCATTTGATAGAAGGGATTCTGATAATTTAAATGACTTAGAAGTTAATATGAATCAACAAACTTATAGTAATCTATTCAGCCTAAATAGCCTAACAAACATGTACAAAAATCCTAATTCTAACTTTCTTAGTGTTATACATAACTTAAAATCAATTTCAGACTCCTTTAAAAATGACGACATAATTAATGATTACTTTACACCTAATAATAACAATAACAACAATAATAATATGTTAACTAACGATAACATTAGTAGTCTTAGCATCGAAGTACAAAAACACCAACTTGATAAAAGTTTAAAACTCCAAAACTTTGTCAATGAAATCGATATTGTACACTTAGAAAGCAACAATTTAAGAAATAGAATAGAGGAAGAAGTTAGAAACTATAAGCCGGTTAATGTAGAAAGTTTACAATTTACCTCAACACTATTTAACGTACAGAATATTAGAACAGCATCTAATAGAAGATTAGACACATATAAAACTCATTTTGAATCCTGCATCAATGATATAAAAGATATAAATGAGATATTAATTAATAATAATAATAAAAATAAACAAAATGTATACAGTGACATATTTATTAATAATACAAAGAATACGTATAATAAAAATACAAACTTTAATTATTCAGATAATATAAATAATGAAAATAATAATACAACAATAAATAATAAAATTAATAATAATCAAAATATAGGAGAAATAAATGTAGGAGGAATTAACTTTAATCTAAATTTAAATATAATTAAAGAAACGATGCCAAATTCAAAAGTAGAATTTAATAAAGATATCATAAATAAAAAGAAGAGAAAGCATCATAAAAATGTTAATTTTCATTATGGGAATAAAGATAATTATCCTATATCTAATTCTCCGAAAATTCCAAAAACAACAAAAAATCCAACTGCAATGTATAATAAAGTTGCTTTTTCCAAAAATAAAAATCCAAGTTTCGAATCAGATGATGAGCTAAAAGAAGTTACTGGAGGATTCCAATCATTTTTCCAATATGCAGATGTCGAAGAAGAAATATCAATTAACAAACCTCAAAAATCACAAATTCATCACGTTCAAAAGAACAACGAAAATTCAAAAATACTAAAAATACATAATTACGATCACTATAAACTAGCACAAATAATGCAACCAACAAATTCATTAAGTCAACGAGCTAAAAGATATTCAGACTCAGAATCAGAAGAAAGTAGTAGAGGATATTCAGATGAAGATTATTCAGATTCGGATGATCCTGTGCAGTATTCCGATGATAACTGTAATACAACATCAGTAGGCCAGTTTATAAATAGAGTGCTTGAGTCAAAGCCTGATGATAAAACTAAAGGAAATAAAGGAAGTAAAGGAGGTGATAGGGGAGATAACAATATCAACATTAATAAATTCATTGATAGTTACAATAACAATATTAGCAATAATAAAAACGTAATTAATAATAATTTGAATATAAGTCCAGATAAGTAAGAATATAATATTGATTTTAGAAAAACTTTAATAGAGAATTCATTCTTAGCAGCAATGAAGGAGACTAAACTTGATAGTAAGAAAGATTTAAGCATGAAAGAAAAGTTTGATTCTAAATCAATATTGCCTGTTGAACTTAGCAGAAAGTCAAAAACTGACAAAACTGACAAAATTGGCGAAATGGATAGCTTTAAGTGATATATAGACATCTTATATTAAAGAATAATTAAAGTATAAGTATTATAGGAGTAAACATTAAGTAAAGTATTATTAGCAATATTATATTAAGTATCATAGTTATAAGAAGTAATTTTATGTATAGATGTATATAGTTTATGTTTATTATATTTCTTTTATAACTATAAATAAAATAAATATTATCTAAATATATTATATTAACATTACTTTAATTATTTATTAGATAAATAAAAATGACCTTTACTACATTATAATTATTTAAACATTGATTTTGAATATTTAACTTGGTAATTTGCTATTATTGTATTCAAGATAGCGTGGCCGAGTGGTCTAAGGCGGTAGTTTAAGGCACTATTCTTAACGGGCGAGGGTTCAAATCCCTCCGCTGTCATATTTTTTATTTTTTAATAAACTAATATTATCTGTATTAATTTGTTATTAATTAGTATTGATGTTTATTTATGTATTTAGTTTATCTTATTTAAATGAAATTTAGTAGTTAATTTAAATGATTCTAATGAATTATTACTAATTTAAATAAGTTTCTTTTTTAATTAAATAATTTTATATTGCTTAAAGTATTTATGCTATTGAAAATTGACTTGTAAATTGATTTTTATATTCAGGTCTTTTTAATTTTGATTGTTGAACCTATGTTTAAAAATAATTAAATCAATATATTAATAAATTATGATTAATAAAATATGAATAATATATTTACAAGTTTCTTTTCAAAATTACTACTAGTATCATATCTATCTCTTTCATAATCTATTTCGTAATTAATTTTGAAATGGTCTTTGTAAATATCATTGTTATTTGGAATAACTTTCTAAAAAAAGTATTGTGATTATAAGAGTAATTAACGAATTTTAATAACAATTAGATAATATAATATAATTATAATATATACTTTATTAGATTTAGTAGGTTGATAATCATTTTCAGTATTGCATTACTCTCTAAATATATCAAATGTACAATTATTCTTTTGAATTCCAAGCTTTCCAAACTTTTTACTATGATCTCTAGTTTTATTTAAAGTAATTTCTTCTCTTTTCGTATCATTTAAACAATCAATGTGTGACTTGTAATCATTTGCAACTTTTAACTTATGACATATACCCTCTTTATAATTAACTTTCACATTATCTTTAATTTCCAAAGCATTCCTTTTAACACCACCAGGTAAGGCAACAATTTGTGTTGTGCTTCCATATACTCCATACGATGAAACACTAATTTTATGAATAATTTGTGTAAATTATTATATTATATATGTTAAATAAGTTTATTACGCTATTTCCCTTTTTGGAGTATTTTTAAAACAATCAGAATCATCTTCATTAATATTATTTGTACACTGATACACTCTTGTATTTCTTGCTTTTCTACAACCTGTAATATTTTCTTCTTTATTTGTTCTATAAATCATTGAACTTAAGCTTCCTGGTCCTCCTACTGAAGGAGTTGTTACTTGTTGGGCTTTTCTGTGATGATCTTGGTACTCAGGCTAAATTATATTATATAATATAAGTTTAAAATAGTTAATATTTTCGATAATGCTATTATATTAAGAAAATGTAATGATATTATTATAATTACTGCTAAGTGGGGATCAGTAATTCTATTTGAATTGGGCATTTGATATAGTCTCATTTTACGGATTCTTAAATTAAATGATAAGTTAAATAAGTAAAATATGTTAAATTATTATATCCATATTATATAACAGTAATTATATTTTACTTCGTTTCTTCTTTATTTGATTCAGGAATATGTTCTGATCTTTTTGTTAAGTTACCGTTTAAATCTTGATTATTATAATGTTGTTGAAAACCATATCGTTTTGATGATGATTGATTAGAATAAACAATTATTTTTGGAGTACTAAGAAGATTATATATTATATATATTGTATCTAATTAAAGATATTGTAGTAATATATCTTAAGTTAAAGTTTACCTTCCTACTCTTGTAACTGTTTTAAGATTACTAGCTTCTGTATTTGAGCGATTCATTTTTAAATAATTTTAATTTAATTATAAGTAAATTTTAACTAAATTTATTAATTTACATATATCAATAACAAATAAAATCTAATTCTTTTATAAGTTTAAATAACTTATTTATTGAATCTAATAAAAAATATTTTCAATAGAAATCTTATTTAACTTTTTAAAATTTAATTATCAAATAAGTTTCATATCGACAATTAATTTAGAATCATAAATTGATAAAAATAGTTTATTTTTACCTTTATTAAGCTTACTATTCTAATATTATCACCAGTCCAAAATTAACCTAGCTAAGCATATATTTCTAACACATATACAATAAAGTATAAAGTTTATACAAACAATCTAAATTAAAATGCCATATAAAGATTTACTTCTGTTAGAAAATAAAACTAATTAAATTTAACTTACCTATATACATATATAGCATAGCATATATAACAATAACATAATAATTAACAAAAGTCTAAAATATTTATTATTAAATTATTATTAATATGACTTATATATTTAATCAAACATCAACCTAAATATCCAAATTAGCCATAAGTTCTTCGAAATCAATAATTCCATTTTTATTCTTATCAATTTTATCCCATAATTTCTTAAGTTCTATTTTATCTTCTTCAGTTTTAGCTTGTATTACGTTTTCAAATTCTGCAAAGGAAATTCCTCCATCATGATCGATATCAAATGTTTTAAACGCTTGATAAACCATCTCTTTTGTCATATTCAATTTTCGTTCAAATGTTGCTGTTATAAATTCATTATAGGTTATAACTCCATTTTTATCAAGATCGATAGCTTTGAAGTAATTATCTAATTCATCAACTACGATTTTAATATTATTCTTTTTAATAAAAGTTTCAACACCGGTTTTAAATTCTTCAATACTTATTGAGCCATTTCCATTTGAATCAATTGACTGAAACATCAAATTTAAATCTTTAATATTTGAATCTGAAAGACGATAGGCGATAAATTGAGATACTGCCTTACCCAACTTATTTGTCTGACCAAACTTTTTAAGATCATCTAAGTTAATATTAATAGGAATCTCAGTCGATTTCGGGGCTTCCAACATTATCCACTTATTTGCTAAAATATCATCAGCACTAGGACGTTTATCCACATTTACATCCAATATTTGTGTTATTAAATCTTTACAATCTGTTGAAATATTCTCCCAGCCTTCCCATTTAAATTCGAATTTTCCTTTAGATATCTTCTTCATTGTTTCTTTATCATTTGCACCAGCAAAAGGTGGTCTTCCACAAACTAGGATATAAAGTAATACGCCAAGAGCCCATACATCACATTTTTCGTTGTAATTTCCTGCTATTACTTCTGGGGACATATAGAAGCAAGTTCCTATTTGACTAGTCATGTTTGATTTTCGATCAAATATTTTACTTAGCCCAAAGTCAATAATTTTAATTGATGACTCTTCTTTTTCGTCAGCAAATATTATATTTTCAGGTTTGATGTCTCTGTGACAGACGTTATTTGAATGGATGAAACTTATGCCTGATACTACTTGTTTGTAAATACGTACTATTTCTTTTTCGGTATAGTAGTTATTACTTTTAGCTCGCGATAGAATTCTATCAAAGAGTTCACCGCCTTTTAGCATCTCCATAATTAAAAAGATGTATGTCTTATCTTCAAACACTTCAAATAACTTAACAATATTCGGATGGTCTAAGTCTATCATTAAATTTATTTCCTGAGTAAGGACTTCTCTGTCTTTTACTTTCTTTTTCGATATTCTTTTGCAAGCAAATCTTTCGGCAGTTGTACGATGTTCAACTAAGTATACTTTTCCGAAGGCTCCTTCGCCTAGCTCTTTGACGAATTTGTAAACTGTTTCAATTTTTTCAACGAAGTTTCCGACTAAACTCTTTTTATTAATGAAGAGGTTGTAATCTGATTCTTGGTTATTAATTTTTCCCATTGAGCCTTTATATTTAAGAGGTTTGTTTGAAGAACTGTTTTTATCAATAGGGCCACTAATTAACGGAGCATTTTTACCCGTATTATCACTCAATGAGTTATATGTTTCTATATTTTCTTGAGGTAGATTGTCACTACAACTGCAACCCATTTATTATAAATATTAATAAAACTAATTTATTTATAACTGTTTCATATGAGAATTATAAACTATTTTTAATTTTAGTTAACTAACTAATTAATTTTTTCTATTCATATTATATTAAAAATATATGTTAATAAATACAAAATAAAAGCTTCCATTAAATAAATATATAATAAAATAATATATAAAGTCATATCTAAATAATATTTAAATAAATAAAAATGTCCTAAAGACACTAGTCTTATAAAGGTAATTAATATATTCTATAATTATTGTTATATAATGATGCTTGGAATTACCGGCTGACATATATAATGATGTCACTTTAGCTATTACTGAATTTAACAAACCTTATACTATATATTTTAATGAATATTTAATTTATTAAATTCGCTAGGTCCACTTTATGAAAATATGAATATGAGTAAAGGTTATAGAAAGTCTAATTTCAAATTCTAAGCAAAAAGATAACTTTTTTATCTTTCTCGATGGGATTTCGCTAAAAATGTAAGCACTATAATTCTATTATATTCATTCCTATTTTTTTAATGATGTATTTGCTGCCCCAGTCCTAAAAATAATGAGGACCAAAGCTACTTGTCTGACGTTTAACTTAACTTTTAAATATTTATTTGCTAATTTACTTACTAAATAATTTTAGAAATGAACAAAGAAAATTAACTCCAAACTCAAAAAATGACGAATAGTATATCCTTCCCGCCAATATACTTCATGACTTCGCAATATTACTGGTATGTTTATATTATATATATTAAGTGATGATAAACTCACCCTACTCTTTGATAAAATCAATGATAAGGAATTCACCCCTATCTGATCATTTTATTAAACTTATAATTTAATATTTCTTAATATTAACTTTTATTAGGTTAAGATTAATGTTAATCATTCATGCTTCAGGAAATCAAAGGCAATGAAAAGTAAAGAAGTTCGACTTGCTTTTTGTTTAATATTTAATTATAAATTATTTATTAAATACAAAATTTAATTATTTGTTTATATTAATTTTTAATTTTTACACTTAATTAATTCTAATATGATTTATATTAATATGCTTTATTTTCTTAATATTCTTTATAATTTAATATGCTTTTTAATTTTCTAATATATTAAATTCTTTATTTATTTTATATCGTAATGACAAGTAATGCAATTACAATAAAAATCGGAGAAATCGAAGCTGAAATAGCAAGAACACAAAAAAATAAAGCCACAGAAGGTCATATTGGTTTACTCAAAGCAAAAATTGCTAAATTAAGAAGAGAACAAGTTGATGCAGCAATGTCTAAAGGAGGCGGGGGTGGAGAAGGATTTGATGTTATAAAATCAGGTACTAAACAAATAATTTAATTAAAACTTACTAATTTAACTAATTTAACTATAAAGGTGATGCAAGAATTGGACTAATAGGTTTCCCTTCAGTTGGAAAATCAACCTTATTAAACGTACTTACTAATACATTTTCTGAAGTTAATGAAAGAGAATTTACCACTTTAACTTGTATTCCAGGAGTTATTCAATACAGAGGATCAAAACTCCAACTTTTAGATCTTCCAGGAATTATTGAAGGAGCAAAGGATGGAAGAGGAAAAGGAAGACAGGTAATAATTTTAATTTAACAAATAATTAAATAGGTTATCGGAGTTGCTAGAACATGTTCAATGATTTTAGTAGTGTTAGATGCAGAAAAACCATTAATTCACAAAAGAATTATTGAAGGAGAATTAGAAGGAGTTGGAATAAAATTGAACAGAGTTAGACCTGATATAAGTAAGACAAATAAACTTAATTACATTACATTATATTCATTTATATAAATTTATATTAAACTAATACTAATACTAATATTAATAAATTATAGCAATAAAAAATAGCGGAAGTGGAGGAATTATTATCAATAGAGGATTAACTGCTGATATTAAAATGAATGACGAAACTGTATTTAACAAACTAAATTAAATTTAAAATTTATTATGTTTAGATCAACAATATTCTAAAAGAATACAGAATCAACAACTGCGAAGTCATTCTTAAAGGAAGATGTGTCGTTGATGATTTAATCGATGCTGTTGAAGGAAATAGAGTTTACGTTCCTGCTTTATATGTTATTAATAAAATTGATATGATTACAATAGAAGAATTAGATTTACTAGATCAAATTCCTAACTATGTCTTAATTTCTTCACATAAGGTATATATTAATATCTAAAATAATAGAAATGGGGAATTGATGAGTTACTTGAAAGAATATGGGATAAGTTAGATATGGTAAGAGTTTACACAAAACCAAAGGTAATATATTAATCTATAAGATAAGCCTATAAATGGCATATTAATAAGCCTACTCTTAAGCATATTTATTTCTTTATTATATATTAATTAATTTATATTGTAGGGTCAAGTTCCTGATTATGATGCTCCAGTTATTATGCAAAAGAAAAGTTGTACTGTTGCCCACTTTTGTGGGAAAATTCATAGAACTATTTTAAAAGAGTTAAAGCACGCTGTAGTATGGGGTTCATCAGTTAAGCATCAAGGAATGAAAGTCGGAAAAGACCATGTATTACATGATGAGGATGTTATTCAACTTGTTAAAAAGAATTAAAAGCATACATGAATGTTTAAATTTACTAATTACCGATTAATATAAATAATAAAGAATTAAAGAAATAAAGTTTATATAGTTTAGTTTAATTAGTTTATATAGTTAAATGAGTTTAAAATTAATTTGAATTATTTGTTATAAGTTAATGTATTATTTTATATTATTTAGTTGATATTTAGTTGTTAATTATATTAATTATATCATCATTTATATTAAAATTATAATGTAAATACTATTTATTATATTTATTAACTGATCTTAATTGAAGCTTAATTAATATATAATATGAAAAATTAAGATTTGATTACAAAATACTAATTATATAAATTTATATTACTAACAGAATCCAGTATGATTCTGAATTAATTTTTACTTTTCATAATTCTAATCATTAATCATGATAGCTTTCATCTAACACTTCAATTTCATCTCCTTTTATTTTACTCATTCTATTATGGCTTGGAGAAGAAATTTTATTTTTAGCTCCTAATCCTCCTTCATAACAAACTTTAATTTCTTTTGACATTGAATTGACTCTAAAATGAACTCCATCAAATTTTCTTTAGTTTTAAAATAAGTAAATTAATTGATTTTATTAAGTTATTGATTATAATAGGTTAATTACTTTGTAGCAGTTCCCGATTGAGCATAATTTGAAATGATGGCTTCGACTGATTTGTTGTTATTTCTAAACTTTTCTTTGTTTCGAAAGTCACTAATAAAAGTATTAAGAAACAATTATTAAGAACAATTATTAAGAACAATTATTAAGAAAAATTATTAAAAATTATTAAGAAGAATCATTAAGAAGAATTATTAAGAAATATTATTACTTTGTCATATCTTCAAACAACTGATCGCTCAAGTCAAATTTATTTTCTTTATATTTTCTTTTATAGTGATTGTAATGATTGCTATTGTTGTTATGATTATTACTATTATTGTTCTGATTATGAGTATTATATCTATATGAATTATTATTATGTTTATTATTGTAATCTCCTTTTCCTGTTAAATTACTTTCTATTCTTTTGTTATACTTTTCCCTGTCTGCGAAGTCACTTTCATTTTTCTTTAGATTTCTTTGGGTAGAAGGTGAAATGAATAGATTTCCTGTATTAGATTTTGAGTAACTTAAATCTTTCTGATTGTAATTTATATTAAGCGGATTGTTTATTGTGTTAGCAGATTGAGTTTGTGTTGTTGTAGTAGGATATCTTACTGATGCAGTGTTAGCTGTACTCTTAAAGTTGTTTATATTTTTGTTGGATGTTTTATTGTTATTGTTGTTAGTAGTATCTTTATTGTTTTGATGAGGGTTATTGATAAAATTACTATTAGTATCAGGAATATTAATTTGGAAACTTAATAAGTCATTATCATTTCCTTTATCGTTTCCCTTATTACTGTTATAAACAATATTTTTCTGATTTTTATCACTACCCCTACGGCTAGAATGTATTTCTTTCTCGTTTACTTTATTCAATTCTTTCAGAACTGTATTTTCTTCATCAGTTTTACCACTATCCTTTTCTA